>Ga0308159_1000427_pt1 | contig 98498 bp, 89 predicted proteins | sample PhyCR1_FD_201040 | JGI IMG/M metagenome (GOLD analysis project Ga0308159, IMG submission 201040) | Phyllosphere microbial communities from UC Gill Tract Community Farm, Albany, California, United States - DLSLC.R1 | ecosystem: Host-associated > Plants > Phyllosphere > Unclassified | place: USA...
AAAGGAAGAGCGTAATGAGATTAAGAATATCCAGCGTGCTGTGCGGCATATTGCTGCTGGCGGGATGTGGCCAGCAGAGTGCCCAGGCGGAATACCAGGGCGGCGGTGGGGGCACCATAGAGGCCATCAACCATACCAAATGGGCTATTGAATTTAGTGTTAACGGCCGGTCCGGGCTTGATAATATTGGCCCTTACCAGGGGGGGGGGGGAGGTTGCTGTTTCGGCGTGCCGAAAGAGTGGCAGCCGGGAATGACGGTCAGGGTGGACTGGGAAACCTCAGTCGCCTTCGCCAGCGATGTTCCTGAAATACCCAAACCTAAACGTCCCAATCTCGGCAATCTGGATGCGAAGACCGCCTCTTTGAGAGCCCGGAAATATAATGATGAATATATAGCATGGCGGCAGAAAGTTAAAACCTTGAGCAGGGAACACTCTCTGACGGTTCCACTGCCTGACTACACCGGCCAGAAAACCTGTGGGATTACCGTGCATTTTCTTCCCTGTGATCAGGTGAAGGTGACTACCAGCTGCGCCGACTATGGTAATCCGCGCCACCCGATTAAAGAGCCTTTAAGGATGAAGGAGCCGAAAGTATGTCCGAAATAATCACCGACCTGGCCTGGTACCCACCAGAGTTTCCCGGCCTGGGAAGAATGCCGACGCAGGCTGCGCTGGTGGGTGAAAACTGCCGTAAGCAGGACAGCGAGGAGCAGAAGTACCACGATGAACTGTGCCTTGCCGCCAACCGCATTGTTGAACCGCCGTGCTGCAAGACCCTGCATATCAGCCTGTTCTTTGACGGCACCGGCAATAATCTCAATCACGACCTGTACGATGCCGATCCGAAACATCCGACCAATATTGCCCGCCTGTTTCAGGCCACTATAGGCCAGGGCTACGCCGGTGGAGTGAGCAGCAATAAAAATCTGGAGCTGACGGATATGCCGGAAAGCGCCGGGAATAAGTATTACAAGTACTATATTCCCGGCGTCGGTACCCCCTTTCCGGAGATTTCAGACCTTGATTTCAGCTTTTTGGGGCTGGCGACCGCCAGCAAAGGTGAGGAGCGGATTAACTGGGGGCTGCTGCGCATTATCGATGCCCTGCGCCGTACCAGCGGAATGGACAGGCTGGATGATGCCGCCTGCTGGAAATCTGTACAGGCGATGGGCACGTCGATGGCGAGCTTCGGCCTGACCGGCAGCAGCAACCGCTATGAGGAGTTCCAGCGTCTGCTGCAGGAAGCGGATCTGGCGAAATCCCTGCGCACCGCCCTTAACCCGGCGGAGCCGGGCAAGGTCAGGCTGCTGGATATTAAGCTCTACGTGTATGGCTTTTCGCGCGGGGCGGCGGCGGCACGCGCCTTTGTTAACTGGCTATGCGGGCTGTTGCCGAAACCTGAGGGCGAGAACAAAAAGCCGGAGCAGTGCCTGGCGGCTGGCGGCCTGAAAGTCCCCATCAGCGTTGAGTTCCTCGGCCTGCTGGACACCGTGGCCTCGGTCGGCGTGCCGCATATGGCGCCGATTGCCGAGGGGCATATGGGCTGGGCCGACGGCACACAGGAGCTGCCGGACGAGAAGGTCTACGGCGGGCTGATTAAGCGCTGCGTGCACCTGGTCTCCGCCCACGAGCAGCGTCTGTGCTTCCCGCTCGACTCCATTCGCCGCACCGACGGTCGCTATCCGGCCAACAGTGAAGAGGTGGTTTACCCCGGTATGCACTCGGACCTTGGCGGCGGCTACCCGCCGGGGGATCAGTGCAAAGCTAACGGACTCAATGATGGCCTGCTACTGTCGCAGATTGCCCTGCATGACATGTATGCATCAGCTTTTGTCGCCGGAGCGCCGCTCAAGGTGACAGAGGATGCACTGCCCGAAGCCCTTAAAACAGACCAGTGGCGCATCATGCAGGATAAAATCAGCGATAAATTTTACATTGATTCTGCATTGGTTGATCGCTTTAACGCCTGGCGCTCCCTGACTCTGAATCTCATTCAATTATCGCAAGGTATCAGCGATGAAGATGCAGTGAAGTACACCCCAGTTCGCGCCAGCGTCAGCCTGGAAAAAGCTGTCGACGAGCAGATAGCCTGGATCACCGCGTGGCGCATTGGCCGCTACGCGACTGGCAGCTATAAAACCCAGCGCTTTTATGTCGATTCTGCCGCCAACGGCCTGGATAGACACAGCGACCCGCTCCTGAGAAAAGCCGATATAGACAAGCGGGCTGCGAAACAAAAAGCGGTTGAAGAGGAGCGCAAGCTCGTCGAAGAAAGAAATAAAAAAAACCACACGTCCGAGCTGTTACCCCAGGGGCCAAAAGACTTTGATGCCGCGCTCGGTCAAACCCAGCTGCGTGAGGCCGCCGAAGAGTTTCGCGAAGATTACCAGGGCGTGTCGCGCACCGCTAATAATGAAGAGTGGTACGCCAAGCCCGTCTATGGTCTGACGGACACCCTTTATCTGCTCAATACCGACAATGAGTACGGCGAGTGGCGGAAAATAAAAACCGCCGGCGAAACCCATCTTAAAGTGCTGTTTCCGGACGGCGGTGAAGCCAGCAACGTCGGGCAGCCAGCGGGGCTGGTGAGGGCGCTGTTTGATGACCAGGTACACGATTCCCGCGCCTGGTTTATGCACAATGCCTTCGGCGCGCGCGAACCCTGGGGCGGCTACTTCCGCTATCGCATGGTCTACTTCGGCAAGAAAAGTAACAAGCCGCTGTCGCCGCTGATGATAGCCGGGGCGGTGGTGGGCGCGGCCACGGTCGTCGGCGGCGTGGCGTTTATCATCAGGCAGAAAAAGGTCGCGGGCATGGCGGTGGGCGTGGCCGGGATGCTGGGTGCGCACTCGCTGGAAACTCAGGCCGTCGATATTCTCTCCGGCAAGCCAATCCCGATGCTGCCGGGCGCAGAGCTGCTGAAGGCATTCACCACCGAGCCGGGTGAAGTAGTGGCGCAGCAAAAAGTGGCGATCGCCGAGCAGCGGCTGGAGTTGGCGAAATCCGCCATTCAGTCCGGCTGGCTGGAAAAAGCGCAGTCGGCGGTCACGAACTGATAAGGAGTAAACTGTTACCAACGGCAGTGATTAGATGTTGGTATCAAAATAGCCGATCCCACTCTGCGGTGCAGCATATCATCCTGCCGCCGCTGCTGATTGAGCGCGGATCGGCTTAAATTTCCTCCATCGCTGTGACGGACTTTGCAAATAGAGGGGATGGCGGGGTGCGCAGGGGAATGCTGGTTATAATCACACTATCTGTGTAACGGGAAAGGTGATTTATGATCTGGCTGGAACAGGGTTTGTATTTGAGAGTCAAAGAGCTGGAAAATGGCCCGCGCCCACTGCCCCTGCAAAGCGGTTTCAGCATGGACACCGCGTATCGCGCATTAGGGTGTTACAACCCCTCCGAAACGTCTGATGCCTACTACCTGCTGTCAAATAATCGCGATGAGATCTGGTTTATCTGTAATCGACACTTACGCACCGTCTGCCTTGAGCGCGACGCCACGGCATTCAGGATCCCACTGACCAGCGGGCAGCAGCTGCTGGGGGAAGCGGCTGATATCAGGATCCAGCACAGCTAGTCGGCCAAAAAAAAACCACCTTCGTAAAGGTGGTTTCAGTTGCGAACGCGGGCGTTACTGCGGCATGCCTTCCGGTGCTGCCATGCCAGCGCCACCCAGCATATAGCGGGAGAGGAACTGCTCCAGCGGCATCTTCTCACCGTTCATGGTGATCTGACCGGTGCCGTACTGCAGGCTGGTGGTAATGTTATTGTCTTTCTGCGTGGTCAGCTTGAACATCTGGCCCATCGCGGCCACGCCTTTCACCTGCTGGTCCGCCAGTTTGACCGCTTCTTCCTGGCTGTAGCCTTCTGCCATTGCCACGTGCGTCATCATCTCGGTCGCCATATCCATCGAGATAGTCAGTTTAGTGTCCAGGGTTTTCAGTACGTTATCTACCTGCTGGCCCAGATTCTGCGCCGCAGCGGTGGCGGTGGCCGGGTCTTTGAACTGGGCGTTGAGGTTAAAGCTGCTCTCGCCCTTATCATTTTTCCAGCTGAATGGCGCGATGCTGACTGACGGATCGCCTTTCAGCAGCAGCGGCAGGTTACTGGTGAGGATTTCACTGGTGCGCTGCTGATACAGCTCAGGGTTAGCCTGCACGGCCGGGTCGCTGTTCAACGCCTGCATCTGGCGGTTGTAGCTTTCGGAGAAGGCTTTCATCGCCTTGCCATCAAAGCCAGCCAGCTTAACTGCCAGCTTGCCCTGGCCGAAGTTCTGGCCCTGAAGCTTCAGGCTGTCAAGGGTGTAGTCGATCTGGCCGGACACGCTGCCCTTGTCGGAATCGAAGGTCGATTTACCGTTCAGGCCTTCGGCGATCAGCGCCTCTTTGCCATCCACTGCCGCACTCAGTTTTTTTAGCGCGATAGTCTGGTCGCCAATGCGCATCCCTTCCGGGCTGAGGTTGGTATTAGCATCCAGCTTCAGGCCGTTAACGGTGAACAGCACCGGCATCCCCAGCTCGTTTTTGCTGGTCAGCACCAGGCTGTCGATATCGCCGTTAAACGCCACTTTATCGCCTTTATCATCCGCACTGACTTTCAGCGTGCCGCCGTTGAAGGCAAAACGTTCACCGGTCTGGGCATTGCTGTAGTCGGCAGGTAACAGTTTAATATCTGAGTCGGTGCTGCCGCCGTAGCCGACGCGGGTTTCCGCCTGCACAATCGACTGGCCTTTGGTGATTTCAAACAGCTTTTTCACCGCGTCGGTGTTTTCCAGCTCGCTGTGTACCGAAGCCATGCTTGGGATCAGGTTGAATTTTTTCAGCTGTGCCAGCGGGAAAGGACCATGATCGATAGTCTCTTTAAACACGATGCTCTGGCCTGGCTTCAGCATGGCGTTATCTTCCGTCTGCGAGCTGCTCTGCAGCACGAAACGTGCGCTGCTGCTGAATACGCCGCGCTGGAAATCCTGATAGCTCAGCTGCAGACGGCTCTCCGGTGCGCTGTTCTGGATCTGGGCGTTAGCCTGCTGTACCAGCCGATCCATATTTTTTTCCAGCTGCTTGCCGGTAAACCAGGCGCCAGCAGTCCAGACTACGCCAAGGGCAACCACTACACCCACAGCAATCTTGGTTTTATTCATCAGTTGTGTCGTCCTTTTTCCGTTCGCGAATGCCGGTTAGCCCGTGCAGATCCTGCGGGTAACCCTCTGGCGATAAAAAACGCCAATGCGGCGTTTTTGTTTAATACACTAAATAGCTTAGCAATTATGACCGCTGGCGTCAGCCGCATTTAAGATGTTGATTAAATACCCTGGCAACGCGGCCATTGCCGGAGAGCGACAGCGTCGGCTCGCTGGCGGCGATAAAAGCAGATTCACCTGCATTAAGTGACAGTGACTGACCGCCACAGTTCAGTTCGGCGTGGCCTTCAATGCAGAAAACAATCGCGGCGCTCTCCTGATCCACCGCCAGCGGCTGGCTGCTCAGCGCGTGTATGGCAAAGGCAAAGTCATCCACCGGGATGGGGAAATCGAGCGTGGCGCCATGCTGTTGCGGCGTGGTCAGCAGGGTATCGGCAGCGCGCGAAGTAAACTTCAGGTTGGCCAGCAGCTCAGGAACATCAATGTATTTTGGCGTCAGCCCGGCGCGCAGCACGTTATCGGAGTTCGCCATCACCTCCAGCGCCACGCCGTTAAGGTAGGCGTGCGGGGTTTCTGCAAACAGGAACATCGCTTCGCCAGGCTGCAGGGTCACCACGTTCAGCAGCAGGGGAGAGAACAGGCCGCAGTCGTCGGGGTAAACTTCGGCAATTTCAGCAATCGTCTGCCACGGCTCACCGTGCTGGCCAGCCAGGGCGGTGCGCAGAATGTCCAGCGCCAGCGACTTCTCCTCGTCTTTCATCGACAGCAGGCTGGCAAACAGCTGGGCCAGGCGGGTTTCATCGGCGGCATTGAGGAAATGGGCAATGGCCGGGTGGGCGCCCGCCACCGGCTGCAGCAGGGACTGGATTTCGCGCAGCGGGCGGAAGCCGTTGATCGCCTTGAACGGCGTCAGCGCATAGACCAGCTCTGGCTTATGGTTAGCATCTTTATAGTTACGCTCAGCGGCATCGACCGGCACGCCTGCGGCATTTTCACGCGCATAGCCCACTTCGGCCGCCGATTTGCTCGGGTGAACCTGAATCGACAGCGGCTGTTCGGCGCACAGCACTTTAAACAGGAACGGCAGCTCGCCAAAACGCTGAGCGACGGCGGGGCCAAGCAGGGCAGCTTTATCGCCATCGATCAGCGCGCGCAGCGACTGCGGCTCGCCGTTAATCAGCACTTTTGACGGGCTTTTCGGATGCGCGCCCATCCACAGTTCCGCCATCGGCTGCTGGGACGGGTTGGCAATACCATATAAATAAGTCAGGGCATTCTTGCTGCCCCATGCGTAATTTTGCAGCGAATTGATTAACTTTTGCATCATTTCTCCCTGGTCATTCACCGGTTACTGGCGCTATTAAAGCAGAAAAATGGCGCAGAGAGATAATCAACGTGCGATAAACGCGAATGAGTCGCATACTCGTAAACTATACTGTGTCAGACTTACCACTCATGCCCGCGTTTTTAACCTATCGCAAAGTTAAAAGCGCCAAAAAAAGTTGTGCTAAAGGAGACAGGAATGGCTGCCAACCGCGTTGAAAAAGACTCAATGGGACCGATTGATGTCCCTGCCGATAAACTCTGGGGCGCGCAGACACAGCGCTCGCTGGAGCATTTCCGCATTTCGACGGAAAAAATGCCGACCGAGCTGGTTTACGCGCTGGCGCTGACCAAGCGCGCTGCGGCCAAAGTGAACAGCGACCTGAAGCTGTTACCGGACGAGCGCGCTACAGCCATTATCAAAGCGGCGGACGAAGTGCTGGCGGATAAGCATCACGGGGAGTTCCCGCTGGCTATCTGGCAAACCGGCTCCGGCACGCAAACCAACATGAATATGAACGAGGTGCTGGCGAACCGCGCCAGTGAGATCCTCGGCGGCGAGCGCGGCATGTCGCGTCGGGTTCACCCTAATGATGACGTTAACAAGAGCCAGAGCTCTAACGACGTGTTCCCAACTGCCATGCACGTGGCGGCGGTGGTGGCGGTGCAGCAGCACCTGATCCCCCAGCTGAAAGTGCTGCAGAAAACGCTGAGCGAGAAGGCGGAAGCGTTTAAGGACATCGTCAAAATTGGCCGTACCCATTTACAGGATGCGACGCCGCTGACGCTCGGCCAGGAGATCTCCGGCTGGGTGGCGATGCTGAGCCACAACCTCAAGCATATTGAACAGAGCATTCCGCACGTGGCAGAGCTGGCGCTCGGCGGTACGGCGGTGGGCACCGGGCTGAACACCCACCCGGAATACGCGGTCCGCGTGGCCAAAGAGCTGGCGGAGCTGACCCGGCAGCCGTTTGTTACCGCACCGAATAAATTTGAAGCGCTGGCGACCTGCGATGCGCTGGTGCACGCGCACGGTTCGCTGAAGGGGCTGGCGGCTTCGCTGATGAAAATTGCCAACGACGTGCGCTGGCTGTCGTCCGGCCCGCGCTGCGGCATCGGCGAACTTTCCATCCCGGAAAACGAGCCGGGCAGCTCAATCATGCCGGGTAAGGTGAACCCGACGCAGTGTGAAGCGATGACCATGCTGTGCTGCCAGGTGATGGGCAACGATGTGGCGGTGAATATGGGCGGCGCGTCCGGTAACTTCGAGCTGAACGTTTATCGCCCGATGGTGATCCACAACTTCCTGCAGTCGGTGCGCCTGCTGGCCGACGGGATGGACAGCTTTAACCACCACTGCGCCGTGGGCATCGAGCCGAATCGCGACCGCATCACCCAGCTGCTGAACGAGTCGCTGATGCTGGTTACCGCGCTCAATACCCATATCGGCTACGATAAAGCGGCAGAAATTGCTAAAAAAGCGCATAAAGAGGGGCTGACGTTGAAAGGCTCAGCGCTGAAGCTGGGTTACCTGACCGAAGAGGAGTTCGACGCCTGGGTGCGCCCGGAAGAGATGGTCGGCAGCATGAAGGTGTAACGCCAGCAGCAAACTCATGCTCGCCAGTTTTGTAGGGGTCGATCTTTTTTCCGGTCGACCCGCTGCAAACTCATACTCGCCAGTATGAATCAGGATTTTGTAGGGGTCGACCTTTTTTCCGGTCGACCCGCCGCAACCAACACTCATACCAACCGATCGCTATACAGATGCAGCCGCGGGATCAGCAGATACAGCGGTTGCGCCTCCGGCTTATAGCGATGCGTGACTTTCCCGGCATCATAATTCAGCAGCTCACCCAGCTTCGGCACGCTGTTCGCGTCCGGGCACATCACCAGCAGCGGTGAAGGGCAGGCCAGCTGCGTCTGCTTCTGCTGTTGGCTATCCCACACGCGCGCAATGGGCTGCACTTTTACCGGGCGCTTGATCTTCAGTGCGGCATTCGCCGGCAGCGACTTAATCGCTTCAATCTCATCCGCCACGCGCTCTGCCCACTGCTCACGCGTCCACGGGGCCACCGCGCGCCCGGCCTGCAGGCTTTTATTCAGCTTCTCAAGCATCTCTTCACGGCTGACGTTCTTGATAATGTGCTTATTTGCCCAGCCAAAGCGCACTGAATCCGGCGCGTCGAGCAGGGCGATCGAGCGGTAGGCATTCAGGGTGATCAGGCCGCGCAGGTGGGTATGCACAAACTCGAAGCGCTCCTCGGGCGGCAGGCCCGATTCCACGGTGATAATCTGTTCCAGCTTCTGCTTGAGCTGATTAACGGCGGCGACCTGCTGTTGCAGCAGGGCACTCTGCTCAGCGTCGGTTTCCACACAGATAGCGCCCGGCAGGCGCACCGCGGCCTTGGTACTGATTTTTTCTGACTGATGCTGCATAAACAGGCGGCAGAAGTGGCTAAGGGCCCGCTGCAGGGCGGGTTGACCGACCAGCTGCTCCACCGCAATCTCGGTCAGCGGATCGTGCTCCTTGCCTTTTTCCACGGCGGGAAGCTCAAAAACCCTGGCTGCCAGCAGGCGCAAATCCAGCAGTTGGTGCTGCAAGGTATCCAGCTCCTGCTCCAGCTGCGCGACACAGCGATGCAGCCGATCAACGGCATCATAACGGCTCATAACTCTCTCCATTAGTTACAACATACTTTTAGAATATAGCAAACAATAACGGAGATGAACATCGGCATAAGTGCCAATATCGTCAGCAGGGTCGGGCATGCCCGACCCCCACGGGAATTGCGAGTCAGGGCCGACGCCATCAATCATAAGTTGATATTGTCGTAGGGGCGACGGCATGCCTCGCCCGCCAGATGTTGTCGTAGGGGCGACGGCATGCCTCGCCCGCCAGATGTTGTCGTAGGGGCGATGGCATGCCTCGCCCGCCATCAAACCGCTACAGCCGCTTTCCGTGTAGTCGTGTTGCCACCAGTAGCGCCATCACCAGCAGCGCAGCGATAAACGCGGTAATACCGTGCCAGCCGAAGTTATGCCAGAACACGCCGCCGAGCGTACCCGCTACGCTGGAGCCAAGGTAATAACTGAACAGATACAGCGAAGAAGCCTGGCCCTTAGCGCGGCGGGCGCGGGGTCCAATCCAGCCGCTGGCTACCGAGTGTGCAGCAAAGAATCCGGCGGTGAAGAGCATCATCCCGGCCAGGATCAGCCAGATATTGTTGGTCAGGGTAATCAGTAACCCGATCAGCATAATGGCGGTGGAGAACAGCAGCACCGGGGCGCGACCATATTTTGCCGTCATTGCACCCGCCTTCGGCGAACTCCACGACCCGGTCAGGTAGACCACCGAAAGCAGCCCGACAATCGCCTGGCTGAGTGAAAAAGGCGCTGAGAGCAGGCGGTAGCCAATATAGTTAAACAGAGTAACGAATGCCCCCATCAGCAGGAAACCTTCGGCAAACAGCAGCGGCAGGCCGCTATCTCGCCAGTGCAGACGGAAGTTGATCAGCAGGCTGCGGGGCTTAAGCGAGGCCGGGCGGAAATGGCGCGATGCCGGCAGGATCTTCCAGAACATCAGCGCCGAAGCCAGGGCGAAACAGCCGATAACCATCACCGCCACGCGCCAGCTGCTGAAGTCGGTAATCACCCCGCTTAGCAGGCGACCGCTCATTCCGCCGATGGAGTTACCGCTGATATACAGCCCCATGGAGAACGCCACCATGCTCGGGTGGATCTCCTCGCTGAGGTAGGTCATTCCGACCGCTGCCACACCGCTCAGCGACAGGCCTATCAGCGCACGCATCAGCAAAATGCCGTGCCAGCTGGTCATGGTGGCGGAAAGCAGGGTACAGATCGCCGCCAGCATCAGGGCGGTCACCATCACCGGCTTGCGGCCAATCGCATCAGACAGCGGGCCGGTAATCAGCAGACCAAGCGCCAGCAGCCCGGTGGAGATCGACAGGGAGATACTGCTGGCCGCAGGGGAGACACCAAACTCCTGCGACAGAACGGGCAGGATTGGCTGTACGCAGTACAGCAGGGCAAACGTTGCCAAACCGGCAGAGAACAGCGCCAGCGTCACGCGCATAAACTGCGGCGTGCCGCGCTTGATATACAGCTCTTTGCTGGCTTTGCCCTGGTCGACAGCGGGGGAGGAGGCTCGTGCAGCGTGGTCAGGCGCTGCTACGGCAGAGGGTGAGCGGTTCACTTCTGTTCCTTTTATTATTTTGAGTAATCAATTTGAGGTATCACGTTGTCAAGGGTAAGAAATGCGGATTATGATGTCTAATATATTAATAATATAAAATGATATTTTTAAAATATGAATATCGAACTACGTCATCTGCGCTACTTTATTGCCGTTGCCGAAGAGCTGCACTTTGGCCGCGCAGCCACGCGCCTGAATATCTCCCAGCCGCCGCTAAGCCAGCAGATCCAACTGCTGGAGCAGGAGGTTGGTGCGCGACTGTTGGCGCGCACCAATCGCAGCGTGCAGCTGACCGCCGCCGGGCAGCAGTTTCTGCTCGATGCGCGCCAGATTATGCTGAACGTGGCCAAGGCCGCGGAAAAAGCCGCCAGGCTCCATCGCGGGGATGAAGGCGAATTACGCATCGGTTTTACCTCCTCCGCGCCGTTTATTACCGCCGTTTCCGATGCGTTGTTCAGCTTCCGCCAGCGCTTTCCCGCCGTGCATGTGCAGATGCAGGAGATCAACACCCGCCAGCAGCTGGCCCCGCTTAGCGACGGGCGGCTGGATCTGGGCGTGATGCGCAATACCGATCTGCCGGATAATCTCAACCATCAGCTACTGCTGCGCGAACCGATGTACGCGCTGGTCCACCGCGCTCACCGTCTGGCAACCCGGCAGAAAATTGCGCTCAGCGAACTGGCGCAGGAAGCGTTTGTCTTTTTTGACCCCAGCGTTGGCACGGCGCTGTATAGCGAAGTGCTGGAGCTGCTGCGCCGCTATCAGATCCAGCCCAACATTGCTCAGGAGGTGGGGGAAGCGATGACGATCATCGGTCTGGTCTCTACCGGGCTGGGCGTCTCTATTTTACCCGCCTCGTTTCACCGCGTGCAGCTTAGCGATGTGGTGTGGATCCCCCTTGAGGAGCAGGACGCGCAGTCGGAAGTGTGGCTGGTGTGGTCCAAGCAGCGGGAAATTCCGGCGGTGACGGCGGCGATGATGTCACTGCTCCTGCCCGAGGAACGCTCTTTTTCGCAGAAAACATGAGCGCCTGGAGCTGGTTTATGTGCTGTAAATCACATATCGAATCAAATATTTGACGCCATCTGATAAGTGTTTCACCATGCACAGATTGCTTTATTTTGAAGCGTGAAAATAAGTGCTTATCACAGTCGCATTTCGGCTGTAACGGGCAGGTAATAATCAGGAGTGGGGTGTGATTGCGGATAGTCAGCCTGGTCATATCGATCAGATAAAACAGACTAATGCCGGAGCGGTGTACCGACTGATCGACAGGTTTGGGCCCATCTCGCGGATTGAGCTGTCCAAAAAAGCTCAGCTGGCCCCGGCCAGTATTACCAAAATTGTGCGCGAAATGCTGGAAGCTCATCTGGTACAGGAAACCGAGTTTCAGGAGCCGGGCAGCCGTGGGCGTCCGGCGGTTGGCCTGGTGCTGGATACCCAGGCCTGGCACTATCTCTCTGCCCGCATTGGCAACGGCGAAATCACCCTCGCGCTGCGCGATCTCAGCAGCAAAATGGTGGTGGAGCAGCAGTTTCCGCTGCCTGCCGAGGCTGAGCAGCCGCTGCTGATACGCATCATTCAGCTCATCGATCGCTTCTTTATCGATCACCAGCACAAGCTGGAACGCCTCACCGCTATCGCCATTACGCTGCCCGGTATTATGAACAGCCAGTCCGGGATTGTGCACCGCATGCCGTTTTATCAGGTAGATGATATGCCGCTCGGGCCAGAGCTGGCGAAGCGCACCGGGCTGCCGGTCTATATCCAGCACGATATCTGCGCCTGGACCATGGCAGAGTCGCTGTTTGGCGCCTCGCGCGATGCCAGCGATGTCCTGCAGGTGGTGATTGACCATAATGTCGGTGCCGGAGTGATTACCGGTGGGCGCCTGCTGCACGGTGGCAGCAGTACGCTGGTGGAAATTGGCCACACCCAGGTCGATCCCTGGGGCAAGCGCTGCTACTGCGGCAATCACGGCTGCCTGGAAACCGTAGCCAGTATCGACAGCATGCTGGAGCTGGCCGCGCAGCGCATGCAGTCATCAATGAGCTCAACCCTGCATAATCAGCCGCTGACCATTGATGCGCTGTGCGACGCGGCGCTGGCGGGCGATCAGCTGGCCTGCGATGTGATCGCCGGAGTGGGCAGCAGCGTGGGGCGCATTGTGGCGATTATGGTTAATCTGTTCCATCCTCAAAAAATTCTTATCGGTTCTCCGCTTAATCGTGCCCAGAGCGTGCTGTTCCCCGCTATCGCCACCTGCATTCGCCAGCAGGCGCTGCCCAGCTACAGCGCTGACTTACAGGTTGAGCCAACCGAGTTCGTTAATCTCGGCACCATGCCGGGCGCCGCGCTGGTTAAAGATGCCCTGTATAACGGATCTTTATTAATCAAGCTGCTACAGGGCTGATAAATCCACTAAACCTTGCGCTAACGCAATCTGCGGCGGGCGGCACTGCCCTACAATTTTCGCTCACTTGTAAAGTACGAAAATGATTACCCTGGGCATCCAGGGCCTGCCGGAGCCATTCATGTTGAAACGTCTATTTGTTACCGGAACCGATACTGAAGTCGGCAAAACGGTGGTGTCCCGCGCGCTGTTACAGAAGCTGGCAGCGCAGGGTAAACAGGCCGTAGGCTATAAACCTGTGGCTAAAAGCAGCCAGCAAACGGAGGAGGGGCCGCGCAATAAAGATGCGCTGGTTCTGCAGGCTTCGTCATCGATTCTCCTGCCGTACCAGGCGATCAACCCGGTCACGCTGCTGGAAGATGAAATCAGCACCAGCCGCACGCCGATTGATTACGCCACGCTCAGCCATGGGCTGAGGGCGCTGGACGGGCAGGCGGATTACACCGTGGTGGAAGGGACGGGCGGCTGGCGCAGCCTGATGAACGATTTGCGTCCGCTATCGGACTGGGCGGTGCAGGAACAGCTGCCGGTGGTGCTGGTGGTGGGGATCAAACTGGGCTGCATCAGCCATGCGCTGCTGACGGCGCAGGCGGTGGTGAATGACGGATTGCCGCTGCTGGGCTGGGTTGCCAACCGGATAAATCCGGGGCTGGCGCACTATGCGCAAATTATTGACGTGCTGAGGGATAAGATCCCGGCGCCGCTGCTGGGTGAGCTGCCGTATCTGCCGCGAGCCGAGACGCGCGAGCTGGCGCACTATCTCGATTTCAGCGCGCTAAAGCTGTAGAAAATTAGGCAGCAACATCGTAGGGGTCAGGCATGCCTGACCCCTACCCAGATGATTAGCTAACGTTCAGTACGCGACGGGTACGGCCTGAACTGAGGTAATCAGCAATATAATCCTGCGAAATCTCCCCGCTGTAGCGGCCGTCTTCATCGACGATCGGCATCCATACCAGATTGTGCTCGTACAGCTTCGACAGCACCACGCGCAGGTTCTCTTCAGCCTTGCCGGTGACGGTAAACTTGTGCAGCATATCGGCACAGACGCCGCTGGCAGCGCGCGCCTCGCGACGTTTGACAAAGCCCAGCGGTTTGCCGTCCTCATCGACCACGGTGATCGAGCGTAAATCGTTGTCATCCATCATGCCGAAGGCCTCCGCCAGCGGGGTGGATTTCTGCACGGTATGCGTCGGCTGCCGATCGGTAACATCGCCCGCCTGCACCAGCAGCAGGCGCTTCAGCGTGCGGTCCTGGCCAACAAACGATCCGATAAACTCGTTAGCCGGTTTTGCCAAAAGCTCGTCCGGGCTGGCGCACTGCACGATTTTCCCCTGGCCGAACACGGCAATACGGTCGCCGAGCTTCAGCGCTTCGTCGATATCGTGGCTGACCAGCATTACGGTTTTCTTCAGCTGGCGCTGCATCTCGAGGAACTCATTCTGGATCACTTCGCGGTTAATCGGGTCGACCGCACCGAACGGTTCATCCATCAGCAGCACCGGTGGATCCGCCGCCAGCGCGCGAATCACCCCAATGCGCTGCTGCTGGCCGCCGGACATTTCACGCGGGTAGCGGTGAAGAAATTTGTTGGCATCCAGCGCCATCATGCTCATCAGCTCGCGGGCGCGCTCTTTGCAGCGCTGCTTGTCCCAGCCCAGCATACGCGGCACCACGGTAATGTTCTCTTCGATAGTCATATTCGGGAACAGCCCGATCTGCTGGATCACATAGCCAATATTGCGGCGCAGCGTGACGGTGTCTAACCCGCTGGTATCCTCGCCGTTAATCAGAATTTTGCCGCTGCTGGAGGGGATCAGGCGGTTAATCATCTTCAGCGTGGTGGTTTTGCCGCAGCCGGAAGGGCCGAGCAGCACGCACATTTCGCCTTCCGGCACGTTCAGGCTGACATTATCAACGGCGTTAAAGCTGTTACCGTTTTTCTGCTTAAAGGTTTTGGTGAGGTTTTCCAGTTTTATCATTATCGAATCCCCTTAGGTGTCAGCGCCAGCTGCAGGCGGTGCAGCAGCCAGTCAAGAATAATAGCCAGTAAACAGATCATTAATGCGCCCGCAATCAGCATGCGGATATCACTGCCGCTGATGCCGTCCAGCAGCAGCAGGCCAAGGCCACCCGCGCCGATAATTGCGGCAATTGCCATCACGCCAACGTTCATCACCACCGCGGTGCGGATGCCGCCGAAAATGACCGGCAGCGCCATCGGGATCTCCACCCAGCGCAGGCGCTGCCAGAAGGTCATGCCGATGCCGCGCCCGGCTTCCCGCAGCCCGTCCGGCAGGTTTTCCAGCGCGGTGTGGGTGTTGCGTACAATCGGCAGCAGCGAGTAAAGGAACACCGCCGTTACTGCGGGCAGTACGCCGATGCCCTGACCGATCATCGAGAACAGCGGGATCATCAGGCCAAACAGCGCAATCGACGGAATGGTCAGCACGATGGTGGCCAGCCCTAATATCGGCGTTGCCAGCCACTTAAAGCGCACAATCAGAATGCCGAGCGGCACGCCAATCACAATGGCGAAGCCCACCGCCAGCGCCACCAGCCATAAATGCTGGAAGGTGAGGGAAGCGAGGTAGCTCCAGTTATCAATAATGTAGTGAAGGGTATCCATAACTGTCTCCTCAGAGCATGCCGTGAGATTTCAGGAAATCGCGGGCCACCTGCTGCGGCGACTGATGATCAATATCCACGCGTTTATTCATTTCGGTGATCGCCTCATCGGTGATCAGCGGCGACAGCTTATTCAGTGCTTTATCCAGCCCCGGATGCTCTTTCAGCGCCTGCCCGGTCACCACCGGCGTTACCGCATAGCTTGGGAAGAAGCCTTTATCATCCTTCAGCACTTTCAAATCGAAGCCTTTGACGCGCCCGTCGGTGGTATACACCAGACCGGCATCGACAAAGCCATCACGAATGGCGTTGTACACCAGCCCCGGGTCCATCTGGCGGATCTGCGGGCGGTCCAGCTCCATGCTGTAGGCCTTCTGCAACGGCTTCAGGCCATCGGAACGCCCGGCGAACTCCAGGTCCAGCCCCAGCATCCAGTTATGGTCAGGGTCGTTTTTACGCACCTGCTCCAGCTTCGCCACCATCTGTGAAATCGTATCGATATGCTCGGCGTCGGCGCGTTCACGCTGCATGGCAAAGGCGTAGGTGTTGTTCATCGGCGCGGGGTTGAGCCAGATCAGGCCCAGCTTTGCATCCAGTTTTTTTACCGTCTGATACGCCTCATCGGGCTGCATTGGCTTCGAGATATGGTTAAAAATAATCAGCGAGGTGCCGGTATACTCCCAGGTCATATCGACCTGTTTATTGATCATCGCGTTACGGGCGATGGTGGTGGCAATGTTGGTTTTAGGTTCCACCTGAAAGCCCTGTTTACGCAGATACTGGGTGGTCAGGGCCGACAGGATATGCTGTTCGGTAAAACTCTTCGTCGTCATCACCAGCGGTGCCGCGGCAGCCGCGCCGCTCAGCGCGAGAGAGGCGGTCAGCGCCAGCGCGCCGTGACGCAGCCAGCGGGGTAACAGGTAATCAGCCATTTTCAGCTCCTTTTTATTGTTATGCCGCAGTGTGCGGGCTGAGCAGGCGGCCAAGACCGGCCAGCAGCATATCCAGCACCAACGCAAACAGCGCCGTGGCGGCAGCGCCGAGGATCAGCGTCGGGAAATCATTCAGGTAAATTCCCGGGAAAATCAGCTCGCCGTAGCTGCTGGCACCAATCAGAAACGCCAGCGGGGCAGTACCGACGTTAATTGCCGTCGCCACGCGAATACCGGAAAGCATCACCGGCCACGCGTTGGGCAGCTCAACCTGGCGCAGGCGCTGGCCTTTGGTCATGCCGATGCCGTCAGCGGCCTCCAGCAGTGAAGCGGGAACCGAGCACAGACCGGCATAGGTGTTGCGCACAATCGGCAGCAGCGACGCCAGAAACAGCGCGATAATCGCCGGGCGATCGCCAATGCCGATCACCACCATCGCCAGCGCCAGTACCGCCAGCGGCGGCAGGGTATTGCCGACGTTAAAGATCTGCATCACGTACTCCGCCCAGCGGCGGGCAAAGGGGCGGCTGAGCAGAATGCCGCTCGGAATGCCAATCAGCAGCGCAAACAGCAGTGACCAGAACACCAGCTTTATATGCTGCTGGCCGAGGTATACCAGGTCAACGCGCCGGGCCTGGATCGTCTCAACGCCCAGGCCCCAGACCAGCAGGCCAACGATAGCGGCGATAAACAGTACCGCCAGTAAGGCACGCTGCAACAGCGTGGAATTTTGCATATCATGGTTCTCCCTGGATGCAGATAAGCACTAAAAGTGATGATTAAATGGGTAACTAGCGTTTTACCCGGTAAATTCGCCTAAAAATCTATAGCAGCGAAGCGGCAGAAGTGCCAAATTTCAGGCCGAAAATCAGGGGGATAGTTTTAAGCCAAATCACGCTTAAGCCGTTGCCAGCGCTGGGAAAGCCATCAATGAAAAAAATTTATCGTCATCAGGTGACAATGTCACTTATTGAGATAAGCACAATTCGGAAACTGTTTGCTTTAAAATGCTCCACACTGAAGGGATGAACGAAGGACGGGGAAACTATGTCGGAAAATATTGCTAATCCAGTGACGCAGCGCCACTGGATCCTGATCGCCTCTATGCTGGCGATGTTTATGGCGGCGATTGAGGTCACCATTGTTGCTACGGCGATGCCAACCATTATTGCCGAGCTGGGGGGCTTCTCGCAGTTTGGCTGGGTGTTCTCTATCTATCTGCTTACCCAGGCGGTCAGCGTGCCGATTTACGGGCGGCTGGCAGATTTATGGGGCAGAAAGCGCATGTTCTTTATCGGTACTGGCCTGTTTTTATGCGGTTCGGTGCTGTGCGGCTTCGCCACCAATATGGGCTGGCTGATCCTGTTCCGTGCCTTACAGGGGCTGGGCGCCGGGGCCATTATGCCGCTAACCTCCACCATTATTGCCGATGTCTATCCGCCGAAAGAGCGGGCGGGGATCCAGGGCTGGCTCTCCAGCGTCTGGGGCGTGGCGGCGATCGTTGGCCCGCTAACCGGGGCCTGGCTGGTGCAGCACTTTAACTGGGCGCTGATTTTCTGGGTCAATGTGCCGATCGGCATAATTTCGATGCTGCTGCTGGCGCGTTTCTTCCCGGAATCGAAGGAGAAAAGCCCGCACCGCCTGAACCTGACGGGCAGCGCCTTACTGATGCTCACCGTCAGCGCGCTGCTGGTGGCGTTACTGCAGGCGGAATCACTGGGGCTGCCGCTGGTCGCCGGGCTGGTCATCGTGGCAGGCATTGCGGGATATGCCTTACTGCACCACGAGCGTAACGCCAGCGAACCGCTGTTCCCGATGGCCATCTGGCGCAGCCGCACGCTGCTGGCGGGGAATGCCGGGAACCTGCTGATCGGCGCGGCGATGATGGGCATCAGCGCGTTTTTGCCCACCTGGATCCAGGGGGTTAACGGCGGCACGCCGCTGCAGGCGGGCAGTGCGCTGGCGATGATGTCAATCGGCTGGCCGCTAGCCAGCACGCTGAGCGGGCGCCTGATGCAGCGCACCTCCTATCGTTTTACCGCGCTGCTCGGCTCGCTATTGTTAATTGCCGGAACCGCGCTGCTGCTCACCCTGCATCGTGAAAGCCCGGTGTGGCACGCCGGCTTTTTCGCCTTTGTGATCGGCACCGGGATGGGCATGACCAGCACCACCTTCCTGATTGCGGTGCAAAATACCGCCGACTTCGCCATTCGCGGCATCTGCACCGCGTCAATCATGTTTAGCCGCATGCTCGGCTCGGCGCTGGGTACGGCGGTGATGGGGGCGGTGCTGAATTATAATCTGCTGCTGCGCCTGCCGGAGAGTAACGACCCGGTACAGCAGGTGATGTCGCACAGCCAGCGCGCAGCGATCGAGGCGGACAGCCTGCAGCATATGCTCAATGCCATCGCGCTGTCGCTGCACTGGGTGTTTGCGGTATCGCTGGGGGTGGCGGTGATGAGCCTGCTGGTGTCACGGATGATCCCGGCGCTAAAACCGCATTAACAGATGGCGAATATATTATAGCTTTTGGTAGGGGCCAGGCATGCCTGGCCCTGGGGGTTACTGCGCGGAAGTATCCTGCGAGGTACCGGCAGCAGCAGGAACGCTGCTGTCATCGTTATTGCCGCTGCGCTTATACACAATCTTCTGCGTGTCGTTTTCACAGTGACCCACTACCTGGCCACCCGCCTGATCGGCCTGGTCATTCGGCACGATATCCAGCGTAAAGCCGGAAGCCGGAACCCCGTTATTGATGATTTTCTGATTAATATCGGCCTTGACCGTTTCGCAAGAGGCCTGAACGGCCAGAGGCGTGGCAACGACGAGGGCGGTTAATATCCACTTGAAACTCTTCATTTTATCATCCTTAAATTAGCAGTAATCACAGTGCCGGAGTGGTTAAGGCGTGACCGGGCGACCGGTGCGACGGTCGAGGCAGCGCAGGGTTTTCGGCTCCCAGTAGGCATTCAGATTGAGACTTTTTTCACAGGCTTCGCTGGTGTCAAAGGCGCGGTCAACGCGGTCGAACTCTTTCTCGGTGCGCGAGATAACCTTATGGCGCAGGTTGCGGGTATCATCCCACTGCTCTTTCTGCTGGCGCGCTTCTTCTTTCGTCAGCGAATTATCGCCATCCTCAATCACCAGGCGGTCGGTGCGTGCCAGCGCGCTGTGCTGGACGGAGAACAGGGCTGCCAGCATTAATAACGGCAGTGTCGCCTGCTTCAGACGTTGTTGTACTGTTTTCATCATAGTTTCCTTTCAATGGGCAGCCCGCTGTCGCGACTGCGCGGACGATGTTTGTTAGTATATCACCAGCTTTCAGGCAGCGACCAGTCACCCGGTTGCGCCGTTGAACTTTGAGTGAGAATTTACCTTTGCTGACCACCGTTTTACTGTTCTTTGCCACCGCGCTGGCCGAAATCGTCGGCTGTTTCCTGCCGTATCTGTGGCTGAAAAAGAACGGATCGGCGTGGCTGCTGCTGCCCGCAGGCTTTAGCCTGATGATGTTTGTCTGGCTGTTGACGCTGCACCCGGCCGCCAGCGGGCGCGTTTATGCTGCCTATGGGGGCGTGTATGTGGTCACGGCGCTGCTGTGGTTGCGCTTTGTTGATGGCGTTCGCCTTAGCACTTACGACTGGCTTGGGGCGCTGGTGGCGTTCTGCGGAGTGTTAATTATCGTTGCCGGATGGGGACGGGCCTGAGTCGCCCGCCGCGAGGTTATTACCCTTTGTGCACGCGCAGGCCAGCCTGACTCTGGCCGACTGGCATCATCTCCAGCGCGTTAATATTGACGTGTTTCGGCAGGGTGGCCACCCACCAGACCGCTTCGGTCACATCTGCCGGCGTTAACGGCTCGGTGCCGTCATACACGCTGCCCGCTTTGGCATCATCACCCTTAAAGCGCACGTTGGAGAACTCGGTACCGCCGACCAGACCCGGTTCGATATCGGTAACGCGCAGCGCGGTGCCGTGCAGGTCGGTACGCAGGTTAAAGCTGAACTGACGCACAAATGCTTTAGTTGCGCCGTAGACGTTACCGCCCGGGTACGGCCAGCTGCCGGCAATCGAACCGATATTGATAATGTGGCCGACGTTACGCTCCACCATGGCGGGCAGAATGGCGCGCGTCATATACACCAGGCCCTTGTTATTAGTGTCGATCATATCTTCCCAGTCTTCCAGGCTGGCGCGCTGCGCCGGTTCAATCCCCAGCGCCAGTCCGGCGTTATTCACCAGCACGTCAATGTTGCGCCATTCGGCCGGCAGGCTGTTCACCGCCGCGTCAATGCCGGCGCGATCGCGCACGTCGAGAACCAGCGTATAGACGCTGTCGCCCAGTTCCTGCTGTAACGCATCCAGGCGCTCCTGGCGGCGGCCGGTGGCAATCACTTTATGTCCCTGAGCGACAAAGCGGCGGGTAATACTCTGACCAAAACCGGCGGTAGCACCGGTAACAAATACGATCATCTCACTGTTCCTCAACACATTTTGGATTTTTCTTACCTTAACATCATGCCGCACCGCCGATAAAGGAGCGTTTTGTTATGGGTTAATACCAAAATCTGCACGCTGCTGGTGCATCCCAGGCCAGAAATGCGCCAAAAAAGGGCGCAGCTCTGGCCAAATAAAATTTTATCGCGCTCAATAAACGCTTTATTAGCCATTAGCAATCGGTTGCCCTATTAGCAACCGATTGCGCAATCGTTTATTAAGCCGAATTAAGAGGGATGATTAAGAATAATTTTAACTCACTGTAATTAAACGAAATATTATTTTCCCCGGCTGGCACAACAATTGCAAAACTTAAGTGATAAGAAAGTTATTTGATTACGGGTAAAAAGCTCACTACTGGTAAATACTCTACAGGGTGAGGCCGCCTCAATTAAGGAATTGTTATGTCAGTGACCTATACCCAGGCGATACGCGCCAGCTTTTTTGATATCACCCGCACGGTGGAAAATCCTCAGCAGCTGCCGGCTGCCGCTCGCCATATTGAAGACGGACTGCTGCTGCTCAACGCGGGCGAAATCGTCGGGCTGTATGAGTGGCAGCAGGGGCAGCACATGCTGCAGCCGGGGAATGGGGCACTCGACTATCGCGGCCGCCTGATCGTGCCTGGCTTTGTCGACACCCATATTCACTACCCGCAAACCGAAATGATCGGCGCGTTTGGTGAGCAGCTGCTGGAGTGGCTCAATCAGTACACCTTCCCGGTGGAAAGCCAGTATCACTGCCCGCAGCACTCGGCGCGCATGTCGGCATTTTTCCTCCAGCAGCTACTGAGCAACGGCACCACCACTGCGCTGGTGTTTGGCACCGTGCATCCAGAATCGGTCGATGCTCTGTTCACCGCGGCCTCGGCTCTGGAGATGCGGCTGATTGCCGGTAAGGTGATGATGGACCGCAACGCGCCGCAGAGCCTGACCGAAACCCCGCAGCAGAGCTATCAGCAGACTAAAGAGCTGATCGAACGCTGGCACAATCACGGCCGCCTGAGCTACGCGCTGACCCCGCGCTTTGCCCCGACCTCCTCGCCGCAGCTGCTGAGCAAGGTACAGCAGCTGCGCGCAGAATATCCGGATACCTGGCTGCATACTCACCTGAGCGAGAACCCGCAGGAGGTCGAATGGGTGAAGGAGCTGTTCCCGCAACACAACGGCTATCTCGACGTGTATCACCAGTACCAGCTGACCGGCAAGCGCAGCCTGTTTGCTCACTGCCTGCATCTTGACGACGGCGAGTGGGACTGCCTGCACGCCACCGATTCCGCGGTGGCCTTCTGCCCGACCTCAAACCTGTTCCTCGGCAGCGGGCTGTTTAATCTACAAACCTGCTGGCACAAAGGGGTGAAGATGGGGATCGGCACCGACGTCGGCGCGGGCACCACCTTTAATATGCTGCAAACGCTGGGCGAGGCCTACAAGGTTGGCCAGCTGCAGCGCTACAGGCTCTCCGCCTGTGAAGCTTTTTACCACGCCACGCTGGGCGGTGCGAAAGCGCTGGATCTCGACCAGAAGATTGGCAATTTCATGCCGGGCAAAGAGGCCGATTTTGTGGTGCTCGACCCGGCCGTTTCCCCGCTGCAGCAGATGCGCCACGCCAACAGTCGCGATATCTGGGAAAAACTGTTCGTGCTGATGACGCTGGGTGACGACCGCAATATCGCCGCCACCTGGGTTAACGGCCGCTGCGTCTGGCAGAGCGATAAAATGGAGCGTGCAGCATGATCCAGTTCTTACTCAATCAGCGCCTGGTCAGCGAGCAGGAGATCGACCCGAACCTGACGGTGCTCAACTATCTGCGCCAGAATCAGCGGCGCTGCGGCACCAAAGAGGGCTGCGCCTCCGGCGACTGCGGTGCCTGCACCGTCACCCTTGGCCGCGTAGAAAACGAAAAAATGCACTACGAGACGGTCAACAGCTGCCTGACTTTTGTCAGCAGCCTGCAGGGAAAACAGCTGATTAGCGTTGAAGATCTGCGCCAGCCGCAGGGGTTACACCCGGTGCAGCAGGCGATGGTTGACTGTCACGCGTCGCAGTGCGGATTCTGTACCCCGGGCTTTGTGATGTCGCTGTTCACGCTGCAAAAGCAGGGCAGCGCAAACCATCAGCAGATTGAGCAGGCGCTGGCGGGCAACCTGTGCCGCTGTACCGGCTATCGGCCAATCGTTGCGGCGGCGCAGCAGGCCTGTGCCGCGCCGGTCAGCGACAGTTTTCAGCAGCAGGAAGCCGCGACGGTAGAACGTCTGCTGGCGCTGCAAAACAGCGAGATGCAGGAGATCGTGCTGGCTGGCAACCGCTGCCTGCTGCCAAAAACTATCGGCCAGCTCAGCGCGGCGCTGTTGGCCAATCCGCAGGCGCGGCTGCTGGCAGGGGGTACCGACCTGGCCCTGCAGGTGACGCAGCAGCATCAGGCGCTGCCGCTGATGATTGCTCTCGGCCACGTCGATGAACTGAAACAGTGTGAAATTGGCAGCGAGGAGATTGTGCTGGGGGCCGGGGCCTCTTTACATCACTGCTGGAAGCTGCTGAGCGCGGAAATCCCGGCGTTCAGCCAGCTGCTGGAGCGCTTTGCCTCACTGCAGATCCGCCATCAGGGCACGCTGGGCGGCAACATCGCTAATGCTTCGCCGATTGGCGATACGCCGCCGATGCTGCTGGCGCTGGACGCGGAGCTGCTGCTGCAGCGCGGTGATGAAGTGCGCCGCCTGGCAATCAGTGAGTTCTTCCTCGGCTACCGTAAAACCGCGCTGCGCGCTGGCGAGTTTATCCGCGCTGTGGTGATAACAAAAACCGCGGCCGGGCGAAATTTCCGCGCCTGGAAGGTCTCCAAACGGCTGGAGGATGATATCTCCGCCGTATTTGCCGCCTTCACGCTGCAAACCGACGCGCAAAACTGCGTGTCGCACGTGCGCATTGCCTTTGGCGGCATGGCGGCGATCCCGCAGCGCGCTTCGCGCTGTGAACAGCTGTTGCTCGGCCAGCCGCTCACGCTCTGCGCCATCGAACAAGCCTGCAAAGCCCTGGAGCAGGAGTTCCAGCCGCTGAGCGACTTTCGCGCCAGCGCGGCTTATCGCCTGCAGCTGGCGAAAAATCTGCTGCGCCGCTACTACGCCGATCTCAACGGTGAACTGACCATTACGGAGGTTGCCCGCTATGTCTCATAATCGCCCGCAGGTCAGTGAAGAGGTGATTGCCCACCAGTTTAAGCAGGGCATTCAGAACGGCGTTGGCAAGAGCAACAAACATGAGAGCGCGGCGCTGCACGTTAGCGGCGCAGCGCAATATATTGACGATCGCCTCGAGCTGCCTGGGATGCTGCATCTCTGCCCACGCCTCAGCGAACATGCCCATGCGCGCATTATCAGCATTGATGTCGCAGCCTGCTACGCGGTGCCCGGGGTAGTGAGCGTGCTGACCTGGCGCGACGTGCCGGGCGATGTGGATATCGGGCCGCTGGAGCCTGGCGACCCGCTGCTGGCGCAGGACGTGGTGGAGTATGCCGGACAGATGGTGCTGGTGGTGGCAGCCGAAAGCGAGCAGGCGGCGCGTCAGGCGGCGATGCTGGCAAAAATTGAGTACCAGCCGCTCACCCCGCTGCTGGACGTGAAGCAGGCGCTGGAGCAGCAAAGCTTTGTCCAGCAGCCGCACATCCACCAGCGCGGCGATGCGCAAGCGGCGCTGGCGCGTGCGGCCCACCGCCTGCAGGGCGAATTTCACATCGGCGGTCAGGAGCACTTCTATCTGGAAACTCAGGTGGCGCTGGTGGTGCCCGGCGAAGATCGTGCGCTGCAGGTTTACTCATCAACCCAGAACCCGACCGAAGTGCAGAAGCTGGTGGCCTCGGTCATGGGCGTGACGATGAATAAAGTGACCATCGACATGCGCCGTATGGGCGGCGGCTTCGGCGGTAAAGAGACGCAGGCCGCGGGCGTTGCCTGCCTGTGCGCGGTAGCGGCAGGTAAAAGCGGCAGGCCGGTAAAAATGCGCCTGTCGCGCCGCGACGATATGCGCACCACCGGCAAACGCCATCCGTTCTTTGTGCGCTATGACGTCGGCGTGGATGATGAAGGGCGCTTCTGCGGGGTAAAAATCGATCTGGCGGGCAACTGCGGCTATTCGCTCGATCTCTCGGGTTCTATCGTCGATCGTGCGATGTTCCACGCTGACAATGCCTATTACCTTGGCGATGCTCTGATTACCGGCTACCGCTGCCGCACGAATACCGCGTCCAATACCGCCTATCGCGGCTTTGGCGGGCCGCAGGGCATGGTTGCCATTGAGCAGATAATGGACCATATCGCCCGCGAGCTGGGCCTTGACCCGCTGGAAGTGCGCAAGCGTAACTACTACGGCAAAGAGACGCGCAACGTCACCCACTATTACCAGACGGTGGAAGATAACCTGCTGGAGGAGATGACCGCCCAGCTGGAAGAGAGTGCCGGCTACGCCGCCCGGCGTGCCGAAATCTCGGCGTTTAATGCCGCTAACAGCGTAATGAAGCGCGGGCTGGCGCTGACGCCGGTCAAGTTCGGCATCTCGTTTACCTCCAGCTTCCTGAACCAGGCCGGGGCGCTGATCCTGATCTACACCGACGGCACGGTTCAGCTGAATCATGGCGGTACCGAGATGGGCCAGGGGCTGAACACCAAAGTGGCGCAGATCGTCGCCGAAGTGCTGCAAATCGACGTCGATCGCATCCAGATCACCGCCACCGATACCGGCAAAGTGCCGAATACCTCACCGACGGCGGCCTCCAGCGGCACCGATCTCAACGGCAAAGCGGCGCAGAATGCGGCGGAGATCCTGCGCGACCGGCTGATCGCCATGCTGTGCCAGGTGCACCACTGCTCTGAGGAGCAGGTGCGCTTCAGCAACGGCATCGTCAAAGTCGGCGACAAGCATTTTACCTTCGCCGAAGTGGCACAGCAGGCGTGGCTCAATCAGGTGCCGCTCTCCGCCGCCGGCTATTACCGCGTGCCGGGCATCCACTATGATCGCCTGGCCGGACGCGGGCAGCCGTTCTACTACTACGCTTACGGCGCGGCCTGCGCGGAAGTGATGGTGGATACCCTGACCGGCGAATACCGCCTGCTGCGCGCCGATATCCTGCACGACGTGGGCGCTTCGCTTAACCCGGCGATTGATATCGGCCAGGTCGAAGGCGGTTTTGTGCAGGGCATGGGCTGGCTGACCACCGAAGAACTGGTGTGGAGTGCCGAAGGGCGGCTGTTGACCGATGGCCCGGCGAGCTACAAAATTCCGGCGATCGGCGACGTGCCGCACGACCTGCGCGTGACGCTGGTCGAAAATCGCAAAAATCCAAAAGAGACGGTGTTCCACTCTAAGGCGGTCGGCGAGCCGCCGTTTATGCTGGGGATTGCGGTGTGGTGCGCACTGCAGGACGCGGTTGCCAGCGTAGGCGGCTATCGCCAGCATCCTCTGCTGGATGCCCCGGCTACGCCGGAGCGGGTGTTCTGGGGCGCGGAAAAAATGCGTGCGGGAGGGGATAATGCGTAGCGATGACTGGATCACTATTCTGGCGAATCTGCGCGAGCGCGCCGAGGCCTGCGTGCTGCTGACGGTGCTGGATGATAAAGGCTCGGTGCCGCGCGATCGCGGCAGCAAGATGATCGTCAGTCAGGATAAAACCTGGCTAACCATTGGCGGCGGCCATCTGGAGTTTCAGGCCATCGCCATCGCCCGCGAGATGCTGCAAACCCCGGGGGCGCAGGCGCGGCATGAGCAATTCAACCTTGGCGCACGCCTCGGGCAGTGCTGCGGCGGCGTCACCAGCATTCTGTTTGAGCCACTGGTGCAGGCGCAGCCGCAGATCGCCGTATTTGGCGCCGGGCACGTCGGCCAGGCGCTGGTGAACCTGCTGTCAACGTTACCCTGTCACGTATTTTGGGTTGATGAGCGGCCGCAGCAGTTCACAGCGGTGCCGCCAGGGGTGACGGCGTGCTGCCTGGAAGATCCCATCGACCAGGTTAAACTGATGCCCGCCAACAGCTACTACGTGGTGATGACCCACCATCACCCGCGCGATTTGCAGCTGTGCGAAGCGATCCTGCGGCGCGGCGATGCGCGCTATTTCGGCGTGATTGGCTCTGAAACCAAGCGCCAGCGCTTTGATTACCGGCTGGAGGGCAAAGGCTTTAGCCGCGAGCAGCTCGACCGGATGCGCTGCCCGATAGGGCTGCCCGACGTAAAAGGCAAGCTGCCCGCTGAGATTGCCGTGGCGGTGGCGGGGGAAATTATTGCCTGTTATCAGCGCCCGCAATGACTTTGCAACCCGGCGCATCTGCGCCTAAGCTGGTGATTCGTCAACAGGGATGAGGGTAGAGAGATGAGGATTGCACCGTTAGTCTGGGCCATCAGTATGGCAGTCACCGCCAGCGTGCAGGCGGCAGAATCGCAAAAGGAGCATCAGCAGATGCAGAGACAGCAAGATAATCCGTTCAGTAAGGCCAGTTCATTGCCGTTCCAGGCACCGCCCTTCGACAAGATCCACAGCGCCGATTATCGCCCGGCGCTGGAAGCCGCGATAGCCGAAAAGCGGGCCGAAATCGCCCGCATCGCCGACAACCCGGCTGCACCAACCTTTGAAAATACCTACCAGGCGCTCGAGCAGAGCGGTCAGCGCCTGGCGCGCGTGTACAACGTTTTTAGCGCCATGACCTCCGCCAACACCAGTGATGAACTGCAGGCGCTGGATGAGGAGATGTCGCCAAAACTGGCGGCGCTCGACGACGATATTCACCTCAACGGCAAGCTGTTCGCCAGGCTGGACGCGGTGTATCAGCAGCGCCAGCAGCTGAAGCTGGATGCGGAGTCGCTGCGGCTGACAGAGGTCACCTGGCAGGCGTTTGAACTGGCCGGGGCGCAGCTTTCCGACGCGGATAAAACCCGGCTCAAGGCGCTGAATCAGGAGTCTGCCACGCTCAGCACCCGCTTCACCAACCGCCTGCTGGCCGCCACCAAAGCGGGCGGCGCCGTGTTCAGCAGTGAGCAGCCGCTGGCCGGGCTGAGCGTCGGGGAAATTGCCGCCGCCGCCGATGCTGCCAACGCGCGCGGGCTGAGCAACCAGTGGCTGCTGACCCTGCAGAACACCACTCAGCAGCCGGACCTGCAAATCCTGAGCGAGCGCGCAACGCGTGAAAAACTGTATCAGGCCAGCTGGACGCGTGCCGAAAAAGGCGATGCTAACGACACGCGCGAGCTGATTGCCCGGCTGGCGCAGGTGCGGGCGCAGCAGGCCAAACTGCTGGGCTTCGACAGCTATGCCGCCTGGAAGCTGCAGGATCAGATGGCGAAAACCCCGCAGGCCGCGCTCGATTTTATGCGCCAGATTGTCCCGGCAGCCACCGCGCGCGCCGGGCGTGAAGCGGCAGATATCCAGGCGGTCATCGACCAGCAGCAGGGCGGTTTTACCCTGGCGCCGTGGGACTGGCTGTTCTACGCCGAGCAGGTGCGCCGCGCGAAATATGACCTCGACGAGGCGCAGATCAAACCTTACTTCGAGCTGAACAACGTGCTGGAGAACGGCGTGTTTTATGCCGCGACTCAGCTGTACGGCATCACCTTTAAGCCCCGCCCCGATCTGCCGGTCTATCACCCGGAGGTGAAAGTGTATGAAGTGCTGGATAAAGACGGCACGCCGCTGGCGCTGTTTTACGCCGACTGGTTCAAGCGTGATAACAAAGGCGGCGGCGCGTGGATGGGCAACTTTGTCGAGCAGTCGACGCTGCTGGGCAGTAAACCGGTGATCTACAACGTGGCGAACTTCAGCAAACCGGCTCCCGGCCAGCCTGCGCTGCTGTCGTGGGATGATGTGATTACCATGTTCCACGAGTTTGGCCATGCGCTGCACGGCATGTTCGCCGACCAGCGCTACGCCAGCCTGTCCGGCACCGAGACGCCGCGTGATTTTGTTGAGTTCCCGTCGCAGTTTAACGAGCACTGGGCCAGCAACCCGCAGGTGTTCAGCCACTTCGCCCGCCACTACCAGAGCGGGGAGCCGATGCCAGCCGCGCTGCGCGATAAGATGCTGCGCGCCAGCACCTTCAACAAAGGCTATGACATGAGCGAGCTGCTGGCCGCCGCGCTGCTCGATCAGCACTGGCACGGGCTGCATGCCGACCAGCCAGTGCAGAAAACCGATGAGTTTGAACAGCAGGCGCTGAGCGAGGAGAAAATCAACCTGGCCGCCGTGCCGCCGCGCTATCGCTCCAGCTACTTCCAGCATATCTGGGGTAACGGCTACGCCGCCGGTTATTACGCCTATCTGTGGACCGAAATGCTGGCGGATGATGGCTTTGCGTGGTTTGAAGAGCACGGCGGCCTGACGCGGGAAAATGGTCAGCGCTTCCGTGACAAAGTGCTGTCACGCGGCAACAGCGAAGATCTGAAGCAACTCTACCACGACTGGCGCGGGCGCGACCCGCAGATCGAACCGATGCTGCGCAACCGCGGGTTGAAAGAGTAAAAAATGTAGGGGCCGATCTTTTTTTCGATCGGCCCTGTTTATGGGGGCAAATCGCGGGCTAAGCCAGCGGTCCGCCCTGAATGGTTTCGCACATGCCGTTGAGGATGCGCTCGCCAGTCTCCTCGCGCAGCCCCGCGTACCACTCTGCGGTGACCGCTGGCTCTTTGCCGTGGGTGACATCGCAGCGCTTACGCGCCTTCAGCACCAGGTCTTTTACCCGCCCGGCACGCTTGTCCTGATAGCGCAGTAGCGCATCCTCAATGCCCAGTGAATTGCTGTGCAGCATCATCGCCAGCACCACCGCATCCTCCATCGCCGCACAGCCGCCCTGGCCGATATCCGGCGTGGTGCTGTGTGCCGCATCGCCCAGCAGCGCCACGCGGCCTTTAACCAGCTGCGCAAAAGGTTCGATATCGTGGATCTCCACGCGGTTAGTGGTTTCCGGATTAAGCCGTTCGATCAGCTGCTGCACCGGCGCGGCCCAGCCGGAGAAATATCCCTTCAGATCGCTGCGCAGGGTGCTGCGGTCTTGCGCCAGCCCTTTTGGCAGCGGCACGTCGAAGAAAAAATAGAAGCGGTTGCCCGCCACCGGCATTAGCGAAACGCGCTTGCCTTCACCGACAAAGGTGGTCCACTGGTCGCCCGGGGCCAGCGCTTCATCAATCTCCACCAGGCCGTTCCAGTTGACGTAGCCCGCGTAGCGGCGCTCGGTGGCGTAGCCCAGCACGTGCTGGCGGATCACCGAGTGGGTGCCATCGCAGGCGATCAGCAGGTCGCCGCTTGCCTCGCTGCCATCGTCGAAGTGCGCAGTGACACCGTCACTTTTTTCTTCCACGCTGACCACCCGTTTGCCGAACTGAACAGCGTCGCGCCCCCAGGTATCCAGCAGCATCGCCTGCAGTTCGGCGCGCGCCACCGGATAAGGACGCTCGCCGGAGTCTTTTACCAGCGGGTCAAGGCTGAAGCGGGTCAGGGTTTCCGCGCTGTGCCCGTCTTTGTAGGCCATCATCTGCATCGGGCCGCCAATGGCGCGCAGGGCTTCTCTCATCCCCAGATAGTTGAGGCATTTCACTCCGTTCGGCCAGACTGAGATCGCCGCACCTACCGGTTTGATCTCTTTCACCGCCTCGAACACTTCGCACTCAATGCCGCCGCGCCGCAGCGCAATCGCCGCACACATACCGCCAATACCGGCACCAATGATAATTGCTTTCATCTGTCTCTCCTTTGCGTCTTGATTAAATAAAAGCAATTTCCATACCAGTTTCTTATGACACAAAAAGTGCCGCCAGCAGGGGCGCGACGCGGTTGCTGAAACAAAGGTTGCAGGGTGATAGCGAACAAAAGCGGTGCAATGCACCACGGCGGTGCCTGGCGGGTGAAACATTTGTTCTCAGGGATGACCTTTTTGCTGGCATTTTTTGTGATATTTGCCACAGTAGCAATTCAACCTTAAAGGAGATGCGGCCATGACCATCATTGCCTGCCTGCATGCGGCCAGAAGCAATATAGAAGTGTTCGAGCAGGCGCTCGGTGCGCTCGGCTATGAAGACGTCCAGCTGCTGCACCGGGTGGAGGGTGAACTTTTTGATCGCGCTATCGAACAGCAGCAGGTCACCCCGGAGATTGCCGCCGCCACGCGCCAGGCCATTGAAGAGCTGTGCCAGCAGGCGGATGCGGTAATTGTCACCTGCACCACGCTAGGGGTGGCGGCATACGAGGTCCCGTTCAGCAAACCGGTGGTGCGCATTGATGCCACGCTGGCGAAAATCGCCTCGCGCTATCACGGCACCATCCTGGTGCTCTGCACCGCCAACTCAACGCTGGCGTCCACCACCCAGCTATTTAGCGCCTTTATTCCCGGCGAACGGCTGGTGATCGAGCTAATCCCGCGTGCGTGGGCCTGGTTCAATCAGGGCGATATTGACGGCTATCATCAGGAAATTGCGCACTACATTCAGCAACGTCCGGAGTGCCCGCTGGGCTGTATCGTGCTGGCGCAGGCGTCGATGAGCGGGGCGGAGCGCTTTATTAACAGTACGCTGGCGGTGCTGAGTGGACCGCAGGTCAGCCTGCAGGCCGCCTTGGACGCCATCCACTAATTACCTGAGGCGGGGGGCGTCAAGCCGGCGGCGCTGCGCAAAAAAAAGGGTGAGTTGCTGAGAAAATTCTTTATGCTGTGCTCACCATTTTGTTGCGAAACTGTTATCAGGTAAAAAATGTTCGATTTGACCCTCGCTATTCTGCTGTTCCTTGCCGCCCTGAGCTACTTCAGCCACAACCTGACCGTCACCATTGCGCTGCTGGTGCTGGTTGCCATTCGCATGACGCCGCTGCAGCAAACCTTCCCGTGGATTGAGAAGCAGGGCGTCACGGTGGGGATCATTATTCTGACCATTGGCGTAATGGCGCCGATTGCCAGCGGTTCGCTGCCCTCCACCACGCTGATGCACTCGTTCCTGAACTGGAAATCGCTGCTGGCAATCGCGGTGGGCATCTTCGTTTCCTGGGTTGGCGGGCGCGGCGTGCAGCTGATGAGCAGCCAGCCTACCGTCGTTGGTGGGCTGCTGATCGGCACCATTATCGGCGTCTCGCTGTTTCGCGGCGTGCCGGTCGGCCCGCTGATTGCTGCCGGGCTGGTGTCGCTGATGATCGGGAAATCCTGACCAGATATGTTATCCTGCCGCCAAATTTTTTACTGACAGAGAAAAGCCGTGAGCACCAAACAGGATAAACGTAACAAACGCGCCAAACTTAAAGCAAAACAGGCCAACAAAGCCCGCGCCCACGGACGTCAGCTGGATGCCGTTGGCCGCCAGAACTACGTTGCCACCCCGGAGATGCTGGAACTGTTCGCCACCTTACCGTCCCTCGATGAAAGTGGTGATATGCCCTTTGTCGGCGATATTTACCGCTGGTCGCGGGCCGAATATCAGTTTGACGGCAGCAATGAAGAGGGCGAGCAGCTGCAGGTTGCGGCTCTGTGCGTGATGTACATTCACTGGGCCACTAGCGATGGTGCCGATACGCTGGTGCAGAATGAACTGATCGAGGCGGCACTGCGCCTGGTGGAAGAGAACGAGGCGTTTAAGCAGCGTTACCAGCAGGCCGAAGCTGACGCCCGGGCGGAAAACAGCTAAAAAAAAAGGGCAGGTTCCCAAAGGAGCCTGCCAGTCATCGAGCCAACCCTACTTCAATACGGTTTATGAGGGGCTATCAAAGGAAATGATAGAAAACTATCTTCCCTTGCATGCGGCGAACAGCGGAATCGCGTCGCTAACCCCGTGCGGATGGGCTGAGACTAAGGGAAAAGGAATTTAAATTCTATTTATTGATAGGCTGAAATATAAGTTCTTTGAAGTGCGTCATGTTTGACGGCGGGGAGATATCAATTAATGACAGGAATGATAGATTTCCCTCGTGGCTAAAAACCCGTAAGGGCCGACCTTTTTGGGTCGGCCCTTATTGTTGTTAACCCGGATAGATCCCGCGATCCTTACGGGCCATCAGGATGCGCTCACACGCCACGATATAGGCGGCGGTGCGCAGGCTGCACGTCTTCTCACGCGCTTTATCCCAGACGTGGACCATCGCTTCGGTCATCAGCTTATCCATGCGCTCGTTAATTTCGTCCTCGCTCCAGAAGAAGCTGGCCATATCCTGCACCCACTCAAAGTAGCTGACGGTGACGCCCCCGGCGTTACACACGACGTCCGGCACGACGGTAATACCGCGCGAGGCCAGCACGTCATCGGCTTCCGGGAAGGTTGGGCCGTTTGCGCCTTCCAGCACGATGCGGCAGTGCAGTTTTTCCGCACGCTGACGGGTGATCTGACCTTCCAGCGCGGCAGGGATCAGAATCTCCATTTCCACGTCCCAGAATGCCTCATCGCTGATAACGTCTGCGCCGCTGAATCCGGCGATCTTCTTATTGGCTGCCTGCCACTCGCTCAGCGCGACCAGGTCGATGCCTGCGGCGTTGAACAGCGTGGCGCTGTGGTCCTGAATCGCCACAACGCGCGCCCCGGCATCGTTAAACAGGCGCGCTGCTTCGCTACCCACGTTACCAAAGCCCTGCACGGCCACTCGCGCGCCTTCGATTTCAATGCCGCTGCGGCGTGCCACTTCGCGGCCGGTAATAAATACGCCGCGACCGGTGGCTTTTTCGCGCCCCAGTGAACCGCCAAGGTGGATAGGCTTACCGGTCACCACGCCCGTAATGGTGGTGCCGTGATTCATGGAGTAGGTGTCCATCATCCACGCCATCACTTTGGCATTGGTGCCAACGTCCGGCGCAGGAATATCTTTTTGCGGGCCGATGATCAGGCCAATTTCGCTGGTGTAGCGGCGGGTCAGGCGCTCAAGCTCGCCTTCGGACAGCGCAAACGGGTCGACGCGGATCCCGCCCTTGGCGCCGCCATACGGCAGGTTAACCGCCGCACACTTGATCGTCATCCACGCCGAAAGCGCCATGACTTCATTAAGATCCACATTAGGATGGTAACGAATACCGCCTTTACCCGGGCCGCGTGACAGGTTGTGCTGCACGCGGAAGCCTTCGAAGTGGCGGATGCTGCCGTCGTCCATTTGCAGCGGAATGTCTACAATCAGTGCACGTTTCGGATGACGCAGGGTATCCACCCAGCGCGACAGGTCGCCGAGATACGGCGCGACGCGATCGATCTGCTGCAGATAGGTTGACCAGGCCGTCTTGCTGCCTTCAGAAACGTAAGAGAGCTTTTCCATAACAAACCTTCATATGTGTAGAGCCTGTCCGTCAGGGGCAGATGCCGTGCGGGGAGCTCTTAGTTATAAATACTGTCATACCGTGGATGACTCAGTGAATCTCACTAAGTCGCCGCTAATTTAACATCAAAAAAAGGTTTCGAAGTTTTTAAATAAATGTGAAATCCTGTCTTTTAAATCCAATCCAGCATGACCAACTGCATAGTTAGCGGGTAAACCTGCGCTGGCTTGACAGAGCGACAGTTGGCAGGCGGTAGTTATGCAGATAAACTGCATAGCTGGCGTTTTCTTTATATTTTTCAGAAATTTGAATGCGATCAAACTTTGGCGGTAATGACTGTTTTTCCCATTGTTAATGCGGGAATGGGTCATCGCCTCCCCACCACAGGAGAAGTCACCATGTCGATGGATGCAGAAAGGGTAAGGCAGAGTTTTCCACTGGTTAATCAGCTGTGCGCGTTACAACCGGTTACCTGGTTCAACCCCAAAGCCACCACGCTGGCACAGGGCTATCCGCACGTTGGCCTGACGCGTGAACAGGTGGCGGACGCCAGCGCCCGGCTGACGCGTTTTGCCCCTTACCTGATGCAGGTATTTCCGCAAACGCGCGCCAGCAACGGCATCATTGAGTCGGACATCTGCCCGCTGACCCACCTGCAACCGGTGCTGGATGCACGCTATCAGCACGCGCTGCCAGGCAGTTTGTGGTTGAAGAAAGACAGCCATCTGCCGGTGTCGGGTTCGATCAAAGCCCGCGGCGGCATCTATGAAGTGCTGGCGCATGCGGAAAAGCTGGCCATCGATGCCGGGCTGCTGAAGGAGACGGATAACTACGCCTGCCTTGCCTCCGCGCCGCTGCGCCAGTTTTTCAGCCAGCGGCGTATTGCCGTTGGCTCCACCGGGAATCTGGGCCTGTCGATCGGGATTATCAGTGCCAGCCTCGGCTTTGACGTCACGGTGCATATGTCGGCGGATGCGCGCGCGTGGAAAAAGCAGAAGCTGCGCGAGCACGGCGTAAAGGTGGTGGAGTATCAGCAGGATTACGGCGTGGCGGTGGCGGAAGGGCGCCGTCAGGCCGCGTCCGACCCGCACTGCTTCTTTATCGACGACGAGAATTCGCACAACCTGTTTCTTGGCTATGCGGTGGCCGGGGAGCGTCTGAAGCAGCAGTTTGCTGCGGCAGATATCCGGGTTGATGCACAGCATCCGCTGCTGGTCTATCTGCCGTGCGGCGTCGGCGGGGGGCCTGGCGGCGTGGCGTTTGGCCTCAAGCTGGCCTTTGGCGATAGCGTTCACTGCATCTTTGCCGAGCCGACGCACTCTCCCTGCATGCTGCTGGGCGTACACACCGGCCTGCATGATGAGATCGCGGTACAGGATCTGGGCATTGATAACCTTACCGCTGCGGACGGTCTGGCGGTGGGGCGCGCCTCCGGTTTTGTCGGCCGCGCAATGGAGCGTTTGCTCAGCGCCTTTTATACTCTCAGTGACGAGGAAATGTACGCGCTGCTCGGGCTGCTGTATCAGCATGAACAGCTGGCGCTGGAACCGTCGGCGCTGGCGGGAATGGCAGGGCCGTGGCGCATCAGCGCGCAGCCTGAAAAGCTGGCACAGCAGGGCATCAGCGCGGCGGCGCTGGCCGGGGCGACGCACTTAGTCTGGGCGACCGGCGGCGGCATGGTGCCGCCTGCGGAGATGGCGCAGTATCAGGCCAGCGCACTAAAAGCGCTTAATCCGTAAGCAACTGGCGCTTACAGAGTAAGCCGAAGCGGCAGATCGGCGCTTCCGCACTTTGCCTGAACCGCTTTACGCGCTATTCTGGCGCCCTTATTTCATGAGAAAGTTAATGAAAAAGTTAATGAAAAAGTTTCATAAACTGAGGTCAATATGATTATTAAACCACGCATCCGTGGCTTCATCTGTATTACTGCCCATCCGGCGGGTTGTAAAGCTAACGTCAAAAAACAGATCGACTACGTCACCCAGCAGGGCGAGATCGCATCCGGCCCGAAAAAAGTGCTGGTGATTGGCGCCTCGACGGGTTACGGCCTGGCGGCGCGTATCTCTGCGGCGTTTGGCTGCGGTGCAGACACCCTGGGCGTGTTCTTTGAACGTGCGGGCGAAGAGAATAAAACCGCCACCGCGGGCTGGTACAACTCTGCGGCGTTCGAAGAGTTTGCCGAAGAGAAAGGCCTGTATGCGAAAAGCATCAACGGTGACGCTTACTCCGACGCGGTGAAGCAGAAAACCATTGAGTTGATTAAGCAGGATCTGGGTCAGGTTGACCTGGTGGTTTACAGCCTGGCCGCGCCACGCCGTACCCACCCAACCACCGGTGAAGTGTTTAACTCTACCCTGAAGCCAATCGGCAAGCCGCTGGTGACCCGTGGTCTGAACACCGATAAAGAAACCATCACCGACGTCTCTCTGGAGCCGGCTTCTCAGGAAGAGATCGATGGCACCGTCGCGGTAATGGGGGGTGAAGACTGGCAGATGTGGATCGACGCGCTGATGGAAGCGGGTGTGCTGGCCGACGGCGCCAAAACCACCGCCTTCACCTATCTGGGCGAGAAGATCACCCACGATATCTACTGGAACGGCTCAATCGGTGAAGCGAAGAAAGATCTCGATAAACGTGTTCTTTCCATTCGTGACAAACTGGCCGCGCACGGTAACGGCGACGCACGCGTTTCCGTACTGAAAGCGGTGGTGACCCAGGCCAGCTCGGCTATTCCGGTAATGCCACTTTATCTGTCACTGCTGTTCAAAGTGATGAAAGAGAAAGGCACCCACGAAGGCTGCATCGAGCAGGTCTACGGCCTGTTTAAAGACAGCCTGTACAGTGCTTCGCCGATCCTCGATGACACCGGCCGCCTGCGTGCCGATTATAAAGAGCTGCAGCCTGAAGTTCAGGACGAGGTTTCCGCACTGTGGCCGACCGTCACCGATGAAAACCTCAATCAGCTGACTGACTTCGTCGGTTATAAAACCGAGTTCATGCACCTGTTCGGCTTCGGTCTGGACGGCGTGGACTACGAAGCGGATGCCAATCCGGACGTGAAGATTAAAAACCTGGTGCAGATGTAATTCTGACCACGTCAAGCTGGCGGCGCAGGGCATCGCGCCGCCAGCTGTTATCGACCCGCTACACCGCCCAAAACGGCACTCTCCCTGACATTTCCCACCAGCAAACCCCGAACCTGAAAAACTCATCATTGACGAAATGTTCTTATTAATCATTGCCGTTTTCGGCAGTTAAGGAACTTTCTCATGGCAGGGCACATTGGCGGCTCACTATACTGGAAGCCAATTCAGAAGAAGGATGCTCGAATGAAATCTATTAAATTATCTAAATTAGCGGGTTCATTATCTCTGGTGCTGGCCCTGGCGGGAACGGCGACAGCGGCAGGCGCAGCGGAAGTGAATACGCCTGCGGCAGCGGCATCCGCCACGCAGAAAGTCTCACTGTTAAACGGCGACTTTGCCTTTAATCTGCAGGGTTACCAGCAGCAGCCGATGCCGGGTGGCGCACCGGGCAAGATGTACGTCAGCCAGGCGGAAAAGCGCGTGATTATCCTCGGTGAGGACAATGTGCCCGTTGTGGCGCGAGGCGGCACCGATGCGGACTTCCTCAACGGCATGAAGTCGATTAAGGATAAACAGAAGCAGGCATCGCCGGATTATAAGGTGATCAGCGAGAAGACCGAGAAGGTCAAAGGCCTGGACGTTTATCATATTGAAGCCACCGATAAGATGGATGGCAAAGGCGTGCAGCAGGCGACGCTGCTCTCCACCGCCGATAACAAGTTTGTGGTCATCCAGGTGCTGTCCGGCGCCAGCGATAAAACAGGCCATGCCGCCGCGGTGAACAGCATTCTCGGGAAGTAATTTTTAACTGGGGCTCGCACAGCGGGTCGGGCATGCCCGACCCCTACACTGGCCGCAGACAAATCAAACGCCATCGACCGGCCTTTTTACAGGCGAATCAGGCTGTCGTAGGGGTCAGGCATGCCTGACCCGACGCAGTCCGCAGCCGCCTGAGGCAGCGGACTATTTAAGAAGTGGGGCGATCGTCCGGGGGATTACTGCTGCTCCTGCGACATATTCTCCCGCGTATAGAGCATTAACTCGACTTTTCCGTCGTGATATTCATCGGGCGTACTCTGCAACTCCAGTTTTCTCAGCATCAGCGTCATTGCCCGCAGTGCATGCTCCCGCGTGTTCTGATCTAAAGTGAGCACCACCGCATCCTCAACCAGCAGCTGGCGGGTGGTGGGGTACAGCTCATGGGTGATAAACAGCGTTTTTTTCAGCAGGCGGTGGCGCGCCAGCACCTCGCTGATTTCCCGATTGCCCAGCCCGGTATTGTAAATTCCGTGGATCTCGCCGTGCTGATAAAGCTGCTGTTCCAGCAGGCGCCCGATCTGCAGGCGATCGTCCAGCGCCGCCAGCACCTTATGCAGCCGCAGATGCGCAAACTGGCGCGCCAGCACCTCGGTAAAACCCTCCACCCGCTGGCGATGTGCCAGGTAATCAAAGCGCCCGCTGATAATCATCACCTCGCCGGACGTATTCAGCATTTTCCCCATCAGCAGCCCGGCGGTGCGGCCGGCCTGCAGCTGATTGATCCCCACATGGCATAAGCGCCGGGCGCCGGGCAGATCGGTCGCCAGGGTGATGACCGGCACCTGCTGCTGCTGGCAGTGTGCCAGCGCGGCGAAAATAGCGGGGTGCTGATGGGCAAAAACGATAATCCCGTCGCGCCGCCTGCTGGCTTTAACGATCTGCTGCGCCAGCTTTTCCGGCTCGGCTTCGCTAATCAGCGTGCGGTGCAGCGTGACGTGACGATAACCAAGCTGCCCGGCTACGTGACTGAAATCCTGGCTGAGCTGGCTGAAGAAAAACGCATCGCTGCTGCTCAACAGCAGCTCTATCTGCCACGGCTGGCGATGTTCGTCCGGCAGCAGGCGCTTGAGGCCTGCCTCTTTAGCCGCCTGCAATACGCGGCGAGTGGTAGCGGGGGACACGCCGCCGCGCTCGTTCAGCACCCGGTCAACGGTGGCGATCCCGACACCGACCTGCTTCGCCAGCGCTTCCAGTGTGATCTTCTTCAATTTTCTCTCCGCATGATGGCTTTCCATCAAAATGTTGATTCAGGCAGGCTCTCTTCCGGCGCTATCCTGGCTGCGAAACCCTCACCTTACACTGAAACAGGCCGCGTCAACATGGTACAGAAACGTAAGTTTGCCCTGCTGGGCACGGGATTTATTGGTCAGGTTCATGCGCAAAATCTGGCAGCGCATCCGGATGTTGAACTGGTGATGGTGGCCGATCGGGATCGCGCGCGCGCCGATGCCATCGCCACCCGCTATGGCGCACGCGTTGGCAGCGTGCTGGAGGCGATCAACCACGACAGCATCGACAGCGTGCTGATCGCCACTTCCACGCCCTCGCATGCGGAGTTGCTGGCCGCCGCCGCCGCCGCAGGCAAAGCGATCTACTGTGAAAAACCCATCGACCTGTCGCTGGATAAAGCGCGCAGAGTGGTGGAGGAAGTGCAGCGCTACCACGTGCCGGTGACCGTGGGCTTTAACCGCCGTTTTGACCCGAGCCACCATCAGCTGAAGCAACTTATGCAGCAGGGTACGCTGGGCAAAGCAGAGCTGATCCAGATGGTGTGTCGCGCCTCTGAACTGCCGCCCCTCAGCTACCTGGAAACTTCCGGCGGGCAGATGCGTGACCAGGCGATCCACTTCTTCGACCTGCTGCGCTGGCTGACGGACGATGAGGTCGACACCATCGGCGTGCTGGGTTCGGCGCTGGCGATGCCGGAGATCGCCCGCTTTGGCGACGTCGATACCTCGGTGCTGATTATGAAAATGCGCAGCGGGGCGCTGGCGCATCTCGATAACACCCGCCGCACCGGCTACGGTTACGAGGAGCGTATCTCGGTGATGGGCGCGCAGGGAATGGCGGATTCCGGCGCACAAAGCCCGCAGGGTGCCACGCTCTACACCCAGCAGGGAATTACCCGCCCGGCGCTCTATCCCGACTGGTTTAGCCGCGTGCAGCAGACTTACTCTCTGCATCTGGATGCCTTTGTGCGCTCGCTGAACGGCGAGGCGGTGAGCGTGCCCGGCCTGCGTGATGGCCTGCAGGCCCAGGCGATTGCCGAGGCGGCGGTCAAATCGCTGGAGAGCGGAAGTTTTTGCAAGGTTCAGCCGGCGTAATGTCATCGGGTCGGGCATGCCCGACCCCTGCAGATTTACTTCTCTTCGTTAAACACCTGACCAATCTGGCGTCGCACCTCATCCATTACACTCAGCGTGGCAATCGACGCGCTGAGCGGGCGCACCGGTGACTCATATTTCCCCTGGCCGACGCACCAGGCGAAGTGAACCGCCTCATGGAACAGCTGATCGTAACGGTTGCGCGGTTCATCCCAGTGCAGGGTTTTCCCGCCCTGGCTGCTGGTGAGCGTGAACGGCCCCGGCGCACCCGCCACCTTCACGCTAAGGCCAATCAGATAGCTGCCGAGGTCCATCATTGGCCCACCGGCGAGATCGGCGTTGAAAATACGGTGATCCGGGGTGTAAAATTCGCCAGCGCAGAGAGGGCACGGCCTGGGGATCAACGGTGCGGGGTTGGGGTAACTGTGAGGGAAACATGGCTGCTCCTGATGATTATGTGTAGGGGTGATCGTTTCACTATAGTCAGCGGCAGCGCGAGGAAGAATGGCTTTAATGATGGATTTCCATCAATTTATAGAGCGGGTCAGGCATGCCTGGCCCGGCTGTTGCGGGATCACATCAAATTATAACGCGCGTCCGGCAGCAGCTTCTCCGGCAGCGGGTGCTGATTATCCATCTCGCACAGGGTGCGTTCGATGTGGTTACAGATAGCGTTCAGCGGCAGGTCGTTCGCGGAGGTGCCAAACGGGTCCTCCAGCTCTTCCGCCAGCGATTCCAGCGACAAAAAGGTGTAGGAGATAAACACCGAGACCAGCGGCGTCATGTAGTGCAGGTCCGCCACCAGCGCGAACGGCAGCAGGGTGCAGAACAGGTACACCGTGCGGTGCACAATCAGGCTGTAGGCAAACGGGATCGGCGTGGTGCTGATGCGCTCGCAGCCGCCAAGAATATGCGACAGCTCATTCAGATTATTATCCATGCCGTTATACAGCAGGTCGCTAATCAGGCCTTTTGCGCGCTGGTCCGCCAGCCACGCGCCCATGCACAGCAGCAGACGGCCGGTTCTGAACGGGCTGGCCAGCACCTCTTCCCGCCACTTTTCCGGGGCCAGGCGGCGGATATCATCGCTGGCATCGGTACTGCGCAGCTGATGCTTCAGGCTCCAGCTAAAGGCCTTCAGCAGCGCGCTGAATTCGCTCACCGCCGCCGGGTCGCTGCGCAGCGCGCCTTTCGCCTGGCGCAGCAGCGAACGCTGGGTAATCAGCAGTGACCCCCACAGGGTTCGCGCCTCAACAAAGCGCGCATAGCTGGCGCTGTTGCGAAAGCCAAGGAAGATAGCAATCGCCACCCCCAGCAGGCTGAACGGCGCGGTGGTCAGCTTCACCCCCAGCGTTTCATACCACTGAAAGCAGATCACCGCGAATATCGCCATCATCAGATTGAGGCTCAGGCGAAACAGAATTTTTTGCAGCACCGCGCCGTGCCATGAAAACAGGCGCGGAAACCAGTGCTGATGCGGGCGAACAATCATGGCGGCAGGATCCTGAAGTCAGCAAAAGAGAACATCTTATTAACCAAAGCGCGACATCATACTCCGCTGCTGGTGCGGGTAAAACCCTCACCGCCTGGCAGTATGCCGTAATGCGGCATTACAAAGGGGATATTGATATTTAATTCCGTGGCAGATTTATGAAAATCTGGCGTCATATCTTATGACGAGGGAGTAGTGAAATGAGCCAGAATCCACAACGGATCAAACTTGGTCTGATGCTGCAGGGCGCGGGTGGTTTTATGAATGCGTGGCGCCATCATCGCGTCCCGGCGGATGCCAGCGTCAACGTTAACTGGTATCACCAGCTGGCACGCCAGGCGGAAGATGCCGGGCTGGATTTCCTGTTTGTTGCCGACGGGCTGCACATCAATGAAAAATCCCTGCCGCATTTCCTCAACCGTTTCGAGCCGGTAGCGCTGCTCTCATCGCTGGCCTCGGTGACCGAGCGCATCGGGCTGGCCGGAACCATCTCCACCTCCTACAGCGATCCGTTTACCGTCGCGCGCCAGCTGGCAACGCTCGACCTGCTCAGCCACGGGCGCGCAGGCTGGAACGTGGTGACCTCGCCGCTCGAAGGCTCGGCGCGCAACTTTGGTAAAACACATCCGGAGCACGGCCAGCGTTATCAGATAGCGCGCGAATATATCGAGGTAGTGCAGGGGCTGTGGAACAGTTGGGAAGAGGACGCCTTTATTCGTGATAAGCAGAGCGGCGAGTTTTTTGACGCCAGCAAGCTGCACAAGCTAAATCATCAGGGCGATCACTTCTCGGTCGAGGGGCCGCTCAATATTCAGCGCTCCCCACAGGGGCAGCCGGTGATCTTCCAGGCGGGCGCCTCTGAGTCCGGTATTCGCCTGGCGGCGGCGACGGCTGACGCGGTGTTTACCAACGCGCGCACGCTGGAGGAAGCCGAAGGCTACGCTGCCAGCCTGCGCGAACAGGTGGCGCAGCAGGGGCGTGAAGCGGTGGGGATCTTCCCCGGCATCAGCCCGATTATTGGCGCCACGCAACAGGAGGCCGAAGAGAAATATCAGTACCTGCTCTCCCTGCTGACGCTGGAGCAGGCGCTGAACTACCTTGGCCGCTTCTTCGACCATCACGACTTCAGCCAGTATGACCCGGACGCGCCTTTCCCGCAGCTGGGTAGCCTGGGCGAGAACAGCTTCCGTTCCACTACCGATCAGATCAAACGACTGGCGGCAGAAGAAAAGTTAACGCTGCGTGAGGTTGCCCTGCGCACCACGCTGCCGAAAGGCGAGTTTTTCGGCACGCCAGAGCAGGTGGCCGACACCTTTATCCGCTGGGTTGAGCAGGGTGGCGCCAGCGGGTTTATCATCTGCGGTCCGGTGCTGAACGAAGCGCTGGAGGATGTGGTGCGCTACGTACTGCCGATCCTTGAAGCGCGTGGATACTGGCACCAGGACGACAGCCGCACGCTGCGCGAACGGTTGGGGATTGGCAGGCACGAGCAGCGCATAACTCATACTCATCACGCTGCGTAACTAATACCGGCATAAGCTTTCCCTTCATTCACCCGCGCTTAGCAGTTATGCTAAGCGCTATCCACGCCTTAACCTCAGGGAAATAGTATGAATATCGTTATCCGCCGCGCCGCACGCCCGGACGCTAAACTGATCCTCGCGATGATCGCCGAGCTGGCCGAATATGAGAAAGCGCTACATGAAGTGGTCGCCAGCCAGCAGGACATCGAAGAGTCGCTGTTTGCCGCGGAGAGCAAATCAGAAGCGCTGATCTGCGAAATCGACGGTGAGGCGGCGGGCTACGCGGTGTTCTTTACCAGCTACTCTACCTGGCTGGGCAAAAACGGTATTTATCTTGAAGATCTCTACGTCTCCCCGCGTTTTCGCGGCCATAAAGCTGGTAAAACTCTGCTGCGCCATATCGCTCAGCTGGCGGTCGCGCGCAACTGTGGCCGCCTGGAGTGGAGTGTGCTCGACTGGAACCAGCCTGCCATCGACTTCTATAAAAGCCTTGGCGCCGCGCCGCAGGATGAGTGGGTGCGCTACCGCATGGAGGGCAAGGTGCTGACGGATTTCGCTGAATCCTGAGGGGACTGAGTCACGCAAAAGCCGCTGCGCCGCAAGGAACAGCGGTTTTTTTATGCCATGAGGGTGGCATTAGCAGAAAGTTCCGCAGGTTAATGTAAATTATTCAATTAGTGTATTGATAATTATTATCGTCTGTATATGATGTCGCAAATTATAAAGAACGACTTGCCCCGCGCATCGCATTTTCGGGGCCATTACCTGTTTCACCGGAAAGCACTGTTGAGCAAATACCAATAATTAAATCAGGTATTTATCATGCTCAAATTTTCGTCCCGCCAGGGGCTACTGCAGACATCGCTCGTCATGGGAACTTTACTCACCGCCACCGTCAGCAGCGCGGCGCAGCAGGGTGACGAGACCGCACAAACAGCACAGAACGCCAGCAGCCAGAAACCGTCCGCTGCCGCCAGGCCGAAAGATGATGCGGAGATGACCGTTTTGTCGCCGGCGGTGAAAAACGTCGCCGGCAGTAAAATCACGCTCAGCGCGGCGGAGATGCAGCAGCGCGGCGGCAACGACTTCGGCACCATCATGCGTTATGAAACGCTGATCGGCGCGGTCGGCAGCAGCGGCGGATCCACCAGCGGTAAAAGCGGCTTCGACCGCAGCGGCTATACCGGCTACAACATCCGTGGTCTGGAAGGCAACCGCATCGCGATGGACGTTGACGGCATCCCGCAGCCGGACGCAACCGGGCGCAGCTACGCCAGCCGCGCCGGGGTAAATACCTTCGGTATCGGTCGCGACTACGTGGACCCCTATCTTTACGGCCAGGTCGACATCGAAGTCGGCGCAACCTCTACGGCGCGCAGCAATAACGCGCTCGGCGGCTCCGTCTCCTTCCAGCCGAAATCTGCCGATGACTACCTTGCGCCGTCAAAACCGACCTACTTTGGCTACCAGAGCGATTACGACTCCTCCAACCGCAGCTGGCATAACGGCATTACCGCCGCGATGGGCGATGAAACCCTGCGCGGGCTGGTGGCTTACAGTCGTCGCGACGGGCAGGAGACGCGCAACAACAGCGGCGAGCTGGATGCTTACCCGGCGAACTGGCACTCCGATGCGTTTCTCGCCTCCGGCATCTGGCAGCCCAACGACGAGCACAAGCTGATTGCCACCGTCGATCTCTACAACAAGGTGAATCACACCCGTTACGACAGCTGGAACACCGCGGGCACGGCGGTACTGGGCGATGCCAATCAGCAGAGCAATACCCGCCGCTGGGGCATCAGCCTGAAGGATGAGTGGACGCCGGCCAACGCGTGGGTTGACAGCCTGAGTAACAAGGTCTACTACCAGAAAACCGAAGCGCACGACAACACCCTGATGCCGCTGGATGCGTCATCCCTGCAGCGCGTCTACTCCGACTACAACGTTGCAACGGTGGGCTATGAAGCCCAGCTGGCGAAAAGCATTGGCCGTCACGATCTGCTGGCCGGAGTCAATGCCCGTCTGGCCGATGCGGAGCGCCCGTTCAGCCAGTCCCCGGCGCAGACCTCGTTCAATAAGATCACCAAACCCCAGGGCGACAGCCGCACCGTGGTGCTTGGTGGTTTCGTGCAGGACACCATTCAGTTCGATCTCGACGGTCACGGCTTTGCGGTCGTGCCCGGCGTGCGCGTAGCACACCAGGAAACCAAACCGCAGAACCTTGATAACCTCGCCGCCGGAACCGACGTGCTGACCGGGGCCGATGCCGAAGCGCTGTACGGCAAAACCAACAGCGACACGCAGGTACTGCCGTCAATCAGCTTCAACTACGACATCACGCCAAAGCTGATGACCTATGTGCAGTACAAGCGCGGTGCGCAGTTCCCGAATGCCAGCCAGCTGTACGGCTCGTGGAACCTCGGCTCTAACTATCTGGCCGGGCGCCAGTACGCGCTGATCGGCAACACCGATCTCGATACCGAAACCAGCAACAACGTTGAGTGGGGCGTAAAGGGCGAAGCGACGCCAGGGGTCACCTTCAGCGGCGCGATGTTCTATAACAGCTATAAAAACTTTATTGCTTATACCCGCTACAGCCGCGCCACCAACCCGGAGAAATTCGCCAACGTGCCGTCGAATATCGCCACCACTTACCAGGCGGAAAACCGCGATAAAGCTTACATCTGGGGCGGCAACATCAGTAGCAAAATCAACTACGGCACCTGGTTTGACGCGGTTAATGGTCTGAACAGCACCTTCGCGCTCGGCTACAGCAAAGGGCAGTCGAAGTCCAGCTATGCGGGCGACAGGTATGTTGACCTCGACAGCGTGGCACCGATGAAAGCCGTGGTCGGCGTCGGCTGGGACGACCCGGCGCAGCGCTTTGGCGCCAACGTCACCGCAACCTTTGTGAAGGGCAAGCGGGCGGAAAACACCAATCGCAACAGCTTCAGCAACAGCGGCTCGGTGCTGACCGATGCCTCTTCCGAATATCAGCGCGTGCCGGGCTACGGCATGGTGGATCTCTCCGCGTGGGTGAAGGTGACGAAAAACGTCAGGTTGAGCGGCGGTATCTATAACCTGACCGATCGCAAATACTGGGACTACCTCAGCAGCCGCGACCTGACCGGGGATACCCCGATGGATATCAACGACCGCTCACTGGCCGTGATGCCGGGGCGTAATTTCCAGCTGGGTGTGAACGTCGATTTCTGATGTAAGGCTCAGGATTAATCATAAGGTCGGGCTTGCCCGGCCTTTTTTGTGCCTGCCAGAGCAATTGTCTGTTTTGTGATCTGGATTGTAGTACAACTTTATCCATTAGTACTACAATCCGCTCATCAACTGCCGCCGCTGACCTGCAGCTCACCGAATGGAAAATCATGACGCAAGAACAGCTAAGTAAAACCGAACGCATCATCCTGACCCTGGGCGAGGAGATCGTTTCGGGCAAATATGTTCCCGGCGGCGCGCTGCCTGCCGAAGCCGAGCTGTGCGAACGCTTCACCACCTCGCGCAATATTATTCGCGAGGTGTTTCGCTCGCTGATGGCGAAACGCCTGATGGAGATGAAGCGCTATCGCGGTGCGTTCGTCACCCTGCGCAACCAGTGGAACTATCTCGACAGCGACGTGCTGCGCTGGTCGCTGGCGCATGATGACGACCCGCGCCTGATCGCCGCCATGAACGAAGTGCGCGTGCTGGTAGAGCCGCAAATTGCGCGCTGGTCGGCGGAGCGCGCCACCTCCAGCGATCTGGCGAATATCGAGATGGCCTGGAACGAGATGGTGGCGAACCGCCGCGATCGCGATGCCTTTAACCAGGCGGACATTCGCTACCACGAAGCGGTGATGGCCTCGGTGCATAACCCGGTGCTGCAACAGCTTAACGTCGCGATCGGCGAGCTGCAAAAAGCGGTGTTTGACCGCACCTTTATGCCGGATGAGGCCAACATGCCGCGCACGCTGGAGGAGCACAAAGCTCTGCTGGATGCCATTCGCCATCAGGATGCCGATGCCGCAGAGCAGGCGGCGAAAACCATGATTGCCAGCTCAACAGGACGTCTTAAGGAGATAATGTGAACAGCTATATCGCCATCGACTGGGGATCAACCAATTTACGCGCCTGGCACTATCAGCAGGGCGCATGCGTCGAGCAGCGCCGCTCCGAGTCGGGCGTCACGCGCCTTAACGGGCGCAGCTGCGCGGAAGTGTTTGCCGAAGTGACCGCCGGCTGGCCGGTGGATGGCGTGCCAGTGGTGATGGCCGGGATGGTCGGCAGCAATGCGGGCTGGCAGCCGGTGCCGTACCTCAGCTGCCCGGTGCGCTTAAGCGACATTGCCGCTCGCCTGACCCGCGTCGATAACCGTGCCTGGGTGGTGCCCGGGCTGAGCGTAGAGCGGGAGGATAACGCCAACGTCATGCGCGGTGAAGAGACGCAGCTGCTGGGCGCACATCAGCTGGCCCCGGCGGACGTTTACGTGATGCCCGGCACCCATGCCAAGTGGGTGCAGGCCGAAGCGGACCAGATTATCAATTTTCGTACTGTGATGACCGGTGAGCTGCACCACCTGCTGTTAACGCAGTCGCTGGTCGGGGCGGGGCTGCCTGAGCAGCGTGAGGATCGCGACGCTTTCCGCGACGGGCTGGCGGTAGGCAGCAGCGACCGCTCCATTCTCTCCCGGCTGTTTGAAGTGCGTGCGGCACACGTGCTGGGGGTGCGCGACCGGGCGACGATCGGCGATTTTCTCTCCGGGCTGTTAATCGGCCACGAAGCGGCGCTGATGGCCGGGCAGTACGCGGTGAATGCCGGGCGTCCGGTGACGATTATCGCCGGGGACGCGCTGGCGCAACGCTATCAGCAGGCGCTGCGTTTTGTCGGCCTCAATACACAAACGCTGGCGGGCGATAGCGCCTTCCAGCATGGGATAAGGAGCATAGCCAATGAGCTGGCAGACTAAATTACCGTTAATCGCCATTTTACGCGGCATCCGTCCGCAGGAAGCGCAGGAGCATATTGCCGCGCTGATCGCTGAGGGGTTCGACGCCATTGAGATCCCGCTTAACTCCCCGGAGTGGCAGGTCAGCATTAGCGAAGCCGTGGAGAATTTCGGCGATAAAGCGCTGATCGGTGCGGGAACGGTGCTGAAAGTGGAGCAGGTTGAGCGGCTGGCGGCGATCAAAAGCCAGCTGGTGGTGACGCCCAATACTAACGCCGCGGTGATCCGCCGTGCGGTCGATTGCGGCATGGTGGTGGCCGCCGGGTGCGCTACCGCGACCGAAGCGTTTACCGCGCTGGAAGCCGGTGCGCAAACCCTGAAAATCTTCCCGTCTTCCGCCTTTGGCCCGGACTATATCAAAGCTCTGAAGGCGGTGCTGCCTGCTGAGGTTCCGGTGTTTGCCGTCGGCGGCGTGACCCCGGAAAACCTGAAAGATTTTATGGCGGCGGGCTGCATTGGCGCCGGGCTGGGCAGCGATCTCTACCGCGCCGGGCAGCCGCTGTCGCGCACCGTTGAACAGGCCCAGGCATTTATTCACGCTTATAAGGACGCATCAAAATGAAGATTACCAAACTGACGACTTACCGCTTACCGCCGCGCTGGATGTTCCTCAAAATTGAAACTGACGAAGGCGTGATTGGCTGGGGTGAGCCGGTAATCGAAGGGGGGGCACGCAGCGTGGAAGCGGCAGTGCACGAGATGTCACACTATCTGATCGGCCAGGATCCGGCGCGCATCAACGATCTCTGGCAGGTGATGTATCGCGGCGGCTTCTATCGCGGCGGCCCCACGCTGATGAGCGCCATTGCGGGCATCGACCAGGCGCTGTGGGATATCAAGGGCAAAGTGCTCGGCGTCCCGGTCTATCAGCTACTGGGCGGGCTGGTGCGCGACAGCATCAAAGCCTACAGCTGGGTCGGCGGCGACCGTCCGGCGGATGCCATCGAAGGGATCAAAAAGCTGCGCACCATCGGCTTCGACACCTTTAAGCTGAACGGCTGTGAGGAGATGGGGATTATCGATAACTCGCGTAAGATCGATACCGCCGTTAATACCGTGGCGCAGATCCGTGAAGCGTTTGGCAGTGAGATTGAGTTCGGCCTCGACTTCCACGGCCGCGTCAGTGCGCCAATGGCGAAAGTGCTGATCAAAGAGCTGGAGCCGTATCGTCCGCTGTTTATCGAAGAGCCGGTGCTGGCAGAGCAGGCGGAGTACTATCCGAAACTGGCGGCACAAACCCATATTCCGATTGCCGCCGGTGAGCGCATGTTCTCGCGCTTCGAGTTTAAACGCGTGCTGGAAGCGGGCGGTCTCGCCATTCTGCAACCCGATCTCTCCCACGCGGGCGGCATCACCGAATGCTATAAAATTGCCGCGATGGCCGAATCCTACGATGTGGCGCTGGCGCCGCACTGCCCGCTGGGACCAATTGCGCTGGCAGCCTGCCTGCACGTCGACTTTGTCTCGCGCAATGCGGTATTCCAGGAGCAGAGTATGGGCATCCATTATAATAAGGGCGCCGAACTTCTCGACTACGTGATTAATAAAGACGACTTTAAAATGGATGGTGGTCATTTCTATCCGTTAAATAAACCCGGCCTCGGCGTGGAAATAAACGAAGAGCTGGTGATTGAGCGCAGTAAAAATGCACCGGACTGGCGTAACCCATTGTGGCGTTTCGCGGATGGTTCCGTGGCGGAATGGTGATCCTCTTTACCCGATAAGATAATACCAGGCTTTAAACCTTTTTCTGCTGTTATGACGGCGTGGGATGCTCTACGCCATTTTTGCAGGAAAGGCTATTTTCTCAATATTAATTAGAAAGATAAACCTCTCACCGGGCGGGGGATCCTCGCCCTGAAACCTTACGGAGCCCTATTATGGACATCTCTGACGTTAATACCAGGCCCACGCGTCGGCGTTATTTAACCCTGCTGATGATTTTTATTACCGTGGTGATTTGCTATGTCGACCGCGCCAACCTGGCGGTGGCCTCGGCACATATTCAGGAAGAGTTTGGCATCAGCAAAGCGCAGATGGGCTACGTCTTCTCGGCCTTTGCCTGGCTGTATACCCTGTGCCAGATCCCCGGCGGCTGGTTCCTTGACCGCGTCGGTTCGCGCCTGACCTATTTCATCGCCATCTTCGGCTGGTCGGTAGCGACGCTGCTGCAGGGATTTGCCAGCGGATTACTGTCGCTGATTGGCCTGCGTGCTATTACCGGCATCTTTGAAGCCCCGGCGTTCCCGACCAATAATCGCCTGGTAACCAGCTGGTTCCCGGAGCAGGAGCGCGCCTCGGCCGTTGGCTTTTACACCTCCGGACAGTTTGTCGGCCTGGCATTTCTGACGCCGCTGCTGATCTGGATCCAGGAGATCCTGAGCTGGCACTGGGTGTTTATCATTACCGGCGGCATCGGCATTATCTGGTCATTTGTCTGGATTAAAGTCTACCAGGCTCCGCGCAAAAGCAAGGGCATCAACCAGGCCGAGCTGGAGTACATTCGCGACGGGGGGGCGATGATCGACGGCGATGCGCCATCTGAGAAGAAAAACCGCGTTAAAATGACGGCGGCTGACTGGAAGCTGGTGTTCCACCGCAAGCTGTGCGGCGTCTACCTTGGGCAGTTTGCCGTGACCTCGACCCTGTGGTTCTTCCTTACCTGGTTCCCCAACTATTTGACCCAGGAGAAACATATTGCGGCACTTACCGCCGGCTTTATGACCACCGTGCCGTTCCTCGCCGCGTTCTTCGGGGTGATCCTCTCCGGCATCGTCGCCGACCGATTGGTGCGCAGCGGCCGCTCGCTGGGCTTTGCGCGTAAAACGCCGATCATCTGCGGGCTGCTGATCTCCACCTGCATTATGGGCGCCAACTACACCAACGATCCGGTTTGGATCATGGTACTGATGGCGGTGGCGTTCTTCGGTAACGGCTTTGCTTCCATTACCTGGTCACTGGTCTCTTCGCTGGCGCCGGTGCGTCTGATTGGTTTAACCGGCGGGGTATTCAACTTTATTGGCGGGCTGGGTGGCATCACCGTGCCGCTGGTGGTGGGCTATCTGGCGCAGGATTATGGCTTCTCCCCGGCGCTGATCTATATCTCGGTGGTGGCGCTGATTGGTGCGCTCTCCTACATCCTGCTGGTCGGTGACGTGAAGCGCGTCGGTTAATCGCGGAACGGTAAACAACGGGTCGGGCGTGCCCGACCCCTACGGTAGCAGCATCAGGGTTCACGTAGGGGTCAGGCATGCCTGACCCGTTATGGTTTTTATTCCGCCGGTTTGGCGTGCTGGTCAATATGGCCAAGGTCGCGCTCGGGGAAGCAGACGGCGCGCAGGCGGCGTTTTATCTCGGCGGCATCGGGAAAACCGTTATCCGTTTTGCGGTCCCAGATCAGCTGGTCGTGGATCGCAATCTGGTATACCCCTCCGGTGCCGGGCACCAGCGTAACCGAGCCAAGGTCGGTGCTAAAGGTGTGCAGCAGCTCCTGCGCCATCCAGCTGGCGCGCAGCATCCAGTTGCACTGGGAGCAGTAGGTGATAGTGACAGCAGGCAGAGTGTTCATGATTGGATCCTTGCAAAAAAGTAGCCTGAGTTTACATGCTGTGAGCAAATATCTCATTGTCTTAATCCGCTTCAGAGAGACACATTAATCCCCGGCAACCAAATGCTCATTCCTGCACACCTTTCCCCGATTTCTTCTTTGTCCTGAGGATACAGCTTTGATATTGCTGTGGTTTAAATCTGCTACAGCACAGGTAAGCCGCAATGCAAATTTACTGGTATCTCACCGCCCCGGATGGTCCACAGCCGTGGAACGCCGCTGGCAGCTATACAATCGATTATGACTGGTTTAAGCGCGTGGCCATCGGCATTGACCGTCTGGGTTTTCACGGCGCGCTGCTGGCGACCGGGGCGCACGATCCGTGGATTGTCGGCGCTTCGCTGATTTTTGTCACCGAACGCATGAAGTTTCTGATTGCCATCCAGCCAGGGCTGATCTCCCCGACGCTGCTGGCGAAAATGGCGGTCACCTTTAACCAGTTCTCGAAAGGGAGGGTGCTTCTGAACGTGGTGAGCGGTGATAAAAATACTCTTGGCGCCTACGGTATGCACCTGGAACACGACCAGCGTTATGCGCTGAGCGATGAGTTTCTCAGCGTGCTGAAACCGCTGCTGGCCGGGCAGTCGGTGGATTTCCACGGCGACCATCTCGATATCGACAAGGCAAAGCTGGCGCTGGGCAACGGCGGCTATCCGCCTCCTGCACTGTGGTTTGGCGGCTCATCTGAGGCGGCGCAGGACGTCGCGGCTAAGCATATTGATACCTATCTCTCCTGGGGAGAAACCCCGCCGCAGGCCGCAGAGAAAATCGCGGCGGTGCAGCAGCGTGCGGCAGCTTACCAGCGCACGCTACGCTTTGGCATTCGCCTGTATGTCATCGTGCGCGACAGCGACGAGGCCGCATGGCAGGCAGTGGATGAGCTGTATCAGTCGATGGATGAGCAGGCGATTGCTGCCCGCCGCGCGCTGGCGGCGGGATCGGACTCCGTCGGCCAGGCACGCATGAGTGCGCTGCACAACGACGCCCGCCCCGACGACCCGCGCGAGCTGGAGATCTACCCCGGGCTGTGGGCGGGCATCGGTCTGGTGCGTCCGGGGCCGGGCACGGCGATTGTCGGCAGCCCGCAAACCGTTGAGCGCACGCTAAAAGCCTATCAGCAGGCTGGCGTTGAGGTGTTTATCCTCTCCGGCTTCCCGCTGCTGGAGGAGGCCGAGCGCTTCAGCAAGCTGGTGCTGCCGCGCCTGCAGCTGGATGACAACGCGGTGGCGGCAGCGGCGGACGAGGCGGGCAATACCTTTACCTGGAGCAATCTGTGGGACCGCCCGATTAGCCAGACGGAGGAGCGCTGATGAGCTTACGTATCGGCAGCCATCCGAATAACCTCTCGCTGTTTATTCTGCGCCAGCGCGGCGTGCTGGAAGCGGCGATGAGCGGCGTGCGCTGGGTGGACTATCTGCACGGCGGCGACAGCGCGGCGATGCTGACCGACCGGCGGCTGGACGTGGCGGGGACCGGCTCAACGCCGCCGATCTACGCCCAGGGCAACGGGCTGGATGTGGCCTATCTCGCCGCCTCACCCGATCGTGCCGCCAACTGTGCGCTGCTGGCGATGAAAGAGGGCGCATGGCAAAGCGTAGGCGATCTGCGCGGCGCGCGCATTGCCTGTATGAAAGGCTCGTTTACCGACCATTTTCTCGCCCGCCTGCTGCTCCAGCAGCAGCTGACGCTCAGCGACGTCACGCTGGTGGATCTCAACGGCAGCGATGCCGCGCGTGCGCTGCGCGAAGGGCGGGTGGATCTGTGGGCCGCTATCGATCCCTGGCTAACTGCCGCCCGGGATGCTAAAAAGGTGCGCTGTCTCGCCCAGGTTGGCGAGGTGATCCGCAATCGTTCGCTGTTCTGGTGCCGCGCCAGCTGGCTCAGCCAGCATCCGCAGCAGGCAGCGCGGCTGCTGGAGGTTTTGAGCGATAACGACCGCTGGATAGCTGAAAACAGCCAGCAGGCGGCCAGACTGCTGCATCAGCATCTGCCGGGCGCGCTGAGCGAAAGCCACTGGCTGACGACCCTTCGCGCCCGCCCGTGGGGCATTCAGCGCGTTGCGCCCGCGCTGCTGGCGGAGCAGCAGCAGCAGGCCGACGATCTGTTGGCCACCGGATTTATCACCCAGCCGCTGACGATTGGCGTGGCGGCAGAATACGGAGTACAGGCATGAAAAAAGGAGTGCTGCGCTGGCTGGTTGCCGCGGCGTTGGGCGTGACATTCGCGGCACAGGCTGCCGACCCGGTCACGCTGCGGATTGGCTTTTTACGTGCGCCGACCGACCTGGCGCTGGCGCGTGAAAACGGCAGCCTGGAAAAGGCGCTGGCCGCGCATAACGTCAAATTGCAGTGGTCGGGGACGTTCTCCTCGGCAGCGCCCGCTTATGAAGCGATGAACGCCGGATCGATTGATATCACCACCGGCAGCTCCACCGCGTTTGTCACCGCCATTTCCGCCGGGCTGCCGCTGGTGTTCTTCGGCTATCAGGCGATGTCCGCCGACGGTGAGGGCATCGTGGTGCGTAACGACTCGCCGCTGAAAACGCTGGCCGACCTGCGCGGGAAAAAGGTGGCGGTCAATAAGGGCGGCACCGGCGAGTATCTGCTGTCGCGCGCGCTGCAAAGTGCCGGGATGAAAGAGAGCGACGTGCAGAAAGAGTACCTGACGCCAACCGACAGCGGCAGCGCCTTTGTCGGCGGCCATGTTGATGCGTGGGCCGTATGGGACCCGTTCCTGTCACTGGCGCGCCAGAGCTATGATGGTCGCCTGCTGATCAACGGTAAACAGCTTGGCTCGGAAAATGCGGTGGGCTATTTTGTCACCACCTCGTTTTACCAGCAGCACCCGGAAGTGGTGAAGATCTTCTGGGAGGTGATGAAACAGCAGAATGCCTGGGCGCAGCAGCATCCGCATGAAGCCGGGAAAATCTGGGCGCAGCAGATGGGGCGCCTCGGTGATGGGCTGGGCGACCAGCTGGGCGCAGTGAATACCGTGCCGCTATCCCCGGTCGGCGCCGCGCAGCGCCAGCATATTCAGCACGTTGCCGAGTGGTATCTGCAGCAGGGGCTGATCAAAGCCATCCCGGATATCAACGCGCATTCCGTCGAGCTGTAAAGCGAAGCGACCGGAAAAAATGGTCGCGACCAGGGGTTTATGGCAATGTAGGGGCGGACCATTTGTTGCGGTCCGCCCTTAAATAATCTGCTGTATCAACCGTACGGAGCCTGGCGCATGACACGTATGACGGCAAAAGATTTCCCCCCCGAACTACTCGAGTATTTCGATTTCTACGTCCACGGCAAAATCAGCAAGCGCGAATTTCTTGATATCGCGGCGAAATTTGTCGTCGGCGGTCTGTCGGCCGCCGCGCTCGGCACCTTGCTGACGCCCAATTATGCTTATGCCCAGCAGGTGGAGTTCACCGATCCTGAAATCCTCGCGGAGTATATCCACTATCCGTCACCGCAGGGGCACGGCAGCGTAAAAGGCTACCTGGTGCGCCCGGCCAACGCCACGGGCAGGGTGCCGGGCGTGGTGGTGGTGCACGAAAACCGTGGGCTGAATCCCTATATCGAGGATGTGGCGCGCCGCGTGGCCAAGGCTGGATTTATCGCGCTGGCCCCGGACGGCTTAAGTTCGGTCGGCGGCTATCCGGGTAATGACGAAAAGGGGCGCGAGCTGCAGCAGCAGATCGACCCGACTAAGTTGATGAACGACTTTTTCGCCGCGATTGAATTTCTGATGCAGCATCAAGCCGGCAGCGGCAAAGTGGGCATTACCGGCTTCTGCTACGGCGGCGGGGTAGCCAATGCCGCGGCGGTCGCCTATCCCGAACTGGCGGCGGCCGTACCGTTTTATGGTCGGCAGCCTAAGACGGAAGACGTGGCAAAAATCAAAGCGCCGCTGCTGCTGCACTATGCCGGGCTCGATACGCGCATCACCGAAGGCTGGCCGCCTTACGAGGCGGCGCTGAAGGAGCATCACAAGGTTTACGAGGGCTACGTTTATAAAGGGGTCAACCACGGCTTCCATAACGACTCAACGCCGCGTTATGACAAAGCCGCCGCTGACCTGGCGTGGGAAAGAACCTTAGAGTGGTTTAATCAGTATCTGGTTTGAGGTTTGCGGGTCGGGCAGAAAGGAGCACGCCCGACCACAGTTCCCTGTAGGGGCCGACCGCTTTTTCGGTCGGCCCTGAGTGTTGATGCGGGTCGACCCCGACAGGATAATTAACCGATCGCCGACTTCTGCATCACGCTGCCGGATTGGGCGGTTTTATGCAGCGCGTTTTTCGCCCGCAGATACTTTATCGCAATGGCAATAACCGCAGTGAGTAATGCCCCACTGAACATGGTGAGCAGCGCCAGCGCAGGCTTGTTCATCGCGCCCAGCAGCACCACAATCGGCCCGCCGTGCGCCACCTGGTTGGTGATCCCCAGCTGGAAAGCCATTACCGCCGCCGCCATACTGCCGATCACATTCGCCGGGATCACGCTGAGCGGGTCGCGTGCTGCAAACGGGATCGCCCCTTCGGAAATGCCCACCAGTCCCATAGCAAACGAGGCTTTCCCGGCTTCATTCTCTTCCCCGGCAAAAATCGACATCCTGCGCGCCAGCAGAGTCGCCAGCCCCATGCCGAGGGGCGCAACCGGAATGGCGCAGGTGATCGCCCCCATATACTCGGCGTGCCCGGCGGTCAGCATGCTCAGGCAGAACAGGAAGGCGACTTTATTCACCGGCCCGCCCATATCAAAGCCCGCCATGCCGCCAATCACAATCCCCAGCAGCACCAGACTGCCGCCGCTGAGCGAGACCAGCAGATGGTTCATGCCCTGCATGGCGCTGGAGATTGGCGCGCCGATAGCGAAAATAAACAGCCCGGCAATAAACAGCGTGGCGCTGAGCGGCACGATCAGGATCGGCACCAGCGGCTGCACCATCTTCGGGTAGCGAAGGTTTGCCAGCCAGCGCACCACATAGCCAACGATGAGCCCGGCGAGGATCGCACCAATAAATCCGGTACCGGCCTCGGCGCCGTAGAAGCTGCCGGTATTGGCTATCCAGCCGCCGATAAAGCCCGGAGCCAGCGCGGATCGTTCACCGATGGCATAGGCAATATAAGCGGAGAGGATCGGGATCATCAGCTTAAATGCCACCACGCCGACGTCCAGCACCGACTGCCAGATGCTGCCTTCGGGAATGCTCATCCCCGCCGGACCCGGCTGGCCGCCAATCGCCAGCGACAGCGCAATCATCAGCCCGCCGGTCACCACGAACGGGATCATATGCGAGACGCCGTTCATCAGAAAACGGTAGATATCGCTGCGCCCGGAGGGCTGCGCGGCGGGTGCTGAACCCGCGTCCGCTTTACCTGGCTGATACAGTGGGGCTTCCAGCCCCTGGCGGATCACCTGCTGCGCGGCTTTGATTGGCGCTTTCACCGGCGTCTGGATCAGCTTTTTCCCGGCAAAGCGCGCCATCTCGACCTGCTTATCGCTGCACACCAGAATCGCTTCGGCTTCGGCTATCTGCTGGGCGCTCGGGCTGTTACGCACGCCAATCGAACCGTTGGTTTCGACGATGATCTGATACCCCAGCTCGCGCGCCCCCTGCTCCAGCGCCTCGGCGGCGAGGTAGGTATGAGCAATGCCAGTCGGGCAGCCGGTGACGCCAATCAGCAGCCCTTTATCGGCCGTCAGCGCCGGGGTTTTCTGCTGCGGCTCAGCCGTCAACAGCGCCATCACCTCAGCGGGGGTTTGCGCCGCCAGCAGGCGCTGGCTGAAGCCCTCCTCGATAAACTTGCTGGAGAACGCCGCCAGCACCTCGATATGGTGGTCGCCACCCTTTTCAGGCGAGGCGATCATAAAGAACAGGTGGCTCGGCAGTCCATCCTCGGCACCGTAATCGATACCCGCCCGGCTGATGCCGATCGCGACCGCAGGTTGCCGCACCGCCGCACTTTTGGCGTGGGGAAGGGCAATCCCCTCTTCAAATCCGGTATTGGCGATGGCTTCGCGTGCTTCAACGTCGGCGATAAACTGCGCTTTATCGCTGATATTCCCGGCATTCAGCAGCAGTTCGGCCATCTCATCAAAGACCTGCTGTTTGCGGGTCGCTTTTAAATCAAGGCAGATTAATGTTTCATTTATTAGTGTGTTAATCATTATGCAGCCTCTCGGTCGGTCAGTAGGGTACAGCGATAATCATCATGCGTTTACGGCAGCGCGCGCAGCCAGCTGATGGTTGCCGGGTAGTCCGGTACGCTGAATGCGAGCGATCCCATCACCACGGTATCCGCCCCGCTGCGGCGCAGTTCCGGCACGGTGTGTTCACGAATGGCGCCATCGGCGGCGAGGAAGATATGCTGCTGTGCCGGGGAGTCCTGGATCAGCCGGCGCGCCTGCTGCAGCCGTCCGCAGGCCTCGTCCGCCAGCCCCTGGCCCTTAACGCCCATGCGCGTGCCGAGCAGCGTGACAAAGGTCAGGCGCGACAGATACGGCGTCAGATCGCTGACCGGGGTGTGCAGCTGCAGAACAATCCCGGCAGCGCAGCCGTGCTGTTCAATGCGTGCCAGCGCCGCCTCAATCGGCTGATTCTCACCCTGAATCGAAATGATATCGGCTCCGGCTTCAGCAAACTGGTCAATCTGCTCCAGCAGAATGCTGTCGGCGACCATCAGATGGACGTGCAGCGGTTTGCGCGTGACTTTGCGCAGCGCGGCAACCAGATCGGGGAAGAACAGCATCGCCGGGGCGAAGTGGCCGTCGGCAACGTCGATGTGATAGATATCCGCCAGTTCGTCGACGCGCAAAAAGTCGGCCGCCAGGTTAGTCAGGTCCGCCGACCAGACCGACAGTTCGGCCAGTAAGCGCTCTTTCGGCAGCTGTTGCAGCAGTTGGGCGCGGGATGAAGTTGTCATAGTGAGTTCCTGTTATGCAGAGTGCGTTGGTGTCACTCCATCATCGATTTTCTGCAGCGGGTGAAAAACTCAGCGCGCGGGAGAAATTCGTTTCCGGTTTTTGTTAAAACCGGAAACGAACATGAATACGATCACAGTCAGGCAACATCGGATGCCATAAAATAGGTAAAAATGGCAAAACAGGTAACGTTATGGCGGTTCTCGGCGAACATTTTCAGCGCTTATATATGCTGTACGCGGCGCATGATGTGGCACATTTGCAGGTCGATGAAGTGGCCCACGCGCTCAGCAGCACGCCGCGCAATGCGCGCATTCTGCTCAGCAAAATGCGTGCGGCGGGTTGGATAGACTGGCAGCCGCAGCGCGGGCGCGGTAAACGCTCCGCGCTGCGTTTTCTGATAACCCCGCAGGCGGTGCAGCAGCACAACCTCAGCGATCTGCTGGAGCACAGTCAGTTCGATAAGGCGCTGAAGATGGTGGGCGGCAGCAGCCCGAAGATCAAAGACCTGATCCGCGAGAACTTCGGCACCTTTATTACCAATGATGAGGTGCAGCTGAAAATTCCCTACTACCGCGCCATTGACGGCCTTAACCCGCTGCTGCCGCAGCGCCGCACCGAGCGCCATCTGATCCGTCAGTGCTTCAGCGGCCTGACGCGTTACGATCCGTTCCAGCGGGCGGTAGTGCCGGACCTCGCGCACTACTGGCTGCACAATGACGGCTTTACCCATTGGCAGTTTTTCCTGCGCAAAAATTTGCACTACTCCGACGGCAGTAAGATCAATGCCGAAGAGGTGCGGCGCTGTCTGGATCACGCCCGCCATTCGGCGCAGTTTCGCGGCCTGTTTGCCGACATTGAGCAGATTTCGCTCGAGGGTGAGCTTAAGCTCAGCTTCAAGCTGCGGCGCCCGCTCGACAATTTCCCTGGCCTGCTGTCGGTGCTGGCGGCGCGGCTGTTTAAAACCCGCAACGGGCAGTGGCTGTGCAGCGGTCCGTTCTGCATCAGCGAACACTCTGACACCGTGCTATGCCTGCGGCGCAACAGCTATTACCACCAGAGCCGACCGATGATTGATGAGGTGAACGTGTATCGCTTCGATACTCAGGAGCTGAATATGAGCTTTATCACGCTGCTGCACACTAATCAGGCGGAGTCGATTAACAAGCCCACCGAGCGCAAGCTGGAGCAGGGCGGCTGCTTTCTGCTGATTGACAGCGCCGGGCACTGTGCCGATATGCACTGGCGACATTTTCTCAACGAGGTGCTGCAACCGCTGGATATTCTCAAACGCAGCGCGCTGACGCCGAACTACTCCAGCGCGCTGGCCTACGCCACCGGGATGCTGCCGGACTGGAATCACCGCATTATCGACTACGGCCAGCCGAATCCGGCGTTCGGCAATAACCGCCCGCTGGTGCTGGCCACCTTTGAACAGCCGGAGCTGAGCGAACTGGCGCGCGGTATCGTCGCCATTCTGCAGCAGCACGGCATCAGCTGTCAGATCAAGCAGGTCAGCTGGCTGGAGTTTATGAGCGGGCAGGTGCAGGGCGCGGATCTGTGGCTGAGCAACTTTATGATCGACTTCGACGATATCCATTCCGCACTGAGCTGGATGATCCCCGATCCGGTGCTGAAGCGGCTGCCCGCCGAGATGACGCAGAGCCTGGGCGTATTATTACAGCAGTGCAGCCAGCAGGACTGCGAGCGCTTTATGCCGGCGATTGCGCGCTGGTTTATGCGCATTACCCAGCAGCGCTGGGTTATGCCGCTGTTTCACCACTGGCTGGATTATGAGTCGGACTCGGCCTTTACCTGGCGCGATCTCAGCACGCTTGGCTGGCCGGACTTCAGCCAGCTGTGGATTGAATAGCGGAGCTAGGGGTGCAGCTGTTGATCAATTACAGCGGCCAGCTCACGGAAGAAGGCGCTTTTATCGTGGGATTTGGCGGTGATTTCAATGCAGTCGCTGTTGAGATCCTGCGCCACTTCACGCGCCAGCGCCAGCGGATGGATCTCATCCTGCGCACAGCCCACCACCCGCAGCGGCACGGTTAACGCTAGAAGCGCATCCCGGTCAAAGCCGGGGTCGCACAGCACCAGGCGGCGCAGCAGCTGCGGCTCAACCTGCTTGCTGAACAGCGCCTCCAGCGAGGCGGCATTATCGGGTGAAACGGCGGCAAGGCGCAGGAACAGATCGCACTCGCGGAACGCAGCCAGCCCCGCTTCAGCGGGAAAGGCCGCCAGATAATCCGCCGCCAGCGCAAAGGCCACCATATTCTGCGGGCTGCGGCGCTGGTGCCACGCGGGGCGCACCAGCGTCAGGCTCTGCACCCGCTGCGGCTGCAGCGCCGCCAGCCGGGCAACGGTGGCCGCCCCCATCGAGATCCCGGCAAAGTGCGCCTGCACAATCTGTAAATGGTCGAGCAGGGCGATCAGGTCAGCGGCAAAGGTCGTGATGCCCAGCAGCGCCTCATCGCCCTGCTGAGAGTCACCGTGGCTGCGGCACTCCAGCGTGATCAGCCGGCAGCCCTCAGCCGCATAGCTTTGCTGCGTCTGCTGGCTGTCTCCGCTCAGCCCGTGCTGGAAAACCAGCACCGGTCCTTCGGCCTGATTGTCCCAGTAGCTGAAGCTTAACCCCTGATGCTGAAAGCGCTTAAGCATGCACGCCTCCCGCCTGCGGCATCAGCTGTGCCAGCAGCGCGCTGACGGCGGCGGCATCCTCCGCTGGCAGGCCGTGCGTCACCAGGCAGCCATCGAACCCGGCAGCGTGCAGGGCGGCGATATACCACGGGTAGTCGAGCACGCCCTGACCGGCGGTGACGAACTCCCCGGCGGCATTACGATCTTTAGCGTGCGCAATGGCGATGTCAGGGGAGAGGGTGGCGAGCGCGTCGCCGATAATCCGCCGCTGCTCGCTCTGGCTGGCCTGTTCGAACAGGTTTGCCGGGTCAAAAATAATCTTCAGGCGCGGATGCTGCAGCTCGTCCAGCAGCTGGCGTGCTTTGGCCGCCGAATTGACGATATTCGCCAGCTCCGGCTCAATCCCCAGTGAAACCTGGTACTCATCGGCGATAGCCAGTGCGCGCTCCAGCGAGTGCAGCAGCGTGCGCCACGCGGCGGGCGAGGAGTTCTGCGGGTGCCAGCGCCACTGATCTTCGGCATCCAGCGTGCCGCTGCACAGGGTTAACAGCGGGCAGTGCAGCTCAGCGGCGGAGGCCGCGATGGTGCGCAGTGCCTGCATGCCGCTGTCGATCGTTGACGGGTCAGGGTGCGTGAGGTTAAAGGTGGCGGAGATGGCCTCAATCATCACCTGATGCCTGACGCGCGCCGCGTTAATCTCGGCCAGCGTCTGCGGGCTAATTAAAGATGGCAGGGAGGGCAGCCCGGCGCTGGCGTAGTTAAACTGCGTGGCCTGAAAGCCGAGCCGGGCGATCAGCGCAAAGTTTTCATCGACGCTGTGAGTGGCAAAGGTTTTGGAAAAAATGCCGCTGTACATTATACCGACCCCCGCGCGCTGCTGACCGTTACGCGCTCTCCTTCACGCACCGACTGCTGGATGGCCGCCAGCACCTGCACCACGTGCAGCCCCTCCTCAACGCTGGTGCCGGTAACCGGTTTGCCGCTGAGTATGGCGTCGGCAAAGGATTCCAGCTGGCGGCGGTAGAAATGGCCGTCGGCAGCCAGCGGGCGCTGCCAGCTGGCGCTGCTCTCATGGAAAATATCAACATCGCTGGATTTAAACAGCCACGGGTTATAGGTTTTTGCCAGCACGCTGCCGTTTTCGCCGTAAAGCTGGAAGCCTTCATGCCAGTCCATGCGCACGCCAACGCTGAGATCGAGCTGGCCGAGCGCGCCGCTGGCAAAGCCTACCTCAATCAGCCAGCAGTGTACCCCGCCGCGATGCAGGTAGCGGGCGGTGACGTCGTTAATCGGGCCGTTAAGGAAAAAGGCGGTATCGACCAGATGGCTGCCGTGCGCCAGCAGGTAATACTGCTGCAGGTCGGCTTTGGGATCGACGGTCGGTTTACGCTTCACGGCGCTGGTCACCATTTTAGGCTGCACGGCATCGGTGACAGTGTAACGGTGACTGTTATCACAGTACCAGCCCTTATAGGCCACGGTCTGGCCCATCTCCTGCTGCACAAAGTCATGCGCCGCCTGAATGCCGCCGTCGAAGCGTTTCATATGGCCGACCTGCAGCAGTTTGCCGCAGCGTTGCGCCACGCTGACCAGCTCCTCACTCTCTTCCACCGTGATGCCGAGCGGTTTCTCACACAGCACATGCTTGCCCGCCTGCAGGGCCTTGATCGCCAGCGGCACGTGGAAAGCGTCGGCGGTGGCAATAATGATCGCATCCACCTTTTCATCATCGAGCATCTGCTGATAGTCGGCATAGGCGACCTGCGGTGCCCACATCGCCGCCATGCGCTGGCGCAGGTCGTCGGCGCTGTCGCAAATCGCGTACAGTTCGGCATTGCTGGCTTTAATGCAGGACTCAAAGTGGCCAGCCTGCGAGATGGGTCCGCAACCCAGTACGCCAACGTTAATCTTTCCAGTGGTTTGCATGATGCGCTCCTTAACCTGAGGGACAGTATGAGCCGTGGCGACAGCCACCGCCTGATAGCCCTATTATCCGCTCGCTACAAAACCGGAAAACTGAAGCACGGGCAGGCGATAATTTCCGGTTTTAGAGTTAAAGCGGTGATTATTTTGGCTGATATCACACTTTGGTCGGGAAGCAGGGTTTAAAAGCGGAAATTGGGTAGGGCAGAACAGCGGGTCGACCAGAACAGCGGTCGACCCCTACGGCCGTTTCAGGACGGATCGGCGCATATAAACCACGCCGTTCCACGTAGGGTCCGACCCTCTTTTTCGGTCGGACCGTTACGGCCGTTTCAGGACGGATCGGCGCATAAAAACCACGCCGTTCCACGTAGGGTCCGACCCTCTTTTTCGGTCGGACCGTCAGGGCTGATGCGGGTAACGTAATGCGTCGATCATGCGGGCGAACGCCGAGGTGTGCTGTTTGCGGCTGGGGTAATAGAGGTAATAACCGGGAAACGGTTCGCTCCAGTCGGTGAGCACGCGCTCCAGTTCGCCACGGGCGATCTGTTCGCTGACGATATCTTCCGGTACGAACGCCAGCCCCATCCCCTCCACCGCCGCTTCAATACGCGGCTCCAGGTTATTAAATATCAGCTGGCCCTCCACGCGCACGCGTATTTCCCGATCGCCTTTTTTAAATTCCCAGGCATACAGACCGCCCATGGTCGGCAGGCGCATATTAATACAGCTGTGCTGCTGCAGATCCTGTGGAACCTGCGGCCGACCGTGGCGGGCGAAATAGTCCGGCGAGCCGACCACCGCCATACTCCAGTCCGGGCCGATGCGCACCGCGATCATATCCTTCGCCACTGATTCCCCCAGCCTGACTCCGGCGTCAAAGCGCCCGCTGACGATATCGGTCAGCGTGTTGTCGACGGTGATTTCGACGTTGACGTCCGGGTACTGTTTGATAAACGGCTTCAGTGACGGCCAGATCGCCGATTTCACCGCGTGTTCCCCGGCGGTGAGGCGAATATTGCCGGCCGGTTTATCGCGCATTTCGGTAATGGCGATCAGCTCGGACTCAATTTCCGTCAGGCGCGGGCCGATAGCGTTGATCAGCTGTTCGCCCGCTTCGGTCGGGGCCACGCTGCGCGTGGTGCGCGTTAATAAGCGCAGCGCCAGCCGCTCTTCCAGCGCCCGAATCGAGTGGCTGAGCGCCGACTGTGAAACGCCCAGCTTGGCCGCAGCCTTGGTAAAGCTGCGTTCCCGCGCCACCACCATCAGAGAGATGAGATCGTTGAAATTGTCTTTTAACACGCTGGCCTCACAGGTAATCGCATTAATTAAAGCTCCCTTCTGCGCCAAACCGGGCAGGGGGCCGACCATCTTTTTCGGTCGGCCCGTTAGGGTGAAATACTAGCCCTGATACTGCTCGTCGCTGACATGTTCCATCCAGTCCACCACTTTGCCATCTTCGGCTTCGGCGATGGCAATATGGGTCATTGCGCTGTCGGCGCTGGCGCCGTGCCAGTGTTTTACCCCGGGACGGATCCACACGGTGTCGCCAGCAGAGATGGCCTGCGCTTCTTTACCCCACTCCTGCACCCAGCCCTGGCCTGCCGTCACCAGCAGCGTCTGCCCCAGCGGATGCGTATGCCAGGCGGTGCGTGCGCCCGGCGTAAAGGTCACGGTTGCGCCGCTCAGACGCGCCGGTTCGGTGGTGGCAAACGGAGAAGCGACGGTAACCGCGCCGGTGAAATAGTCTGCCGGGCCGGCAACGGCCGGTTTGCTGTCTTTTTTTGTAATCTCGATCATCGGTTTGAATCCTTAATTGTTGAACACCCCTTCATCATAGGCTATTGCGCACGGCGGATTGAGTGCGTCTGGCTTATAGAAGTGGTGAACTGAACTCATTAATGCGGTGCATTCCTGCCAGCTGCCGCCTCAATCTGGAGTGATTGATGAGTGGTGTTGATAAGCGCATGCGCCTGAGCACTATAGTGTGCTGGCGAGGGCGCGACTACCATCAGGTATCGTTTAGTCACGGGCGACGCAGGTAACGTCTTACGACCCTACTTCGACGTAGGGGCCGGGCATGCCCGGCCCGTTTAAATCAGGAGATCAACATGCAAAAGCGACAACTCGGTAATAGCGGACTTGAGGTTTCAGCACTCGGCTTAGGCTGTATGGGGCTGAGTTTTGGCTATGGCCCGGCCACCGACAAGCAGCAGGCCATTAAGCTGATCCGTGCGGCGGTGGAGCAGGGCGTCACCTTCTTTGATACTGCCGAAGTGTACGGCCCGTTCACCAATGAAACGCTGCTCGGCGAGGCGCTGGCCCCGATGCGTGACCAGGTGGTGATTGCCACCAAATTCGGTTTTGACCTGCCGCAGCCGGACAATAGCCAGGTACTGAACAGTCAGCCGCAGCATATCCGTCAGGCGGTAGAAGGATCGCTGAAGCGGCTGAATATTGAATGCATCGATCTGCTGTATCAGCACCGCACCGACCCCAACGTACCGATTGAAGAGGTGGCCGATACGGTCAAGCAGCTGATCGCCGAAGGAAAAGTGAAACACTTTGGCCTGTCCGAAGCCGGGGCACAGACTATCCGCCGTGCGCACGCGGTGCAGCCGGTTAGCGCGCTGCAAAGCGAGTATTCGATGTGGTGGCGCCAGCCGGAAAAAGAGATCCTGCCGCTGCTGGCCGAGCTGGGTATCGGCTTTGTGCCGTTCAGCCCGCTGGGGAAAGGGTTCCTCACCGGAGCGATCAACGACAGCACCACCTTTGCCAGCGATGACTTCCGCAATAAGGTGCCGCGTTTTGCTGCCGAAGCCCGCAAAGCCAATCAGAAACTGGTCGACAGACTGGGACAGATTGCCACTGAGAAGGGCGTCACCCCGGCACAGATTGCGCTGGCGTGGCTGCTGGCGCAGCAGCCGTGGATTGTACCTATTCCGGGAACCACCAAACTGCACCGGCTGGAGGAGAACCTCAACGCGGCAAAAGTGACGCTCGATCCCGCCGATCTGGCGGCGATCAACAGCGCACTGGCTGAGATCGAAGTGACCGGAGATCGTTACCCCGCCGAGCTGATGAAGCGCGTCGGCAACTAACTCCTTCCCCGGAACTCGCTGCGGTAGCGGGCCGGGGAGGTATTAAACTGCGCTTTAAAATGGCGGCGCAGCATAATCACCGATGAGAATCCGCTGTGCTGGGCCACCAGCTCAATCGGCTGGTCGGTTTTTTCCAGAAAACGCTGCGCCACCGCCAGCCGCTGATTTAGCAACCAGACGTTAAAGCTGGTGCCGCTGGTCTGCTGAAAACGGCGGGTAAAGCTGCGGCGGCTCATGCAGGCGTGGTCCGCCAGCATATCCAGCGTTAATGGCTGCTGCAGGTTCTCCGTTGCCCAGCTGAGTGACGATAAAAACTTATCCCCGCCTTTGGTGTTATACACCGGCTGCTCAACGTACTGCGCCTGCCCACCCTGACGGTGTGGCGGCACCACCAGCAGGCGTGCCACGCTGTTAGCGATATCGGCGCCGCACTGCTTGCGCACCAGGTGCAGGCAGCAGTCGATACTGGCCGCCGTTCCCGCCGAAGTGACAATATCCTCTTCATCGATATAGAGTACGTCGCGGTCAATATTGACCTGCGGATAGCGATTGAGAAAGTCATCCATCCAGCGCCAGTGCGTGGTGGCGCGACGGCCATTCAGCAGGCCCGCTGCCGCCAGCACAAATGCCCCAAGGCACAGCCCGACCACGGTCGCTCCACGCTGATGTGCCTTACGCAGCGCCGCCAGCAGGACTTCAGGGGGTAACTCGTCGGGTTTGCTCCAGCTAGGCACCACCACAATATCCGCGCAATCCAGCGCGTCCAGCCCCCGCTCCGCGACAATGGAAAATCCAGCATTGGTGCGCAGCATGCCCGGCGTGGTGGCGCAAACGGTAAGCTGAAAAACAGGGGTGCCATCCGGCTGTAACGCCTTCTCAAATACCGCGCAGGGCACGGATAGATGGAAAGGAATGATGTCGTCAAACACCACAATCCCTATGTTAATCGCCATGAAGCTTCTCCTGTAATCAACCTGGCCCAAAACGATCGTTTTTGGGTATCCGCGCCTCTCTTCAACATGCCGTTTCAGGAGGATACTTGCCGCCATCACTTGATGAGTGAAAAGCAAACTAACCTGAAAATAAGAGAAAGGAAATAACATGAAAACATTATTCACCTCCGCTTCCCTGGTCTTAGCTATGATGGCTTCCGGCGCTGCGATTGCCGCCGACACCGTTAACGCCAGCAAGGCTCCGACTATCCGTACCATGAGCGGCGCAACATCCATCAAGCAGCTGACTGCCAAACAGACCGCGCTGATCGTTATCGACATTCAGAATGAATACTTTGACGGTAAAATGCCGATTCCTGACGGCATGAAAGCCCTGAAGCAGTCACGCAAGCTGGTCGATTTTGCCCATAAAAAAGGGATGCCGGTGATTTTCGTGCGTCATGAAGGCCCGGCGGATGGCCCGCTGTTTGCCAAAGGCAGCCACTTTGCAGATTTCCATAAAGACCTGCAGCCGGGCAAAGGTGACATTGTGATCACCAAAGCGACCCCGAGCTCATTTGTTGGCACCGACCTTGATGCACAGCTGAAAAAACTGGGGATCAAAGACCTGATTGTTACCGGTCTGATGACCCACATGTGTGTCTCTTCCACCGCCCGTGACGCGGTGCCATTAGGCTACCAGGTTATCATCCCGGAAGACGCCACCGCGACGCGCAGCCTGGCGACCTGGGATAACAACATCGTCGACAGCAAAGATCTGCAGCGTGCTGCCCTTGCCGCCGTCGCTGACGTGTTCGCCGAGATCAAAACCACCCAGCAGGTGCTGGATCTGCCAGTCAGCCGTTAACGGTGGGCGCAGGCCTGAAGACAGCTCTGAAGTGTGCTGCTACAGCCGCTGCGACTATCACGGTCGCAGCGGCTGTTTTCGATATAGCACTGTTGCTGGCAGCCGCTGCTGTCGGCAGTGGCGACCCGCAGCGGCAGCAGCGCGCTCAGCAGTAACAGGATTAGCAGTGGCATGATGATTCCCCGTTGAGATACCCTTGATCTGATCGTAATGCAAAAAATCCATCAGGGTGGAAATCAATGAACAATATTGTCCCGGTTGAACTGGAAAAGGCGTACCGCCTGATTAATCACGGCCCGACTATCCTTGTTTCGGCGCGCGCAGGCGGCACGGAAGATGTGATGGCAGCGGCCTGGGCCTGCGGGCTGGATTTCTCGCCGTCAAAGCTGACGGTGGTGATCGACAAAATCGCCAAAACCCGCCAGCTGGTCGAGGAGAGCGGGCTGTTTGTAATCCAGGTTCCGACCGTCGCGCAGATCACTCTCACCCATGCGGTGGGCACGCGCAGCCTGTTTAACGAACCCGATAAGCTGGCGAACTGCGGCGTAGAGCTGTTCAGCTTCGACGGCTACGACCTGCCGTTTGTACGCGGCTGCTCCGCGTGGCTGGCCTGCCGCCTGATCCCGGAGCCACATATCCAGAACGCTTATGACCTGTTTATCGCTGAAGTGGTGGGCGCATGGGCCGACAGCCGGGTATTCAGCGAAGGACACTGGCATTTCGACAAAGCCGACCCCGCACTGCGCAGCCTGCACTACGTAGCAGGCGGGCAGTTCTATGCCACGGGAGAGTCGCTGAACGTGCTGGAAGGTTGAATCAGCGCGGGGGATCGCGGGTCAGGCAGGCCTGACCCCTACGGCAATCTCCTGGCTGTTGCGCCTGCATCCGCAATCATGCAGGGGCGAGGCATGCCTCGCCCGTTACCCCTCTGTTTGCGCCACCGCACGCATTGCTCCTAATACTTCCCCCCTCATTGCCGATAACCCCCAACGTAAAACCTAACGACACACGGAAGCGCATATAATTTTTTTCACCAGCAGGTGCCAGATTTCAACCCAGACGGCACCGGGCGCTTAGTCAATAAGTAGGCAATAAATGAGTCACTCTTCTTTCTGGAACACTGCCGCGCGGCTGAAAACGCGCGGCAGCGTTCCCCGTGCCGGTGTTTTTAACGCCAGCCATCCTCCCGCCGGCATGAACGAGCTTGGACTGAGCCGCAACAGCAAAGGACTACTGCTCAGTTTTGTGCCGCCGCACGCCGATTTCAGCCGCGTCAGTCCGTCATGGCAGAAGCTGAACGCAGCGCGGCGCAGCGTGCTGACGCTCTCCTCCAACGGCGCACTGTGCAGCGGGCGTGGGCAAAGCACCTACTGTGACGGTGCCGGGCAGCAGGGAAGCTGGCTGTGGCTGCCGGAGAGTCTGATTGCCGCGCACGAAGTGCATGAAGTTGATCTGCACGTGCAGGATACCTCTGAGGCCTCGCAGCGTGTCAGCGCCATTCAGCGCGAGCTGGAGCATCTGGCGCTAAAAATGCCACTCTCGGCGGAGCGCACCTTTGCGCTGATCTTCTGTGATGGCCTGTCAGCCTCCGAAGGATTCCTGATGCAGGCGTGGTATGCCTCCGGTCGCTTCCCCTGCCTGGCGATTGGCGGGTCCGCAGGCGGCACGCTGGATTTTGACGGCACCTGGATCGCCAACGGCGGGCGTATTTTGCAGGGCAAGGCGGTGATTGTCTTCAGCCAGATGGCTGAGGGTAAATCCTTTGCGCCGTTTAAAAGCCAGAATTTTGTCCCGACAGCGCACAGCTGGCTGGTGGCGGAAGCGGACCCGGTGGCCCGCACCGTCACGTCGCTGTTTGATGCCCAGGGCCGCCAGCACAACGTTATCGATGCGCTGTGCGCACAGTTAGCCTGCACGCCGGCTAACCTGCAACACAGCCTGCAGGGGCTGACCTTTGCGGTAAAAGTCGAAGAGCAGTTCTTCATCCGTTCCATCGCCAAAATTTTGCCGGACCGCATTCAGTTCTTCTGCGATCTGGAGTTTGGCGATCGCCTGCATCTGCTGCAGGAGACCGACTTTGCTGCCGCCACGCGCCAGGACTGGCAGACGTTTACCGCGCAGTATGGTGAGCCAGCGGCGCTGCTGCTGAATGACTGCGTGCTGCGCCGTGCCGGTAACCTGGCGCGCCTGCCGCAGTCCCACTTCTTCACCGGCATCCCGGCGGCGGGCTTTTCCAGCTTTGGCGAAATCCTCGGCGTGCCGATCAACCAGACGCTGTCGGCGCTGGCGTTTTTTCATCGTCCAACGGATGCGATGCGCAACTTCCCGGTACAGTATGCCGCCTATGCCAGCCACTATGCGCAGCGCGCCCTGCGCCGCTGGGAGGCGCTGAACGCGCTGCAAAGCAAAATTGTGAATCAGGTAGTGGACTATCAGCAGCAGCTCGACCCGCTGATGAAATCGCTGCCGGCGCTGGAAAACGCCACGCGCAGCCAGAGCGAAGCGCTGAGTGCGGCAGAGAGCAATATTCGTTCGATCAGCGACGCCGCGCTACACAGCCAGCAGGCGCAGCATCAGCTCAGCAGCGGCCTGGACCAGCTGGAAACCCTCTCCGCCGGGATTACCACCATCAACAGCGGCATCAGTAATATTGCGTTTCAGACCAATATTCTGGCGCTGAATGCCGCGGTGGAAGCGGCACGCGCCGGGGAGGCCGGGCGAGGTTTTGCCGTGGTCGCCAGCGAAGTGCGCCGCCTGGCGCACTCTTCGAAAGAGCAGGCGGATGCCACCTCGCGCAGCATCACCGACTCGGTGAGTACCATTCTGCACATCCGTAAAGTGGCGGTGAATACCGTCGAGCGTGCGAAGCAGATGGCCGAGCAGAGCATCGATGCCGCCAACGCCATCGCGGCAATGAGCAGCCAGACGGCCAGCGAGCGTAAGAGCATCAGCGATAACCTCGATAAGCTTAACGAGATGACTTCCGGGATTGATGCGATGCAGGAGGCGGTTGCACAGCTCAAAGTATTGCAAAAGCTGGTGCAAAACCGCTAAACGCATGGGCAGGGCGGCGGTCGCTGGCTGCCGCCCTGAACTTTACCGACAGTGCCACGCTAAACCGGAGTGTCACCCCCGCATTCCCTGTTACCGATAACCCTGCAGCAGTTGATCGCCCTCACACTTATCCCTTTACACAGTGTGGAAAGGCGATCGCCCTCACTCTTTTTTGTTAAAAAAATGAAGAAATTTGGTTACTAATTATTATCAACAAATAGCGCTATGCATGTAAAACAACGAGTTAATCATGATCGCGCTAATTATTCCGTAAGTTTTTTTATCGATACGTGACCAATTCATCACTTTTCATACCGCTTTAAGAGGGGAGTTACCTTGCTGACCATATTGGGTTTTTCCATGGTTGTCTGTTTCATGTATCTGATCATGACCAAGCGCATGTCGGCGCTGATCGCACTGATCCTGATCCCGACCCTGTTTGCGCTGGCAGGCGGTTTTTATCATGGTCTGGGCGCCATGATGCTCGATGGGGTGAAGACGCTGGCGCCAACCGGCGTGATGCTGACCTTTTCCATTCTCTACTTTGGTCTGATGATCGATGCCGGGCTGTTCGACCCGCTGGTGCGCTTTATTCTCAAGCTGGTGCGCGGTGATCCGCTGAAGGTGCTGGTCGGCACGGCCATCCTGACGCTGCTGGTCTCACTGGACGGCGACAGCTCGACGACGTATATGATCGCCATCGCGGCGTTTTTACCGCTGTACCGCAAGCTCGGGATGAACGTGCTGGCGATGACCTGCCTGGTCAACCTCGCCAGCGGTATTATGAACCTGTCGCCGTGGGGCGGCCCGACCGCGCGTGCCGCGGCGGCGCTGCGCATTGATGCGCTGGACATCTTCATCCCGATGCTGCCCGCGATGTTTATCGCCTGCGTGACGCTGGTCGGTATGGCGGTGCTGTTTGGCCTGCAGGAGCGTAAACGCCTTGGGGTGATGAAAATCAGCGACCACCATCTGGATAACATTGAGCTGGGGCTGGGAGATGCCGAAGAGTGCGCCGCCAACCGCCGCCCGAAAATGTTCTGGCCCAACCTGATCCTCACCACGGTGCTGCTGGTGCTGCTGGTGGTGGGCCTGCTGCCGATTCAGATCCTGTTTATGCTGGCCTTCGCCGTGGCGGTGATGCTCAACTACCCGACGCTGGAGCAGCAGAAAGCGCGCATCAGCGCCCATGCGGGTAACGTGCTGGCGGTGACCTCGCTGATTTTCGCCGCCGGGATTTTTACCGGCATCCTCTCCGGCACCGGAATGGTCGACGCGATGGCGAAAAGCCTGCTGGCGGTGATCCCGCACAGCTTCGGCCCTTACCTGGCGGTATTTACCGCGCTGGTCAGCCTGCCGTTTACCTTCTTTATGTCGAACGATGCATTCTATTTCGGCATCCTGCCGGTTATCGCCCAGACCGCCGCCAGCTATGGCATATCCGCGGAGGAGATTGCGCGCGCATCGATTGTCGGCCAGCCGTTCCACCTGCTCAGCCCGCTGGTGCCGTCAGTCTACCTGCTGGTAGGGCTGGCGAAGGTGGATATTGGTGACCACCAGCGCTTTGCGATTAAGTGGGGGATCCTGGTCAGCCTGATGCTGATGGTAGGCGGGCTGATCACCGGGGCATTCCCGTTCTTCCATCAGGCGGGGTGATCTTTAACAAAAGTTACAAATATTCATAACACTAACTAAACTTTGCAGTGTCGCGGGCGGCTGATGGTTTTGCCGCCCACCTTATTTCTCTGGAGGGTTTGTTATGTCCGAAACTGGCACCTTACGGCAGTCAACGCTGGCACTGGCGCTGTATCAGCTGCTGAATCCCATTCCCCTAGGCCTTTTCGTTGCTGCCTGGATCTTCGACATCATCTACGTTTACAGCTTTGAACAGTTCTGGACCCAGGGTGCCAGCTGGCTGATTATCTTTGGTCTGCTGATTGCCGTGGTTCCGCGACTGATTAATTTATTTCAAGTCTGGATCGGGCGGGCACCGCTGCGTGCGGGGGCTTACCGCACGGACTTCTGGCTTAACCTGCTGGCGGTGGTGCTGGCAATATTCAATGCCTTTATTCACAGTCGTGACGGCTACGCGGTGGTGCCGCTCGGGGCGATCCTCTCGACCCTGACCGTCCTGCTGCTGCTGATTGGCAACGTTCAGCTTGCTCTGCGCCTGCGCGCGCAATACTGAGGAGAAAAAGATGAAAAATCAACACGTTTTCCCTCTGCTGGCGCTGTCGGCAGCGCTGATGCTCGCCGGATGCGATGGCGCTTCAACAATGGACCCGAATCAGCAGGTGGGCGCCGATCCGGTGCTGCCGGAGGCGCAGAACTTCCTGATGCCGCCGATGCGCGTGCCGCAGGGCGTCGGCTGGAAGGGCGATGAGAAGCCGCAGGTGGCAAAGGGGCTGCAAATTGCCAAAATTGCCAGCGGCCTGCAGCATCCGCGCCAGCTGTACGTGCTGCCGAATAACGATATTTTGGTGGTGGAGGCCAACGGCCCGGCGAAACCCACCAGCCGACCGAAGCAGCTGATTATGGGCATTGTGCAGCAGTCTTCCGGTAAGGGGGGAGCAGGCGGCAACCGCATTACCCTGCTGCGTAACAGCAGCGGCGACGGTAAAACCTGGGAGAAGCACGTTTTCCTTGAGGGGCTGCACTCGCCGTTTGGCGTGCAGCTGGTCGGTAATACGCTGTATGTGGCGAACGCGGACAGCCTGATGAAGTATCCGTATCAGAGCGGACAGACGCGCATTGAGGCGCCGGGAACCGAGCTGACCGAGCTGCCGGGCGGCCCGATCAATCACCACTGGACCAAATCCCTGCTCGCCAGCCCGGACGGCAGCAAGCTGTACGTCGGCGTGGGTTCTAACAGTAATATCACCGAAAACGGCATCGGGGCCGAGTATCGCCGGGCGGCGGTGCTGGAAGTGGATGCGGCCAGCGGCGCCAGCCGTATTTATGCCAGCGGGCTGCGCAATCCGACCGGACTGCAGTGGGAGCCTCAAACCGGAAAACTGTGGGCGGTGGTCAACGAGCGTGATGAAATTGGTGCAGACCTGGTGCCAGATTATCTGACCTCGGTGAATGAAGGGGCGTTCTACGGCTGGCCATACAGCTATTTTGGTCAGCATGTTGACAAGCGCGCACAGCCGCCGCGCCCGGACCTGGTAGCAAAAGCGGTGAAGCCGGATTATGCGCTCAGCTCGCACGTTGCGCCGCTCGGCCTGTGGTTCTATACCGGCAACAGCCTGCCCGCGCAGTATCACGGTGGGGCGTTTATCAGCGAACACGGAAGCTGGGACCGCGACCCGCTCAACGGCTACCGCGTGGCGTACGTCGCCTTTGAGAATGGCAAACCGGTTGGTCTGCCGCAGCCGGTAGTGACCGGGTTCCTCAGCGACGATCATAAGCAGGTGCACGGCCTGCCGGTTGGGCTGGCGATGGACCAGCAGGGGGCGCTGCTGATCGCCGACGATGCCGGGGATACCGTCTGGCGCGTCACCGCCGCGCAGTAAAGCCCGCTTTCAGGGCGAGTGCGGTGGTGATTATTCTCATCGCCGCAGCGCGCTGATTGCGCTATTTTATTGTCAACATTACAAAACCTGACAATAAGAATCGGAATCCTATGCGTTCACCTGCACCAGCAGCGGATGGTTCGCTGCTGCATCAACGCGCCTTTGTCGCTTTCTGGCTGGCGCGCACCTTCTCTTCCTTCGGTTTTCAGATGTTCTCCGTGGCGGTCAGCTGGCAGATCTACGCCATCACCCACAGTGCAATGGCGCTGGGGATGATCGGCCTGATGCAGTTTCTGCCGTCGGTGCTGCTGGCGCTGCCGGCCGGGCATATGGCCGACCAGTACGAGCGCCGGCGTATTGTGCTGTGCGGGCAGGTCATGGAGTGGGGCGCGCTGCTGGCGCTGATGCTGCTGACCTTTTATCAGTGGTCGAATCAGCACGCGCTGTGGGGGCTGGTGTTTATTATCGCGGTGGCGAAGGCGATTGAAGGCCCGGCAATGCAGTCGATGCTGCCCTCGCTGGTGCCGCCTGCGATGCTGGCGCGCGCCACGGCAGCCGGGGCGGTGAGCGGGCAAAGCGCGGTGATCCTCGGTCCGACTCTCGGCGGGCTGCTGTATGTCGCCGGACCGGAGGTGGTGTATACGGTGGCTGCGGCGTTTTATCTGCTGTCGATTATCATGGTCAGCCGCATCCGCTTTATCCGTGCGCCGCAGCCGCGCCTGCCCGCCAATATCAACACGCTGTTTGCCGGGGTGAAGTTCATCCGCGAGCGCCGCGACGTGCTGGGGGTGATCTCGCTCGACCTGTTTGCCGTGCTGCTGGGCGGCGCCACCGCGCTGCTGCCAATTTTTGCCAAAGATATCCTGCATACCGGGCCGTGGGGGCTGGGGATGCTGCGCGGCGCACCGTCGGTTGGCGCACTGCTGGTGGGCGTCTGGCTCAGCCGTAACAAGCTGGAGAAGAACGTCGGCATGATTATGTTTGGTTCCGTAGCCGGGTTCGGCGTCGCCACGCTGGTGTTTGCGCTCTCCAGCCAGCTGTGGCTGTCGCTGCTGGCGCTGGCGGCGCTCGGCGGTTTTGATATGGTCAGCATGGTGATCCGCGGGGCGCTGGTGCAGCTCGACACCCCGGATGATATGCGCGGGCGCGTCAATGCGGTCAACAGCATCTTTATTAATACCTCTAACCAGCTCGGGGAGTTTGAATCCGGCCTGCTGGCGGCCATGATGGGCGCGGTCCCTGCTGCGGTGCTCGGTGGCGTCGGCACCCTGGTGGTGGTAGCGGTGTGGATGACGCTGTTCCCGCACCTGAGGCGACGGCAGAAGCTGGAGAATGCATAAGCCTGCGGGTCGGGCATGCCCGACCCCTACCAGGACCTGCCCCTGAGAGCCTTCGCAGTGGTCTAACCTAATGGCTGCGGCTAACCTGCATTAACTGTCGCCACACGCGGTTATGCAGTGCAAACAGCAGCATTTGATAAAATGCGGTCGAACGGATACAGCCGGCGCTAATTAACCACATTACGCCCCCGGTAATGGCTGCCGCCACGCTGGAACCAGCCCAATAACTGCTGGTCACTGCCGCGACAAGAGAACAGATTAAATACGCACTGGCCAGCATCAGGCTAATGGCGGAGAGTGCCAGGTGCATTTTGACCGCTGTAATACTGCCTTTGCCGATCGTAAACATCGTCACTGCATTGGCAGCAGCAAAGATCAACGAAGTTAACACTACCCAGATAAACACCTGCTGCGGGGGGAGATTTAACCCCGTCATTACGATATAGCCCAGCCACAGCTGGGGGATAGCGAAACTCAAAATGATTCCCAAAGTGCTGATAGCCGCAGGTAATCCCATTGTGTGCCATCCAACAGGTTTTCCCATCTGTTCTGAAAGCTGCTCTTTTAACTGCTGCAACTCTGTGTGGCTGGCATGCCCAATACGCGCACTCACCTGATTGCAATGCTGCAGGCGCTGGAGAAGTTGCTGAAACATACTATTATCCCGCAGGTTAATTTGGCGTAAAGGATTGAATGATACCCACAACATAGCGCCCAGTCTGAGATAAATTATGCGGATTACGAATGGTTCCGGTTAATGAACTCCCGGCGAATGCAGAAGCATTAGTTACCGCATTGATCAGTTCATTCTGTAACGATTTTTGCAGCGACTCGCTGGGGAAACGTTTGGGATAGACACCAGCGCGAATCGCTGCCTTTACTCCCGAACTCGATATGCCGGGGTTTTGTGCTTTTATAATTTCTTCAGTAATGCGTTTTCTTTCCGCCCGACTCAAATTTTTAAACCACTCAACAGCCTTACTAGATGAGGCCGCTTTCATTAATCGGTAGGTTTCCAGGGTTCCCTTCAATGCTACCCCAGCAGCAGCAAGAGATATCACATCAAGAATTGTACTGGTGGCAACGTACCAGTCCTGACTGTCCAGCCAGGCGACATCTGTGCCATGATTAGTGCCTATTGCAAGCAATCTACCCGCACCAATCATGCATTGCGCGCCAGTGGCCAGTGCACCAGCCATACTGATTGCCGCGATAACACCACTAAACGCGTTATCAGCGAATGTGCATTTGGCGGGGTATCTTATTGGTAAGTTTTATTAATGCAATTGGCGTTTTTTATCATAGCAGCGCTAAAACATGCAATGTGAAAAATAGGTGATGCCTCCCAGGCAGTGGCTACCGCAGTGCAATCCCGCCTTATTTCTGTGCAACTCCTGTCCTGATCCACGCGCAGGGTTTTCCAGCTTGTATCCCGCAACGTATCCCGGCGCCCCTTCAGCAACGATTTCCCTGATCCCCTCATATCTGGCCCGCTTTATGCACTGATAGCCTCAGTGCTAGCAATCAGGGGGTGAACCATGTTTGACGATTTACTGGATGGCGATGCGACCAGTCTGGCGGCGCATATTCGCCACGGCGAAGTCTCGGCGCTGGAGATGACCTGCGCCGCGCTTGAGCGCATGGAGAGCCGCGACGGGCAGATTCACGCGTTCTGCACGCCGACGCCTGAGCGGGCAATGGCGCAGGCCGCGGCGGTAGATGCCCGGCGGGCGCGCGGTGAAACGCTGCCGCCGCTGGCCGGGGTGCCGCTGGCGGTAAAAGATCTGATCTCCACCGCCGGGGTAAAAACCACCTCCGGCTCGGTTATCTATCGCGATTTCGTGCCGGATGAAGATGACATCTGCGTTGAGCGCCTGATGGCCGCCGGGGCGGTGATGCTGGGGAAAACCACCGCCCCGGAGTTTGGCTACAGCGGCGTGGGGGACAACGTGCTGTTTCCCGCGCCGCGCAATCCGTGGGATCTCAGCAAGACGCCCGGCGGCTCCAGCGCCGGGTCCGGGGCGGCGCTGGCTGCAAGACTGTGCCCGCTGGCGCTCGGCAGCGACGGCGGCGGGTCGGTACGTATCCCGGCGGCGCACTGCGGGGTTTACGGTTTTAAACCGTCGATGGGGCGCGTGCCGCTGTGGCCCGGCTGCCGCGACGATCGCTATCCCGGGGTCTCAAGCTGGGAGTCGCTGGAGCACATTGGCCCGATGACGCGCAGCGTGCGCGATGCGGCGCTGATGATGTCGGTGATGGCGGGACCGGATATGCGCGATCGCCACTCGATTCCCTGCAGCGACGTGGAGTGGCTCGGTTCGTTACGCCAGCCAGTGAGCGGGCTACGCGTAGCCTTCAGCGCCGATTTTGGTTTTGTGGCGCTCGACCCGCAGGTAAGAGCGCTGGTCAGCCGCGCCGCCCAGCGCTTTGCCGATGACCTCGGCTGCACGGTGGAGCTCGTAGACCCGCCATTTGGCGACCAGGTTGAGTCATTCCGCGCCATAGTCGCGCTGGAAACCGACCTGAGCGGCATGCGCGCGCTGCTGCCTGAGTTCGGCGGGCAGATGGCCGCGCATCTGGTTGCCATGCTGCAACGGCCGTGGCAGGCCGCCGAATTTACCGATGCCATGACGGCGCGCAAGAGGCTGGTGAATACGCTGTGGCGCTTTATGCAGGGCTACGACCTGCTGATTACCCCCACGCTGGCCCTACCGCCATTCCCGCTGGGGATGCAGGGGCCGGAAGAGATTAACGGCCGCCGGGTGAGCAGCGATCACTGGCTGTCATTCTGCTTCCCGTTCAACTTCAGCGGCCAGCCTGCTGCCTCGGTGCCGTGCGGATTTACCGCCGAAGGGCTGCCGGTCGGGCTGCAGATCGTTGGCCGCCATCTCGACGATGCCCGCGTGCTGGCCGCCAGCGCCGCGTTTGAACGTCTCCAGCCGTGGAAACACCACCAACCCGCGCGGTTCGCGCCTGAACTCTGAGGAACACCCGTGAAAAAATCATCAGACAGTCTGCATCAGGAATTTGAGCACCAGCCGGTTCCGCTCAGCCATCGTCACTCTACGCGCTCCGTCTCGGCGGTGTGGTTTGGCTTCCCGATGATCCTCACCAACGCGCTGTTCGGCGGCATCATTACCCGGCACCTCGGTTTCTGGCCGGCAATTATCGCTATCCTGCTCGGCAACCTGGTGCTGTTTGCCTATGTCGGTGCGCTGAGCTGGTTTGCCGGCAATAGCGGAATGAACTTTGCGCTGCAGGCAAAACGGACTTTCGGTACCCAGGGCTATATTCTGGTGTCCGGGTTTCTCTCCATCGTGGTGATCGGCTGGTACGCCTTCCAGACCGGGCTGACCGGGCTGGTGATCAACCAGACCTTTGGCTGGAATGCGTTGGCGGTAACGGCATTTGCCATGGTGCTCTACACTGCGATCACCTTCCTCGGCGTGCGCGCGCTGTCGGTGCTGGGCACGATCGCTGCGCCGCTGTATGTGGTGCTCGGGCTGGTGGCGCTGTGGCTGGTGTCAGAAAATCATGACTTCAGCACTGTCACTGAGTTTAAAGGCAGCGCCAGCGTGGCGGGCGGCATGACGCTGGGTACCGCCGTGACGATGGTGGTGGCCGGTTTTGCCGACTCCGGCACCATGACCGCCGACTTTACCCGCTGGTCGAAAAACGGCAGATCCGCCGTATTTGCCGCGTTCTCGGCGTTTCCGCTGGCCAATGGCATCTCCTACCTGTTCGGCGTGGTGATTGTGGCGCTGGGCGCAGCGGTGGATCCGCTCAACAACGGCGGCAACTTCCTGCCGCTGCTGATGGGGCACGGCGTGCTGCTCAGTACCGTGGCCTGCCTGTTTGTCTTTATCAACCTTGGCTCGGTGTGTACCCACTGCCTGTACAACGGCGCGGTGGCCTTTAGCCATATCTTCAGCAGCAAAATGCGCATCTGGACCCTGATCCTCGGTGCGGCGGGCGGTGCGCTGGCGCTGGCCGGAGTGTGGCACTATGGTGCTGATGAAGATCGGTATGGCGCGCGCAGCGCCTGACAAGGTGGTAATCCGGGTATAGCGGCAGGGGCCGGGCGTTTTTTTGCCCGGCCCTTTATTGACAAGGCGTACTCACTCTCATAACGTGGATTTCCAATAAAAAACATCGCAGGGAATACTTAATGAGCACGCGTTACGCCGACAGAATGGATCTGGTCAAGCCTTCAGCAATCAGACAGTTATTACAGTTAGGGGCCGACCCTTCCATTATTTCCTTTGGCGGTGGTTACCCGGACTCCAGCCTGTTTCCGGCGCAGGCGTTGCAGGATATCTACGCCGAGCTGCTCTCCGGCCCGGGTGAAGCTTCCCTGCAGTACACTCACTCGACCGGTATGCCTAAGCTGCGCGAGCAGATCGCCGCCCGCATGGCGCGCGAAGGTATTGCCTGCAGCGACGACAATGTGCTGATTTTACAGGGGAGCCAGCAGGGGCTGGACCTGGCGGCGCGCCTGCTGCTGAACCCGGGCGATATCGTTGCCACCGAAGCGCCGACCTTCCAGGGTGCGCTGCTGGCCTTCAACACTTGCCAGCCTGAGTATCTGGCCGTGCCGATGGACGAACAGGGCATGATGACGGAGGTGCTGGAAGCCGAGCTGCAGGCCGGAAAGCGTATCAAATTCATTTATACCGTACCGGATTTCCATAATCCGACCGGTATCACGCTGTCGCTGGCGCGCCGCCGCCATCTGATCGCGCTCGCTAATCAGTACGACTTTATTATCCTTGAGGATTCGCCGTACCGTGAAGTGCGCTATCAGGGCGAGAAAGTCGCCACGCTGAAAAGTATGGATACGGAAGGGCGGGTGATCTATTTCGGCAGCTTCTCGAAAATTCTGGCACCGGGCCTGCGCCTGGGCTGGTCGGTGGCATCGAAAGAGATCACCGAGAAGCTCGGCCTGCTGAAGCTGGCCGCCGACACGCAGTGCAGTACGCTGAATATGGCGGCGGTGTCACTGTATCTGGAGCGTCATGACATCGACGAGCATATCCAGACTATCAAAGCACGCTATCTGCGTAAGAAAGAGACCATGCTGGCGGCGATGAAGCAGCACTTCCCGCAGTCCATCAGCTTCACCAATCCCGACGGTGGCCTGTTTACCTGGCTGGAGTTCCCGGAAGGGGTCGATACCGCGCAGTTTATGCTGCACCATGCGATACCCGAGGCGAAAGTCGCCTATGTGCCGGGCGGCAGCTTCTTCCCCACGCTGCAGCGCCATAACTTCGCCCGCTTCAGCTACTCGACGCACACCGACGAGAACATTGTTAAAGGGATTGCTACCCTCGGAAAAGTGCTGAAACAGCATCTTTAACTCATTGCCGGGAGTGGGATTTTTATCGGGGGCGACCGGGTCGGGCATGCCCGACCCCTACGACGTCAGCGCATCTTTGTAGGGGTCAGGCATGCCTGACCCGCTGGCGATCACGACGACATCCGTGCGACAAACTTCCACTGCAAAACGGTTTGCTGTGCCGGGCTACAGGCGTCATTAATGCGCTTCAGCAGCAGCGTCACCGCTTCGCGGCCAATCGCCCGCGAGGGTTGCTCGATGGTCGAGAGCTGCGGCGAGGTCATCTGGCCCAGCTCGCTGCCGTCAAAGCCAATCACCGCCACCTCTTCCGGTACCTTCACGCCCGCTTCACTCAGCGCGCGGATCGCGCCGGCAGCCAGCGTATCCGAGACGGCAAACACCGCGTCCGGGCGCGGTGACTGCGCCAGCAGGCGGTTCATGGCGTCAATGCCGCCCTGATAGCTCAGCTCGCTGGCGTACTCCACCTGCAGTGGCATGCCGCGCTCGCTCAGCAGATCGCAAAAACCCTGCTCGCGCTGTTTAGCGTATTTGTAGGTGAGGTCGTGGTTGATCATCGCCATACGCTGGCGACCAGCGGCGACAAACTGTCCGGCGACAAAGCGCGAGGCCTCGCGGTCATCAATGCCCACGGTTGAGACGGTCGAGGCTTCGTCATATTCGGCGCACTGCACCCAGGGCGCATCGCCAATCAGGGTTTTCAGCCCGGCCAGCGCGGAGAGGGCATCCATGGTGATCACCCCGTCGACCATTTTGCCGGAGAGCAGCTGCAGGCTGGAGCGTGAGCGCTGGATATCGGAACCGGAGTTGCACAGCAGGATGCGATAGCCGTTTTTCTCCGCCTCGGCTTCAATGCCTTTCACCACGTCGGCGCAGAACGGGTTCGCGATATTCGACACCATCACCAGCAGCATATTGCTGCGCGCGGTGCGCAGCTGGCGGGCGAGAAGGTTGGGCTGGTAGTTACTCTCTTTAATTGCGTTCAGCACGCGTTCGCGGTTTTCCGGCTTTACGGAACCGAGGTTGTTCAGCACGCGTGAAACGGTGGCGACCGATACCCCGGCAAGGCGCGCAATTTTCTGGATCGACATCCGGTGACTATCCCTGCAGTTGTAGTGAAAACAGGGTAACACAGTTCGTGAAGCGGCTGAATTCAACGTGCTGGCGGCCACCGGGGTGGCCGCTTCTGGTTACAGTGTCACGTCAACCCAGCGCTGCTGCTGGTGGCTTTGCACCATCGCTTCAACAATCTGCATGATGTTGGCCCCCTCGTGGAAGGTGGCGAAGTTCGCCGCATCGACGCCCGGCCTTTTACCCTCGGCGATAAATCGGTAGAAGCTGAGCATCATATTTTTAAAGGCGTCCGGCCAGCCTTCGATATGCCCACCGGGGAAGTGCGCGGCGGCGGCGATATCAGGATCCAGCAGGCCCGGGTCATCGGACAGCAGCTGGTTGGGTCCGTCGCGGCGGCCGATCCACAGCTGCTGCGGCACCTCCTGATCCCAGCCGAGCGACAGTTTGCTGGCGTTGATCTCAAACGACAGGCGATTTTTACGCCCGGCGCTGACCTGGGATACCGTCATGCTGCCTTTACTGCCGTCATCAAAGCGCAGCAGCACCGAGGCGAAATCTTCGGTCTGCACCGCGACCTCATCATAGTCCACCACGCTTTCCCCGGTGGAAAAGGTGCTGTGCGCGCCACGGCGGGCCTTGCGCTGCGCATGCACGGTGGCGAAGTCCGCCAGCACCGCGCTGATGCGCCGCCCGGTGACAAACTGCAGGGTGTCGCACCAGTGTGAGCCGATATCCGCCACGGTGCGCGACACGCCGCCTTTTTCCGGGTCAATGCGCCAGTTGAAGTCGGTGTCGTACAGCATCCAGTCCTGCAAATAGCCGCCGTGGACGGCAAAAATTCGCCCGGCCTGCTGCTGGCGGATCATGCTGGCGGCCTGCTGCACCATGGCGAACTGGCGGTAGACAAAGCTGACCGCATGGACCACACCGGCCTGCTGCGCCAGCGCCAGCAGCTCACGGGCTTCCGCCGCCGTCATGCACAGCGGCTTCTCGGAAAACACGTGCTTGCCCGCCAGCAGGATCTGTTTGTTGATCGCCGCGTGCAGGTGGTTCGGCGTGCAGTTATGCACCACCTCCAGCCCCGGATGCGCCAGCAGCCCGGCGACATCGCTGTAAGCGTGGGGGACGTGAAACTGGCGCGCTTTCTCCTCTGCGGCCTGCTGCGAGCTGTCGCACAGCGCCACCACCTCGACAAAACCGAGGCGGCGGATCGCTTCCAGATGCGCCGGGCCGATAAAGCCGGAGCCGATAATCCCAACCTTAATCATCGCGCTTCTCCCCAAGACCCAGCATTGCGCGCAGGGTGCTGCTCTCCTGCCCGGTGGCGGCGAAATCGTCAAACGCCCGGTCGGCGACCGGGATGATCTGCCGGGCGATAAACTGCGCGCCTTCGCGGGCGCCGCTGGCGGCATCTTTCAGGCAGCACTCCCACTCCAGCACCGCCCAGCCGTCGTAGTCATACTGCGCCAGCTTGCTGAAAATGCCGTTGAAATCGATCTGACCGTCGCCGGGTGAGCGGAAGCGCCCGGCGCGTTCAATCCACGTCTGATACCCGCCGTAAACCCCGCTGCGACCGGAGCGGTTAAATTCGGCGTCCTTAACGTGAAAGGCTTTGATGCGCGCGTGATAGATATCGATAAACGCCAGATAGTCCATCTGCTGCAGCAGCATATGGCTGGGGTCGAACAGGATATTGCAGCGCGGGTGGTGATCGACCGCCGCGAGGAAGCGCTCAAAGCTGATGCCGTCGTGCAGATCCTCCGACGGGTGCAGCTCATAGCAGACGTCGACGCCGTGGCGATCGAAGCAGTCGAGGATCGGCTTCCAGCGCGCCGCCAGCTCGCTGAACGCAGTGTCGATCAGCTCGGCCTTGCGCGGCGGCCATGGGTAGAAGTAGGGCCACGCCAGCGCGCCGGAGAAGGTGGCATGGGCGCTCAGCCCAAGCCGGGCCGAGGCCTGCGCCGCCTGCATCAGCACTTCGCTTGCCCACTGCTGGCGCGCCGCGCTGTCGTGGCGCACCGACGCGGGCGCAAAGTCGTTAAACGCCTGGTCGTAGGCCGGGTGCACGGCGATCAGCTGACCCTCCAGATGGGTGGAAAGCTCGCTAATCACCAGCCCGTGCGCCGCCAGCCGCGCACGAATATCGTCACAGTACTCCTGACTGGCGGCGGCCTGCGCCACATCGAAAATATGCGGGTGGTTACAGGGGATCTGCAACGCCTTGAAACCTAATCCGGCTGCCCATTCTGCCAGGTTATCAAGCGTATTAAATGGCGCTTCCTGCCCGATAAACTGCGACAGAAACAAACCAGGGCCTTTTAATGTCTTCATTGCACTCTCCTGAAGGATGAATAAATTACTGCTGTGATTGATCTTTATATTTGAACGAGAACAGGAAGATCACCGCAATCACCAGCGCGGCAACGGCAGGAATGGTCCAGAAGGTGGTCCAGTTCTCCAGCGCGTGCGTGCCGTCGGCGCTGAACAGTCTGTTGTACAGCGCGCCGGAAATCTGCGAGCCAAGCAGCATGCCGATGCCGTAGGTAAACATCACGATCAGACTCTGCGCCTGGCCTTTCACCTGGGTTCCCGCCACGCGGTCGGTATAGATAAAGCCGATAACAAAGAAGAAGTCGTAGCACACGCCGTGCAGCAGGATGCCGATATACAGCAGGGTGCGCGCATCTTCGCTGACGCCGTAAGCAAACAGCATATAGCGCACGAACCACGCCAGCATGCCGATCAGCAGCATGTATTTGACGCCGAGGCGGCGGAACAGCAGCGGGATAATCAGCATAAAGCAGATTTCTGACATCTGACCGAACGACATCGCGCTGCTGACGTCCTGAATGCCGACGTCGGCTAGGAACGAGGCGGTAAACGCGTAGTAGGTGCCGAGCGGAACCGAGATCAGCGTGGCGCAGATGGCGAAGATCAGGAAGTGGCTCTGCTTCAGCAGGCTAAAGGCGTCGGCACAGAACAGGTCGCGCACGCGGAACGGCTGGCCTTTGGCCGGGGCGGGGGTATGCGGCAGAGTCAGGCTGTAGGCGGCCAGTACCAGCGAGCAGACCGCCGCCAGCTGGAAGATGGCGGTGCTGGCTGCAATGCCGCTGACGCCGATACAGATCCCGGCGACGATCCAGCCGATAGTGCCAAACACGCGCACCAGCGGGAAACTCTTCTCGCTGTTGCTCAGGCTGTGGAAGGCGATGTTATTGGTCAGCGCCAGCGTGGGCATATAGCACAGGGTGTAGGCGAACAGCAGTACGATCAGCTGTGTGCCGTTCTCACTCAGCAGCGCCTGCGGAATAAACCATAAAATTCCAGCGCCGACCAGATGCAGCAGCGCGGTGACTTTCTGCGACGGGAAGAAGCGGTCGACAATCATCCCCAGCACGAAAGGCGAAAGGATCGAGGCAATCGGCCCGGCGGAGAAGGCATCGCCGATGAGGGTGCCAAGGTTGTGCTGCGTCATCACCAGCCCCAGCGTCACTGACCAGGTACCCCAGATAAAGAACTGCAGGAACATCATCAACGCCAGGCGCGGTACCAGCATCACATGCCGGGTGGCGGTGCGATTTGTACTCTCAACGGAAGAAACCATCGTCAGACCCCTTGATAAAGTAATCGATTACATTTTAATGTCACAGCGAATGTAATCGATTACTTTTTCCTTTTCCTGCATCTTAGCGTGAAGTGGGAGGTGAGTCACAATCAATCAATCAGCAGCGGGGCGACCTTAACCGCAGGCCGCCCGGATATAGGAGGTCTTAATCCAGTGAACGCAGATGATCGTCGCGCCGCAGGCTCATCAGCGCCAGAATGCTGATGGCGGCAGTGACAATCACGTAGTAAGCCGGAATATCGTTGTTGCCGGTCTGCTTGATCAGCCCGCTGATAATCAGGCCCGCGCAGCCGGAAAACAGCGCATTGGAGAGGGAGTAAGCCAGCCCCAGCCCGGTATAACGTACGTGGGTAGGGAACATTTCCGCCAGCATGGCAGGCCCGGGACCGGCAAGCATGCCGACCATTGCCCCGGCAAACAGCACGATCAGACATTTCACCAGCAGGCCAATATCCGGCATCTGCAATACCTTCAGCAGCGGCCACGCGCACACCAGCAGCAGCACGCTGGCCGCAATCATCACCGGTTTGCGGCCGATGCGGTCGCTGAGCATCCCGGCTGGCAGGATGGTGAGGGCGAAGCCGATATTTGACAGCACCGCGATAACCAGCGCCTGATTCAGCCCGGTATGCAGCACCGACTGCAGGTAGGTGGGCATCACCACCAGGTAGGTATAGCCCGCCGCCGACCACACCATTACGCGGCCAATACCCAGCAGAATGACGCTCAGCACCAGCCCGCTGCGCGGCGCCGTCGGTGGGCGGTCGGCACGCTGCGTATTGCTAAAGGTCGGGGTCTCTTCCAGCTGCATGCGCAGCCAGAGTGCGACCAGCCCCATCGGTAGCGCGCTGATAAAGGGAATGCGCCAGCCCCAGGCATGCAGTGACTCAGGGCTCATCACGGCAGAGAGCGTGGCGACCACCGCCGCACCCGCCAGCAGGCCAAACGCCACGGTTAGGGATTGCCAGGCGCCGTACAGCCCGCGCTTACCCTTGGGGGCAAACTCCGTCATCAGGGAGACGGCGCCGCCGTACTCGCCGCCGGCGAAGAGCCCCTGAAGGATGCGCAACAGGGTCAGCAGCAGCGGGGCGGCGATGCCTATCGAGGCATAAACCGGCACGAAACCGATCGCGGCGGTCGCCAGCGTCATCAGGATCAACACCGCGACCAGCGTCGGCTTGCGGCCTATTCGGTCGCCGATGCGGCCAAAGATCATCGCCCCGAGCGGACGGAAGAAGAAGGCAACGGCAAAAGAGGCCCAGGTCAGGATGATACCCGTCATCGCCGATTCGCCCTGTAGCGTAAAGAAGTTCTGCGCGATCACCGTGGCCAGAAAGCCGTACACGGCAAACTCATACCACTCAATAAAGTTACCTACCGCGCCCGCCACCAGCGCTTTCTTTCTTAACTGCTCAGGCTTTGTCATTGTTATTTTTCACCTTCCGGGAAAACAGAGTAGATCAAGGGTAGTTACCCGCTTCCCGTCGGGCAAGCGAGTTTTCGTAGGGGACGGGCATCTCCGTACCTGATGGCTTCACTGAGCGCGAGCGCTGGGTCGCCAACGCTCAGGCGCATTTCGACAGCCAGGAGGAGGCAATCGCCGGGCAGTGCGTGGTGGTGCTGGCAGGGTAGATTGCAATGGGATGATCAGGGCGCGGCATGCCGCGCCCCTACACCTATCTACGTAGGGGGCAGGCATGCCTGACCCGATATTTACCGTACGCTGCTGACTCGCTACTGTGGAATACGGAGGATTTCAAATTACGGCGAAGCCAATTTTGTTATCCTGGCAGTCGCAGTTAAAATCTACATGACAGTCACAGAGTTTTAATACTTCATGATAACCATAGTCCCACCCATCGACATAATTTTTTATTTTATTAACGCTTTGAGTATTACAATTCAAATGAAAACCCACACACCAAAAAGATCGTTGATCTAAGATGCATGATTTTATGGCATTTATTTTTATAATGTCTTTCTCAAAGCCATTGATGAGAGGTTGTACATCCTTAGTACACTTTAACTCTAAGAAAATATAGGCATTCTGTCTGGTTCTTTTCTTTCTGAAAGCCACATCGATAAACATGTTGTAGCGATCCTTCAGCTTTCTATTATCGGGGAATGCTTCTATTTCTCTATTGACCATAATGCCATCAAGATTAGACATATAATGCTGAAGTTCAAATTGCAGCCATTTTTCCCAGTCGTTGATCTGATTTTTGCATATATAGCGCAGCTTTTCTTTTATTAATTTATTTTTAATAAATTGATCCATTATGCCCCTGACCGTTATGGCATCGGCTTTCAATGTCATGATAACTCCTTGTTTTATAATCTTAATGTTATATATCGGCGGTTTTCTGTAAATCTTTATTGACGGTGTGATGGTAAACCGAAATTTGCGTAGGGGGCAGGCATGCCTGACCCGATATTTACCGTACGCTGCTGACCAACCACGCCTGCAGCTGTGTCAACTCTGTCTGCTGGTCGGGGAACGCCGCTGCCAGCAACGCCACCTGCTGGCCGAGCGCCTGCGGGCGATACTCCACGCCGTGTAAATCCTGTTCCAGCTGCTCTAACGGCGCCGGGTTCAGGCTGTCGCTAAATATCTGGCAGCGGCTGATTAGGCCGCGCTCAACGTCAAAGTGGATCTCCACGCCGCCCCAGCTAAAACGCGTATCCAGCAGGTGCTGGAAGTGTGGAGCCTGACCAAAATTCCACTGCCAGCTGCTCTGCTTAGCAAACTGCTCTTTAAAGCCCGGCAGGTCGGGCAGTGCGCTTGGTGAAATAATCTCCGGCTGGCACTGCCCGGCAAAATGGCTAAAGAATGCCTCCGTTACCGCGCCACAAATCTGCTCAAAGCTAATCCCGGGCACCAGCTCTTCCAGGTTCGCCACGCGCGAGCGCACTGAGGTAATACCTTTGGCCTGCAGTTTTTTTACGTCCGGGTTGAGGTAGTCCGCCAGCCGTGACAGGTCAGCGTTAAGCAGGATGGTGCCGTGGTGGAAGCCGCGATCGTGGGTCTCATGATAGGCAGAGCCGGAAATTTTACGCAGCCCGTCGGCGGTATTCACCACCAGGTCGTTACGCCCTGACGCTTCCGCCGGGATACCCAGCGCGTTAAGCGCGTTGAGGATAATCGCCGTTGACACGCTCTTATCGTATTCGGGTTTGCCGGCCATAAAGGTAAAGCAGCAGTTGCCGAGGTCATGAAACACCGCACCGCCGCCGCTGCTGCGCCGCGCCAGGCGAATATTGTCCTCTTCCATTCTGCGCGTGTTGCACTCTTTCCACGGGTTCTGCGAGCGGCCAATCACCACGGTTTCGGCATTGCGCCACAGAAACAGCACGCGCTGAGTGGCGGGCATCTGGCGGAAAATGCACTCCTCAACGGCCAGGTTAAACCAGGGATCGTAAGAATCGGATAACAGTAAACGCAGTGTGGACATTAATGACTCCATGGAGTGTTCAGCGGCGCAGGCATCATACCACCATGAAGCTTAAGAAAAAAAAGAGCATCATTATGATGCTCTTAGTTATGCAATTGGGGCTACAGGCCGCGCTCTTCCATCAGCAGCGCAAGATCCACCAGGCGATTAGAGAAGCCCCATTCGTTATCGTACCAGGCGAGGATTTTCACCATGTTGCCGCCAATCACCAGCGTGGAAAGCGCATCAATCACCGATGAACGCGCGTCGCCGCGATAGTCGCTGGAGACCAGCGGCTCCTCGCTGTAGCCGAGAATGCCTCTAAGCGGGCCGGACTCCGCCGCCTGGCGGAACGCGGCATTGACTTCCTCCACCGTAACGTCACGCGCCAGATTCACCGTCAGGTCAACGATCGACACCACCGGCACCGGGACGCGCAGCGAGTAACCGGTCATAAGGCCATCCAGCTCCGGGATCACCTTGCCAATCGCCTTCGCCGCACCGCTGGAATAGGGCACGATGGACTCGGCGGCGGCACGCGCGCCACGCAGATCTTTCTCCGGCTGGTCGTGCAGGGCCTGGCTATTGGTGTAGGCGTGCGTGGTGTTCATCAGTCCGTGCTTGATGCCGAAGTGCTGATGCAGCACCTGCGCCGCCGGAGCCAGCCCGTTGGTGGTACAGCTGCCGTTGCTGACCACTTTATGCAGCGCCGGGTCGTACTGCTGGTGGTTAACGCCCATCACGATAGTGAGGTCGTCGCCTTTTGCCGGGGCAGAGATGATCACCCGTTTGGCGCCGCCGTGGGTAATATGCACTTCGGCCTGCGCTTTGTCGGTGAAGAAACCAGTAGCCTCAATAACGATATCCACCCCGGCGCTGCTCCACGGGATCGCCGCCGGATCGCGCTGGGAAAAGACCTGAATACGTTTGCCGTCAACCTGCAGTTCGCCGTCGCCCGCTGCCACAGGGACGGGCAGCGTGCCGGAGAGCGAGTCATATTTCAGCAGGTGGGCAAGGGTTTTACTGTCGGTGAGGTCGTTAATCGCCACCACCTGAAAATCGCTGCGCCCGAGGGCGGCGCGCAGCACGTTGCGTCCGATTCTGCCGAAGCCGTTAATACCGATGTTTACCATGGTGAACTCCTTATGATGAGTAATGAGTTCAGTCTGGACCGGGTTCTGAATGGCGTAAATGACAAATTTAGATCAGTTTACGCCATTGTGCGCATTGCGAAGCGCTGACGGTATTCCCCCGGCGTGACGTGCAGATTGCGCTCCATCACCCGGCGCAGATTGAGCGCGCTGCCAAAGCCACACAGGCTGGCAATCTGTTCAACGCCGTCGCGGGTCTGCTCCAGCCGCTGCCGTGCTGCGCTCAGACGCAGCTCCTCAACATACTTTGCCGGGCTGATGGCGGTTTCACGGCTAAATACCCGGGTGAAGTTGCGCGGGCTCATCGCCACCCGTTCTGCCAGGCTCTGCACCGACAGATCTGCGGTCAGGTTGGCCGCCATCCAGCTTTGCAGCCCGGCAATCGGGCCATCGGCGGCCTGGTTCAGCAGGTAGCGGCTGAACTGGGCCTGACCGCCGGGGCGGCGCAGATACATCACCAGGTCCTGCGCCACGCAGCGCGCCAGGTCAAATCCGAGGTCATCTTCCACCAGCGCCAGCGTGAGGTCAAAGCCGGAACTGACCCCGCCGGAGGTCCAGACGGTGCCGTCCTGCACGTACAGCGGGCCATTTTGCACGCTGACGTTGGGGAAGCGGGTTTGCAGGGCCTCCATCAGCCGCCAGTGAGTGGTGGCGCGCCGTCCTTCCAGCAGGCCCGCCTGCGCCAGCAGCATCGCGCCGCCGCACACCGACGTCACGCGCCCGGCGTGCGGTGCCGCAAGGCGCAGCCAGTCAGCCACCCCGGCATTTTCCTCCTCGGTTAATCCGCGCCCGGTCACCATAATGGTATCGCGCTGCTCACCCGGGTCGAGATCGAGCAGGCGCTGGTCGGCCAGCAGGTTCAGCCCGGACTGGCCGTGGATCACCCGGTGCGGCTGGGTGGTGGCCACGGTGATGTGATAAAAAGCGTCGGCGTGCGCGCGCAGGCGGTTAGCCTGCATCAGAATGTCGGCGACGCCTGCGGATTCAAACAGCATGCCCCCATCGGGGACGATAATCAGAAAAGTGTGCATGGCAGTAAATGTACTGGTAATACTTATTAAGTCAATAACACGGAGATATCAAAGCTCGAAAAATATTTGTGGGGTTTCCCCTCTTTTTTGGCCAGCCCGTTGTTAACTCAGGGCCGACCAGAACAGCGGTCGGCCCCTACAGCTAATGTGCCGAACGATTATTTTGCGTAGGGGCTGACCCTCTTTTTCGGTCAGCCCGTTATTAACTCAGGGCCGACCAGAACAGCGGTCGGCCCCTACAGCTAATGTGCCGAACGATTATTTTGCGTAGGGACTGACCCTCTTTTTCGGTCAGCCCGTTGTTAACTCAGGACCGACCAGAACAGCGGTCGGCCCCTACAGCTAATGTGCCGAACGATTATTTTGCGTAGGGACTGACCCTCTTTTTCGGTCAGCCCGTTATTAGCTCAGGGCCGACCAGAACAGCGGTCGGCCCCTACAGCTAATGTGCCGAACGATTATTTTGCGTAGGGGCTGACCCTCTTTTTCGGTCAGCCCGTTGTTAACTCAGGACCGACCAGAACAGCGGTCAGCCCCTGAATTATATAAAGCGAACATATTAAATTAATGCTTAGCTGAATATCAGCAATTAAGCGCCATATTTGTCATAAGTGTGGCGCTTTACTTATTATTATCGCTCTGATTATATTAATTAAATCCGACAAATCCTGTTGCTGATGGCCTGTGCCATCCGGCATCGCTTTGCCTGTTAATTAAGGGAAATCATGAGCCAGTCAGCGCAACAAACTGCGGCATTTACACGCCCGGAAAATTCCCCGGCCAGAGTGATCCTGAGCGATGAGCTGGCGCTCTGCGCCGCGCGTGCGGTGGCCGAACTGGCGCTGCGCGATGCCGCCACCCGTGACCGCGAACGCATCTACCCGCTGGAGGCGCTGGAGCTGTTCAGCCGCTCCGGCCTCGGCAGTATCTCCGTGCCGCGCGAGTTCGGCGGCGGCGGGCTCTCTTACCGCACCGTGGCGGAGGTATTTCGCATTATCTCCGCCGCCGACCCGTCTCTCGGGCAGATCCCGCAGAACCACTTCGGACTGATCCAGTTCCTGCGCGATGAGGGTACCTTCGCACAGCAGCAGCGCCTGTTCGCCGCCGTAGTGCAGGGGCAGCGTTTGGGCAACGGCGGCCCGGAGAAGAACAGCCGGCACACCCGGGACGTGCAGGCGCGCCTGCGGCAGCGTGAAGGCGGGCTGCGGCTCTCCGGCAGTAAGTTTTACTCCACCGGCGCGCTGTTCGCCGACATCATTGTTACCAGCACAATCGACGATAGCGGTCAGCCGGTAATGGCCTTTATGCCGCGCGATTCCGCCGGGTTGGAGATCGTTGATGACTGGTCCGGCATCGGGCAGCGCACCACCGCCAGCGGCACTATCCATATGGATGAGGTGGCGGTAGAGGTGGGGCTGGTGATCCCCACGCCCGCTGGTGATAAACCGTCGCTGCGCGGCCCGGTGTCGCAGCTGATCCAGGCAGCGATCGACGGCGGAATTGCCCGCGGCGCCTTTGATGAGGCCTGCGCCTTTGTGCGCCAGCACTCCCGGCCTTGGGTGGATGCCGGAGTGGAGCGCAACAGCGACGATCCGCACCTGCAGGCTGACGTCGGACGCGTGTGGATCGAGATTGCCGCGGCGGATGCGCTGCTGCGCCGGGCGGCACGCTTCCTTGATGAGGTCGACCCTGCCAGCCTGGACGCGGCCACGGCGGCGCGTGCCTCCATCGTGGTGGCGGAGGCTAAAGTACTGACCACCCAGGCGGCGCTGAAGGCCAGTGAGAAGCTGCTGGAGTGGGGTGGCAGCCGCGCCACGCTCGCTGAGCATAATCTGGACCGTCACTGGCGCAATGCACGCACCCATACGCTGCACGATCCGATCCGCTGGAAGTTTCACGCCATCGGCAACTACTACCTTAACGGTGTCTTTCCGGTGCGCCATGCCTGGATATAAGGAGCACGTCATGCCGACCAGTCAGGTTCAGGCCAAAAATCCCGCCAGCCGCATTCACAGTGCTGAGCAGGCTATCGAGATTGCTCAACAGCTGGCGCAGGAGTTTCGCAGCGGATCTTCACGCCGCGACCGCGAGCGCGAACTGCCGCACGCGCAGCTGCAGGCGCTGTTTGCCTCCGGGCTGGGCGCGATCACCGTACCGGCCGAGTTCGGCGGGGCGGCGCTCTCTACGGCGGTGCTGGCGCAGGCGATCGCCATTCTGAGTGAGGCCGATGCCGCGATTGGCCAGGTGCCGCAAAATCACTTTTATGCGCTGGAGGTACTGCGCGTCAACGGCAGCCCGGCGCAGCAGCAGCGCTTTTATCAGGAGGTGCTGGACGGCGTGCATCTCGGCAACGCGCTGGCGGAGTTCAGCTCGGCGGCGGCCCATCAGCGTAGTACGGCGGTGTTGCCGCAAGGTGCGGATTTACTGCTCAACGGCCAGAAGTTTTATGCCACCGGCGCGCTGTATGCCGACCGCATTCCCACGGCGGCGCGTGATGCCAGCGGCAAGGAGCAGCTGGTATTTGTCTCGCGCTTTCAGCCTGGCGTCAGCGTCATTGATGACTGGTCCGGATTTGGCCAGCGTACCACCGGCAGCGGCACGGTCACCTTTGATCACGTCAGGGTCGACCCGCAGGATATCGTGCCGTTTCAGAGCGCGTTTGAGCGCCCGACCACCGTGGGGCCCTTCGCGCAGATCATGCATGCCGCCATCGAACAGGGCATTGCCCGCACCGCATTTAACGACATGCTGAACTTTATTAACAGCCGCGCACGTCCGTGGCCCGATGCCGGGGTGGAGCACGCCGCGCAGGATACGCTGACCATCGACCGGGTAGGCCAGATTGCGCCGCGCCTGCAGGCCGGTGACGCCTTACTGCTGGAAGCGGGCGAGGCGGTAGACGTCGCGCAGCGCAAGCCCGATGCCGACAGCGTGGCGGCGGCCTCGATTGCCGTTGCCATCGTGCGCGCCTGGACCACCGAGCTGGCGCTGGAGGCATCCAACCTGCTGTTTGAGCTTTCCGGCACCCGCTCCGCGCTGCGCGAGCATAATCTGGACCGCCACTGGCGCAACGCGCGCTCCCATACGCTGCACGACCCGGTGCGCTGGAAATGTCCGGTGATCGGCAACTATCTGTTAAACGGTGCGTTACCCGCACGCAGGGGGACGCTGTGAGCAAAAAAATCCTGCTTAACGCCTTCAATATGAACTGCGTCGGGCATATCCATCACGGCATGTGGACCCATCCGCTTGACCGCTCCACCGAGTTTAATGACTTAGGCTACTGGCTCGATCTGGCGCGCACCCTGGAGCGTGGCCTGTTTGACGGGCTGTTTATTGCCGATATCCTCGGCGTGTATGACGTCTATCAGCAGGGGATTGCGCTGACCGCCAGCGAGTCGGTGCAGCTGCCGGTTAACGACCCGCTGATGCTGGTGTCGGCGATGGCCAGCGTCACCGAGCATCTCGGCTTCGGGCTGACCGCTAACCTGAGCTACGAGGCGCCATACCCGTTTACCCGCCGTTTCTCCACCCTCGACCATCTCACTAATGGCCGCGTGGGCTGGAACATTGTTACCGGTTATCTCGACAGCGCGGCGCGGGCGATGGGGCAGCCGCAGCTGCTCGGCCACGACGAGCGCTATGACCAGGCGGACGAGTTTCTCGACGTCAGCTACCAGCTGTGGGAGGGCAGCTGGCAAGAGGGCGCAGTACTCGCCGACCGTCAGCAGCGCATTTATGCCGATGCGGCAAAAATTCATCCGGTGCGCCATCACGGTAAGTATTACCAGCTGGAGGGCTACCATCTCAGCTCCCCGTCACCGCAGCGCACGCCGCTGCTGTTTCAGGCCGGGAGTTCGGCACGCGGCGTGCAGTTTGCCGCCCGCCACGCGGAGTGTAGCTTTGTTAACGGCAGCACCCCGCAGGCGATGCGCGCCCAGGTGGATACGCTGCGCCGCGCGGCGCGCGATGCCGGGCGTGAACCGGGCGATGTGAAGGTGTTTATGGGCGTGTCGGTGATTGTCGCGCCCACGGAAAAGGAGGCGCAGGAGAAGCATCAGGAGTATCTGCGCTATGCCAGCCCGGAAGCGGGGATTGCCCACTTCTCCAGCTCTATCGGCATCGATCTCGCCCGCTTCGGGCTGGATGAGCCGATCGACAGTGGCTCCGGGCGCGCCATCGAGTCGGTCAGCAAAACCTTCAGCGGCTGGACACGGCGGCGGCTGCTGGAGCAGCACGCTCTCGGTGGCCGCTATCCGCTGATTGTTGGCAGCCCGTCGCAGGTGGCCGACCAGCTGATTCACTGGCTGGATGAGGCGGATATCGACGGCTTTAACCTGACCCGCATCGTCAATCCGCAGAGCTATATCGATTTTATCGAGCTGGTCGTGCCGGAACTGCAGCAGCGCGGGCGTTATAAAACCGCCTATCAGCCCGGCACGCTGCGCCACAAACTCTTCAGCCACGATCGCCTGCCGCTGCGCCATCCGGCCGCCCGCTGGCGTCGCGACTTCTGAACCTCTGGGACATAGAAAGGAATAATCATGAAAATAATCAAAACGCTGTTACTGAGCGTGCTGCTCAGCGGAAATGCGCTGGCGGCCGACTATAGCGGTCCGCTCAAAGTCGGCACCACCTCGGCCTTCGCACCGCCGCTGGAAACCGCCGTGGCAGAGGCAAAGAAACAGGGGCTGGCGGTGGAACTGATCGAGTTCAGCGACTGGACGGCGCCTAACGTCAGCGTCGAAAACGGCGATACAATTTTGCTGGTGTAGGGCGAGGTGTGAGAGCAGGTCCTGATCAATAGCTATTTTTAGTTACAACGTACAGATACCGTTATTAATATGTCATCTGTGACTACCGCGTTATCATTAAAGCTGTAGGCCTGGCAGGAGGACATTTTTAACAGTGCTACGTCAATCTTCCTGTATCACAGCACTGCAAAAACATCAGAATTCACGTAGCGCGATCTGAGTTATATTTTACTATATATTCAATATGATAGGAAGTAACGGAGTGTAGCTGACCCTCTTTTGCTTCAAACGGATGAGGAGTGGGGAACAGTGCATAGTCAGATATTTAAGCTGAGGTCGTACCAATATTCTGACCTCGAAGGGGTTATTACGGTGTTTCAACGCGCTGTGCGCGAGACAGCCTCACAGGATTATAACCCTGCACAGATTGCAGCCTGGGCACAGGCCGATCGTGATTCCTGGCAAAAGCGGCTGCTCGACAGTCACTGCTGGGTTGCCACCATCGAGGATACGATCGTTGGTTTTGGCAACGTCGAGTTGGATGGACATCTCGATCTGATGTTCACCCATCCGGATTACCTGCGCACCGGCGTGGCCAGCGCGCTGTTGCAGAAACTGGAGCACTCCGTTATTGCCATGGCGTTGCCGGTGATATTTACCGAGGCCAGCATCACGGCTAAACCATTTTTCAGCAGGCGAGGGTACCAGCTGCTCGCAGCACAACAGGTGCAGGTACGCGGTCAGAACTTTATCAATTACCGCATGAGCAAATCGCTGATTTAGCTACGTGGATGACGTCAGGCGCGCAGTGATAACCTCCATGCCGATCCGCTGGCCATAAGAGAGCTCCAGCGTATTGCCATCAGGATCGGAGAAGAAGGCCCAGTAGCCAACCGGTGCAGCTGATTGCTGCGCCGCACGGCGCAAAACGCCTTCCTGTTCAGCCAGTTTTACCTTCGCATCGATCTCCTCGCGGCTACCGCAGGCCACGCCAATATGGCCGAAGGGTCCCAGCGGCGTGTCCTCACTGATTTCTGACTGTACCAGCACCAGCGCGAACGGCCGCGTCAGGTCAGACAGCCACGCCACTTTTTGCGCTTCAGCAATCCCGGGTTCACGCTGATGGATAATCTGCATGCCCGCGTAACGCTGATAAAATTCGACGCTTCTCGACAGGTCTTTCACCTGTAAAGCCAGATGGCTAAATCCTACATCATTGTCTGACATGATCCGTTCCGATGGGTGATGAGTGACTGCATCATGACACAGGGAGCGAATGACAGTTGATCGGCAGTGCTTAACGTTTTATCAAGGCATACAGATGAGAAGGAGAGTCTGGATAAGGTAATGATGCAAGCTGAGTGCGTGACCTGATATGCAATTTAACATAATATACATTATGCGCACCGATGGTGTAGTGGCTAAATTAAGATGTCCGCCTCTGGCTATATTGAGATGTCCGCTTTATCGTCCTTTTCCAGGGTTTCTCGGCTGAGGACGCAACTAATGACGGCTTACGGTTCGGAGTGCTTTACGATG
>Ga0308159_1000428_pt1 | contig 98442 bp, 94 predicted proteins | sample PhyCR1_FD_201040 | JGI IMG/M metagenome (GOLD analysis project Ga0308159, IMG submission 201040) | Phyllosphere microbial communities from UC Gill Tract Community Farm, Albany, California, United States - DLSLC.R1 | ecosystem: Host-associated > Plants > Phyllosphere > Unclassified | place: USA...
AATCCGGTGTCGCATCCGCCTTCGGCGACGCGTTCGAGTTCGAGTTCGCGTTGGAGTTGATCGACGCATCCGTCGACGAGTTCGCGATCGAAGCGGCCTTCGACGCCGACGAGTTGTCGCCGTTCGCCGCAGCCGACGCCTTGGCGTTCGTGCTCGAGGAGTTGTCAGCGTTCGCCGACGTCTTCGACGCCGAGATCGACGCAGCATTCGTGTCGGTCTTCGACGTGCTGGATGCATCACGCGACGCATCCGTCGTCGACGCCGACTGCGCAGCGATGCTCGCATCCGGGTTCGCCGCCGCAGAAGCCTGCGTCGTCGCGTCCGCCTGCGCTGCAGCCTTGGAGGCCGCATTCGCCTTCGAGTCAGCCGACGCCGACGCGGCAGCGTTCTTGTTCACGTCGCCCTGCGACGTACTAGACGCGTTCGAGTCCGGCGTCGCATTCGAGTTCGAGTCCGGCGTCGCATCCGCCTTCGGCGACGCGTTCGAGTCAGGCGATGCGTTCGAGTTCGACGAGCCGTCCGGGTTGGAATCCTTCGTCCCCTCGGTGTCGGGGTTGGCGTTCGCGCCTGTGGGGGTGTCGGTGATGTCGACGTTGATGCGGTGGCTGTCCTGCTGGACCTTGGTCCAGAAGCTTCCCCCAATGACGCCGGATGCCCGCGAATCCATCGTGACCTTGAAACGAAGCTCGGTGACCGTGCCGGTCGCCGTCACTTCGCCGCTCGAAGCGAGGTTCTGCGGGGCGCTGATCTGATTGGACGTCACGTTCAGACCGCCCGATGTCGATGACAGCGTGACCCCGGGCGTCTCGAGCGTGTAGCGCGCAGACGAGAGCACAGTGCCGGCGACGGGAACGGCGAAGGTGGCGCCGCCGAGATCACTGAAGAGAATCTTGGGGTTGGTGACGGGTTTACTGAACTTGATCACGACGACACCGCGATCGCAGGCTTTGCCGTTGGCGCACGGGAAAGCCTCGTCGATACCGATGATGCCGAGGCCCAATTCGCCGGCGTCGGTGGTGCGGACGCCGACATCCCCGCCGCCCTGCTCGATCTGAACACCCTTGCCCTTGGCGGGGGTCTCGGTCTGGATGTTGATGTTGGTGGAGCCGACGCTTGCAGTCTGACTGCTGTTCGCGCCGGTGGTGCCCGTCCATCCGGTTGCGATGATGGCGGAGGCGGGCAGGGAACCCAAGGCGGCGAGCGCGACAACTCCGGCACCGACGAGCGCAACCTGGCTGCTGCGGCGGAAGCTGGCTCCCGGCTTGGCAGCAGCCTGACGATTACTACTCCGGTGTGTCTGTGAATTCATGTGATGTGCTCCATTTTGTTCGTGAAAGGCGGGGGATGACTGACGCCCGAGTCGACCTCGGTCGAGATTCGGATTGACCGCACCCGGCCAGATGCGGCTTATGCAACATCAATATATCAAGATACATGTAGCCGGTGAGGCGTACAATGGGGAGCTCACGTGACCCCACCGAGGAAACGATTAGGCTCGCTACCATGACGACGCACCCGGCCATCACCCTCGGCATCAGCGGCTACCGCGCCGTCATCGAGCCCGACCGCTTCGTGCCGGGCAGCTACCAGCTCGTCGTCGACGGCACACCTCAATCGCACGTCAACCTCGACGATCCCGCGCAGTTGCACTTCGAATACATCCAGCGCATCGGCCACGTGATCGACGAGCTGCGCGAACCGGGAGCCCCCATCACGGCCGTGCACCTCGGCGCGGGCGCTCTCACCCTGCCGAGATACATCGCAGAGACGCGACCCAACAGCCGGCAGCAGGTGCTCGAACTCGAGACCGATCTCGTGCCGTTCGTGCGCGAACACCTGCCACTCCCCGCCCGCGCGAACATCAAGGTCCGCTACGGTGACGCCCGCGAGAGCCTCGCGAAACTGCCGGCCGGCCTGTTCGGCACGGCAGACATCGTGGTCGTCGACATCTTCGCCGGTTCGCGCACACCCGCCCACGTCACGAGCCAGGAGTTCTACGCGCAGGCCGCGAAGCTGCTGTCCCCCGATGGCATCCTCGCCATCAACATCGCGGATGGCCCGGGGTTGGCATTCGCGCGTGGGCAAGCAGCCACCGTGGCCTCCGTCCTCCCCCACGTCGCCGCTATGGCCGAGGCCCAGGTGCTCAAGGGGCGCCGCTTCGGGAACGTCGTGCTCGTGGCCTCGGCCCAGCCGTTGCCGCTCGACTACATCCCCCGTTTGCTCGCGGGCGGCCCCCACCCGGCGCAGGCGGTGCACGGCGCCGCACTCGCCGAATTCACGCGCAGCGCCCCCATCGTGACCGACCAGACCGCGGTCCCGTCGCCTCCCCCGAACCGTTCGGTCTTCCTGGCGAAGTAGCGGCCTTCCCAGCCGGCGCGACGACTACCGGGGATTTCCCAGCTCGGATCACGGCGGGTTCGTGGCAGACGGCGTGTCGGCCACATCGCCGCGCCGCGGGCCGGGCCGCCGTCGACAGGCCCGGGCGCAACCTGGCGGCGCGACATCCGCTCGTCTGAGAAATCGGTCGGTCAAAAGCGACAGGCGGGAGCGGATGCGGGGCGCTGGACGCCCACCGAGTTAGGGTCGGAACACCGCAACCCAGCGGCACGCAACACCGCCATTTCAGTCACACCCGGGGGCACCCATGAAGATCCTGCTCGGCTGGGACGCCGTCACCCTTCGCGAAAAAGTCGACCTGCGCGCCGCCGGCGAACGTCTGGCCGAACTCGGCGACATGCGCAATCTGCAGGCCCTGAGCGAGCGAGCCTGGCTGCTGAAGGTCACCGGTCAGCTCGATGAGGCACTGGATGTCGCCAGCCAGGCCGTGCGCCTCGCCCGCTTCACCGGCAACCGTCGCGATCTGTTGCTGCCCCGCATCCTGCGCACCCAGGTGCTGCAATATTTGGGGCGCTATGACGAGGCGATCTATGAATTGACCCTCTGCGCCGACGATGCCCGCACCCAGAACTGGCCGACCCTCGAGTCGGTCGCCCTGCAACACCGCGGGCGCGTGTTGTTCGACGCCGGTGAGTACGCGGCCGCGCTGGCCGACTTCAAGGCCGCCGTCTTCCTGCGCAATCAGGCGGGCGCCAGCGAGGCCGAGCTCGAGCCGTCGCTGATCGCCATCGCCGTCACGGAATCGTTTCTCAGCGAAAGCGCCTGACCGCCCAACCGCGACCCTGGATCGAGGTGTCCGGGGCGCTCGGGGTGTCCGGGGCGCTCGGGGTGTCCGGGGCGCTCGGGGTGCACGCGGTGCTCGGGGTGGTCGGGGTGCTCGAAACGCCCGGGTCGCCGGAATGACCCGAATCGCTCGACACTCTCGATGCGCGGATGTCGGAAGCGAGAGGTAGCCTTTTGCCATGTCTGATCTCGCCCGGGTGCGCGTGTGGGCCGATGCCCTGATTGCTCTGCACCTCGATGCGGCCTGGTCCTTTGACTTCGACAACGCCAAGCGCCGCGCGGGTCTCTGCAACTACACCGATAAGCGCATCACCGTCTCCCGCTATCTGGCGTCCCGATACGACGACGACGAGATCCACCAGATCCTCTTGCACGAGGTCGCGCACGCCGTCGCCGGGTCGCGGGCGGGGCACGGGCCTCAATGGCGCGCGGTGGCCGCCGACCTCGGCTACGAGGGTTCGCGGCTGCACTCCGGCGAGACGGCAGACGAATTGGCCCCCTGGGTGGGCACCTGCCCCAACGGGCACACGCTATATCGCCACCGCAAACCGACCCGGCAGAGCTCGTGCGCGGTGTGCTCGAAGCGCTTCGATCCGGCTTTCGAGATTTCGTGGAGCAGGCGTGAGATCTCCGCGGCCACCCGGCGGCGTGCGGCAGCAGCCGGGATGGGCGACTGATGCCGAACACTTGGGTGGCGTTGTTGCGCGGCGTGAACGTGGGTGGCAACACCATCACGTCGGCCGATCTGGTGGCGGCGATTCGGGACGCCGGGTTTTCGCGGGTGAAGGCCGTCTTGGCTTCGGGCAACGTCTTGGTCGAGGATGACGAGGACGACGACGGCCACGAGGTAGGCAGGGGCGCTGGCGACGGGAACGGCAACGGGAACGGGAACGGCAACGGCAACGGCAACGGCAACGGCAACGATGGGGGCGGGGATGCTGGCACGGACACCGGTTCCAGTGCCCGTGGGCCATCAGCAGGCCCCACCCTCAGACGCGCGGAGGTTCGGCGACGGCTCGAGGCCGCCATCGACGCGCGTTACGGCTATGGCGTTGCCGTGGCGGTCGTGCGTCTCGACGAGATGAAGGCCGTGATTGACGCGTATCCCTTCGATGAGGTGACGGACAGGCATCCTTATGTGACGTTTGCCACCGATCGAGCCCTCATCGCCGCACTTGCAGAGGACGCCGCGGAGATGCTCGCCGAGACGTCGGCGGCCGGATCGGAACGACTCGCCGTTGGCGACGGTGTCATGTATTGGGAGGTCGCGAAGGGCTCGAGCACGGATAGCCCGTTTGCGAAGATCTCCTCACGGGCGCGCTATCGCACGGGCGCGGAGGTCATCACGACGCGGAATCTGAGGACGCTTCGCAAGTTGGTTTGGTAGCTGAATGGTTGGCGGACGTGCTGGCTGACTGTCGGAACACACGAAAAGGCTCCGGTTCATCAGAGAACCGGAGCCTTTCTCGCTACCGAGCCGACGCAGGCGTCCGCGCGAATCCGTCCGTTACGGGGCGATGGTGACCGACGGGTCGAACGCGACGTAGCCTGCGAAGTCCTTGCCGACGCGCGAGGCGGCGCCGTCGTAGGGGGTCGGGTAGCTCCACGCCTTGTCGGCGTGGACGTCGTCGCCGACGCGCACGTTCCAGTACTGGGCCTCGCCCTTCCACGGGCAGGTGTACGGGGTGTCGGAGCTCTCGAAGAGTTCCTTCTTCAGGCTGGCCGGCGGGAAGTACCAGTTGCCCTCGATTTTGATCAGGTCGTCCTGCTCGGCTTCGGCGAGGACCGTGTCATTCAGAGTTGCTTTCATGGCGCGAGACTACGCCGACGCCCGCACGAATGCGAGGGCCTGGACAACGCTCTCAGCAGGCTCACACAGGAATCGCTCGGCGCGGGCCCGCGACTCGTCAGGATGCGAGTCGAAGAACCTTCACATCGGTGCGTGTGTCGACCTGCGCGGCTCGGACGACTTTCTCGCGCTCACCGGCGACGATCATCTCCTGGCCGACGACCGAGGCGGTGAACAGGTGACCGACCGCCTTCTGCAAACCCTCGAAGGCCGCGCATACGACGGCCGCTTCGGGCGACGTGAAGTCGATACCGGCCGTTGCGAGCGCGTCGATGACGGCACCGGCGGCGAGCGCATCATGGCTGGCAAAAGCACCCTCGCGACCCGCGGCGACGACCGCGATGGTCACGCGACGGCCGAGGCGCACCTGGTGCTCGAGCACCCACTGGGCCGCGGCCGTGCGGTTCGTGAGGTCGGCGGCGATGATCGTGGCGTCTTCGACGGCGCACGCCTGAACACTCATGGTCTCGAACTGACCGAGCGAGTCGACCCAGATGATCACGTCGGCGTCGGTCATGCGCTTCAGCCCCGGCTTGCCGAAGTCGAGGCGCACCTGGTACTTCGTCTGTGTGAGGGGGGATACGACGGTCTGCTGAACGCTCATCCGGATATCGTAACCCCGCCGAAACATGCCCGCGAACCGGCGTCAGTACCACACCCTGTCTGTGAGGGAACGTGGGGGCCTCTCATCCGCGGACGGCAGGCGCATCCCGTCACGGATGGTCTCGAAATCGAGACGCGAAATCTCGAGGATGCCTCGACGCAACTGCTGGCCCCACGTGCGCCGATCGCGCGTGAACTCGAGCAGGCCGACGAGCGGGCGCACGGGCTGGAACACCGTGTCGTCCATGAAATCGACGCGCCGCCGCCACGAACGCGAACCCTCGGACTGATCGGCGAGGAACATCCGACCGTCGGAGATGCGGCCGATGGCCGTGAAGGCGCGCAGACGCTCGCCCTCGGGCGCTTCGTAGCGCGGGGAGTAGAAGACGATGCCGTCGGCCTCTGAGAAGTCCTCGAGCCCGTCTCGGCCGCCGAACGTCATCTCGACGACGCCGGCCGCGCGCAAGCGACGCACCCTGTCGAGGGGCGCGACCACCAGCCAGTATCGGATCGCCACGTGACCTGTTTACCGCACCGGGGCGGCCGTGCGTCCACGGCGCGCTTGCCGAACACGCGCGGCGAGTGATGAAGAGGGACGGGAGGAAGGATGGGCGGCCGAGAAAAACTGGGGATGCGCAGGATGTCCGGGCGCAAGGCCCTGCGCGAGCGCATCCGGCGGAGGAGTATGGGCATATGCATGTACAGCTGAAGTTGATCCTGGACTGTGACCCCGATGCCGCCTGGCGCGCGATCAAGTCGCCGACGGTGCTGACCGAGCTGTATGGCCCGCTGCTTCAGCCCGAATCGCAGGAGGGCGCGTTCCCCACGATCTGGGGGCCCGGGTCGCACGCCGTCACGCTCAAGGCGCTCGGGCTCGTGCCGGTCGGCGGCCAAGACATTCGTCTCGACTTTCAGGAGAAGCGGCCCGACGGCGTGCGCATCATGCACGACAGCGGCGCGCCGTTGAGTGGGCCACTCACGCTTCTGACCCGCTGGGATCACCGCATGGCCATCGCGCCGGCGCCGGGCGACCCCACCAAGACGCTGTATCGCGACCGACTCGAAATCGCGGGGGCCGTTGCGCCCGCGCTGTGGTACCCGCTGTGGTCGCTGTGGCAGTGGCGCGGGGCCCGCATGGTGCAGATGGCACCGACGTGGGCGTTCGATCCCGAGCTGCGGGACGAGGACGGGCCCGACGCGAATACGGGGGATGCCGCCCCCGATGCCCCCGATGCCGCCGATGCCCCCGTCGGCGATGACACCAGATTCGACGCCGACGACTCGAAGCTGTAGTCTGAAAGGACTTGTGGGCGCTACGGTGCCCCTTGCGTCGTAGAACGCTTTCACACCGGCTCGGCCGGTTCACGGATTTCATACGGCGAACGGATGCGTCTTCCGACGCTTTCGCCACATCCACCCGTCGTGCCAGAGCACGCATCACCGGATCGCCCGGCAGCTCTTTCTGCCGTTCGACCACTGCCCCACCTCTTCGCCGTGCACCGGTTCATCCGAACAGGCACCGAAGGCGGCGTGGCCGAGGTATGCGTGCGTCACGAACAGGGTGCCTGCCTGAAAGGCACAACCCCATGACAGAAACCGACACCACGTTCGCCGCTCTCGGCGTTCCCACCGCCCTCGTCAACGCGCTCATCGCCGATGGCAAGACCACGCCCTTCCCCATCCAGGTCGACACGCTTCCCGACACTCTGTCGGGTCGCGACGTGCTGGGCCGCGGAAAGACGGGCTCGGGCAAGACGCTGGCCTTCAGCATCCCGATGGCCGCCCGCCTCGGCACCACCCTCTCGGGCGGACGTCGTCGCCCCGGTCGCCCCGTCGGCCTCATCCTGGCCCCGACGCGCGAGCTCGCGACGCAGATCGACGCCGTGCTGGCGCCGCTCGCCGCCGCCTACAGCATGAAGACGACCACCATCTTCGGTGGCGTCAACCAGAGCCGCCAGGTCGCCGCCCTCAAGGCCGGCGTCGATATCGTCGTCGCGTGCCCCGGCCGCCTCGAAGACCTCATGAAACAGGGCTTCGTGTCGCTCGACGCCGTCGAGATCACCGTGCTCGACGAGGCCGACCACATGGCCGACCTGGGCTTCCTGCCCGTCGTCACGCGCCTCATGGACAAGACCCCGACCGACGGACAGCGTCTGCTGTTCTCGGCCACGCTCGACAACGGCGTGGACAAGCTCGTCAAGCGCTACCTGCACAACGAGGTCCTGCACTCGGTCGACGAGGCCAACTCCCCCGTCGCCGCCATGACGCACCACGTTTTCGAGGTCAGCGACCTCGACCAGAAGAAGAACCTCGTGCAGGCCGTCGCCTCGGGTACCGGCCGCCGCATCCTCTTCATGCGCACCAAGCACCACGCCAAGAAGCTCGCCAAGCAGCTGACCGACTCGGGCATCCCCGCCGTCGACCTGCACGGCAACCTGTCGCAGGCCGCCCGTGACCGCAACCTCGCCGCTTTCGGCGAGGGCAAGGTTCGCGTTCTGGTCGCGACGGATGTCGCGGCGCGCGGCGTGCACGTCGACAACGTCGAGCTGGTCGTCCACGTCGACCCGCCCACCGAGCACAAGGCGTACCTGCACCGTTCGGGCCGCACGGCTCGTGCCGGCAGCGCGGGAGACGTTCTGACGATCATCACGCCCGCTCAGCGCAGCGACCTCAAGACTCTGATGCGCAAGGCCGACATCCAGGTGGTGCCGCAGCAGGTCACGCCGACCTCGCCCGAGGTCACCGCGCTGGTCGGCGATGTGGCTGCCTACGTGAAGCCCGCGCCGCGTGCGGCGTCGACTTCGCAGGGTGGTGGGTCGTCGAACGGTGCGAACGCGCAGCGCAAGCGCGCCGCTCGTGGCGCCCGCGACGGCGCGACGGCCGGTGCCGGTTCGCGCGGCGGCGAGTCGCGTGGCGGCTCCGCTCGTTCGGGTGAACCGCGTCGCGACCGCTCGGGTCGCCCGGCGCGTTCGGGTTCCGGCGCTTCGGCCGGTCAGGGCTCCGGCTCGGGTCGCGGCGGTCGTGCCGCGACGCAGAGCTACAGCACGTCGACCGGTGCTCCGGCCAACGGCGCGGGCGCCGGTTCGGGCTCGTCGCGTCAGTACGACAGTGCGTCGGATGCTTCCGCCACCCGCAGCCGGCCCACGGGTTCGCGTCGCGCCAGCCACTCCGGTGGTCGCAGCGGCGGCCTCGGCGTCGGCCAGGTCGTGAACACGCGCGGTTCGGGCCGCCGCTAAGAATTGACGAAGAGCGGGTCTCGGTTTCGACCGGGGCCCGCTTTTTCGCGCCCGGATGCGCGCGACGTGAGGTGTCCTTCTGAACCGCAGAGCGCCGGCCTCGGCGTGCCGTGCGGGAGGGTACGCCGCGCGGGTGTGGGCGCAGCGCGGACGGGAACGCCGCGCGGGTGTGGGTGCTGCGCGGGCGTGCCAACTCTCAAGTCTGGCAGCGCGGGCACCAGTAGGTGACGCGCATTTCCAGTTCTGTCGCCCCGAGTTCGCCCTTGCGGATCGGCGTTCCGCACCGGCGGCAGGGGCGACCTTTGCGGCCGTACACCCAGGTCTCTTGTCCGGGCCGCTGGTTGCCGGTGGTGATGCGGCGGGGACGGTCGCGGTTGGCGTGCAACAGACGGTAGGACAGCTCGACGGCCGCCGCGATGTCCGTTTCGCCGATGGGCCGGGTGGGCAGGATGCCGCGGATGAAGCAGATTTCGTTGGCGTACTCGTTGCCGATTCCGGCGAGGTTGCGTTGGTCGAGCAGGGCGACGGCAGAGGGGCGCTCGGGTTCGGCTGCCAGGCGGGCCTGGGCTTCGGCCGCATCCCAGTCGGCTCCGAGCAGGTCGGGGCCCAGATATCCGACGGCTTCGTCTTCATCGCGCGTTTCGAGCAGTTCGACGATGCCGAGGTCGAAGCCGACGGCCACCCATTCGTCGGTCTCGATGATGGCGCGCGCCTGGAAATTCGGACGCTTCCACGCGGTGCCCGGATGGTAGAGGTGCCACTCGCCTTCCATCTTGAGGTGGCTGTGCAGCGTGTGCGTGCCGATGCGATGCAGCAAGTGTTTGCCGCGGCTGGCGACGTTGTGGATGGTGTCTCCCGTGAGGTCGCTCGTCGCGAACCGCGGCACGCGCAAATCGAACCCGGTCACGATGCGCCCGGCGAGGGCCCGGTCGAGGCTGCGGGCGGACCGGTAGACGGTATCGCCCTCAGGCACGTCGGATCCGCAATCCGCGCGGGGTCTCGGTGAACCCGGCTTCGCGCAGCGGTATGGCGATGGGTGCACCGAGGGCGAAGTCGCCGTTGACCTTTTCGATGGCCAGCTTGTCGACCCGGCCGGAGGTGACGGTGCGGCCGAGCGACAGTGCAGCGGCGTGGAGAACGTCGGCGTCGTCGGTGAACGCGAGCATGGTTTTGCCGCCGCGTTCGAGGTAGAGGACGAGCGCGCCGTCAACGAGCGTGACGAGGCCGCCGGCTTTGCGCCCGGGCCGATGTTTGACGCCCGTGGCCTCGCTACCGGGCCAGGCGAGGGCCGCGCCGTACGGGTTGGCGGGGTCGGTGGCGGCCAGTGTGAGCGCCTGCAGTTCGGGCTTTTCGGTGGTGCTGTCGACGGGCCGCGAGAAGCTGCGCAGCCGGTCGATGGTGCCGGATGACGCGAACTGGGCCGCGCCCAGCTTCTCGACGAAGTAGCCGCGCCGGCAGCGCCCGGATTCTTCGAACCCCGTGAGCACGCGGTAAGTGAGCGCGAACCCTCCGGGCACGCCTTCCGACACGACCGAGCCGCGCGTCACGACGCCATAGCGTTCGAGCAGGAAATCCGCCGTGGCGGCGGCGCGCACCGTCGTGTCTTGTTCGGCGAGCGGCAGGATCGACCAGCGTCCGCCGAGCGTGGGACCGCCGATGCGCGTGGCCATGGTGGGCCGAGGCACGCTCCGGCCGCGATACATGCGGGCGCGTGGGGTGCGCCGCGCGGTGCGGTGTGCTCCTCCTCCGCCGAGCAGCGTGCGCAGGGGCGAGAAGGTGTCGTTCGTGATGAGCCCCGCCCAAACGAGATCCCAGAGCGCCTCGACGAGCATTTTGTCGTCGGTCGACCCGGTGGCCTCGGCAAGCTGCCCGAAGAAGTAGGCGCCTCCTCCCCCGAGCGTTCCGAGGATTTCTTGCTGCAGGGGGCTGGGCGTGTGCTCGGGCTGGTCGGTGAGGGTGAGCGACAGCGTGTCGGCGAGGTGCAGGCTCACCCATCCGTCGTTGCCGGCGAGGGTTCCCGCCCCCGACCAGACCACCTCGCCCGTCGACGTGAGTTCGTCGAGCATGGTGGGCGAGTAGTCGGCGACGCGCTCGGGCAGCACGAGCGATTCCCAGGCGGATGCGGGGATGGGCACGCCGGCCAGCTGCTCGATGACGGCCGCGACCCCGTCGACGCCCTTGAGGCGCCCACCCGTGTGCTGCCACGCAGGCAGGAAGCGGCCGAATGCTTGCTGGTCGACAGGTTCGACCTCGTGTCGGAGTGCTGCCAAAGAGCGCAGGCGCAACCGGCGCAGCACTTCGGCGTCGCACCACTCGGTCGAGCCGGCCGCGTCGGCCGTGAGCCCGGCACGCCCGCCGGGCAGGAATTCCCCGCTGATGACGCGGCGGTCGGCGGCGAGCCGGTTGAGGGTCTGTTGCACGACGGCCGAGCCGAGGCCGAAGCGTTCGGCGACGGCGTGTGTGGTGAAGGGCGCGTGCGTGCGGGCATAGCGCGCGACGAGGTCGCCGACGGGGTCGGCAACGGGTTCGATGAAGGCGACGGGCACGCCGATGGGAAGCGGCACGCCGAGCGCATCGCGCAAGCGAGAGGCGTCTTCGATGGCGACCCACCATTCGCGCCCGGCGAACGTGACGGGCAGCGCCCGTTTGCTCGAGGCGAGGGCCGTGAGGTGCTGCAGCGCGTTCGGCCGGTCTTCTTCGGTCAACCGCGCCTCGATCTCGCCGAGTCCGAGCGGGCCAAGGAGGCGCATGAGGTCGGCCACCCCTTCGACACCGTGCATCTGTCGCTCGGGGGCGAGCCGCTGCAGTTCGAGTTCGGTCTGCTCGATGACTCCAGGGTCGAGGAGTTCTCGCAGCTCGACCCGGCCGAGGAGTTCGCCGAGCATGGTGCTGTCGATGGTGAGGGCCGCGGCACGGCGTTCGGCGAGGGGGCTGTCGCCCTCGTACATGAAGGCGCCGACATAGCCGAAGAGCAGCGAGCGGGCGAAGGGCGACGGGTCGTCGGTCGTGGTGTCGACGATGCGAATGGCGCGGCTCGCGATCTCGCGTGCGATGCCGAGCAGCGACGGCAGGTCGTAGGCGTCTTGCAGCACCTCGCGCACGGTCTCGAGGATGATCGGGAACGTGGGGTATTTTCGCGCCACGTCGAGCAGCTGGGCACTGCGCTGGCGTTGCTGCCACAGTGGCGACCGCTTGCCGGGCGAATAGTTGGGCAGCAGCAGGGCGCGTGCGGCGCATTCGCGGAAGCGCGACGCGAACAGGGCCGACCCGCCGACCTCTTCGGTGACGATCTGCTGCAGCTCGTCGGGCTCGAAGACGAACAAGTCCGCTCCCGGGGGCTCTTGGTCGCTGTCGGGGATGCGCACGATGATGCCGTCGTCGCTGGCGACGGCCGACCCGTCGACCCCCAGCCGCTCTTGCACGCGCGCCCCGATGGCGAGGGCCCACGGGGCGTGGACCTGCATGCCGAACGGCGAGTGCAGGATGACGCGCCAGTCGCCCAGTTCATCCCTCGAGCGCTCGACGACGAGCGTCTTGTCGGTGGGCACATGCCCGGTCGCCTCGCGTTGCTCGCGCAGGAATGTAGTGAGGTTGCCGATGGCTTTCTCATCGAGGCCCGCGGCCTGCAGGCGCGATGCGCCCTCGTCGGGTGTGGCCCCGTCGATATCGCGGATGAAAGCACCCACCGCCCGGCCGAGTTCGGCGGGTCGACCGAGGCCGTCGCCTTTCCAGAAGGGCAGTCGCCCGGGCTGGCCGAAGGCTGGGGTGACGAGCACACGGTCGTGGGTGATCTCTTGGATGCGCCAGCTGGTGGCACCGAGCGCGAAGACGTCTCCGACGCGGGACTCGTAGACCATTTCCTCGTCGAGTTCACCGACACGCGCGCCGGGCCCCACTCCGGTCGTGCTCTTCTCGCCGGGAACGGCCTCGCCGACCATGAAGACCCCGAACAGACCGCGGTCGGGGATCGTGCCCCCCGAGGTGACGGCCAGACGCTTTGCGCCCGGGCGCCCCGAAATGGAGCCGGCGTCACGATCCCAGACGATGCGTGGGCGCAGCTCGGCGAACTCGTCGGACGGATAGCGCCCGGCCAGAAGGTCGAGGGTCGCCTCGTAGGCCGAGCGCGGGAGGTTCTGGAAGGGCGCGCTGCGCCGCACGGTCTCGAACCATTCCTCGACATCGAGGTCATCGACCGAGGCCGCCGCGATCGTCTGTTGAGCCAGGATGTCGAGCGGGTTGGTGGGCACCTGCAGCGACTCGATCAGGCCGTCGACCATGCGCTCGGAGGCGACGGCCGTGTGCACGAGGTCGGCGCGGTGCTTGGGGAAGAGGATGCCGCGGGAGGTCTCGCCCACCTGGTGACCGGCGCGACCGACGCGTTGCAGACCGCTGGCGACCGATGGCGGGGACTCGACCTGCACGACGAGATCGACCTCACCCATGTCGATGCCGAGCTCGAGGCTCGAGGTCGCGACGACGCAGCGCAGCCGACCCGTCTTCAGGTCGTCCTCGATGACGGCCCGCTGTTCTTTCGACACCGAGCCGTGGTGGGCGCGAGCGAGCACGGGCGTGTCATCGGACTCGGCCGAAGCGGTGGATGCGCCGGCCCGCGACCCCTGCGTCTGACCACTGCCGCCCATCATCTCTGCCGGCGCACGACGCGGGGCGACGGCGGTGGAAACCGGAACGCCGACGGAACTCGACCCGGGCGCGGCTTCGGGTGCGGCACCGGCTTGAGTACCGGCATGAGCACCGAGACCAGCGGCCACCAGTGCATCGGACGCGACGGGGGCGCTCAGAACGACCGCTGACGACGAACCCGCGCCGGCGGCATCCGTTTCGGCCGCAGCGCTGGATGCAGCGCCGAGTGCCAGGCGCTCTTCGTAGATCTCGTTGAGCCGAGCGGTCAGCCGCTCGGACAGCCGCCTCGAGTTGGTGAAAACGATTGTCGACCGATGCTCGAGGATGCGATCGACGATGGCCTCTTCGACGTGCGGCCAGATCGACCCCGTGTTTTCTTCGGGCGTGAAGACTCCCCCTGCCGAACCTTCGCGCGGCGACGTGTCGACAACGCCCGGGTTGGTCATGTCGTCGACCGGCACGACGACGCGCAGATCGAACTTCTTGTTCGACGGCGGAGCCACGATCTCGACCTCGGCCCGACCGCCCAGGAAGCGCGCGACTTCTTCGCGCGGGCGCACGGTGGCCGACAGCCCGATGCGCTGTGCCGGCTTCTCGAGCAACCGGTCGAGGCGCTCGAGCGACAGGGCCAGATGAGCCCCACGCTTCGTGGCCGCGACGGCGTGCACTTCGTCGATGATGACCGTCTCGACGCCCGTCAACGTGTCGCGCGCCTGGCTCGTGAGCATCAAGTAGAGCGACTCGGGCGTAGTGATGAGGATCTCGGGGGGATGCTTGAGCAGCGCCCGCCGATCGTTGGCAGCCGTATCGCCAGAACGCACGCCGACCGTGACCGACGGCGGTTCGAGGCCCAGACGCTTGGCCGTCTGCGTGATGCCGACGAGGGGTGCGCGCAGGTTGCGCTCGACGTCGACGCCGAGCGCCTTGAGCGGAGAGATGTAGAGGACGCGCGTGCCCGACTGCTCACGCGGCTCGGCCATCAGGCGATCGAGCGACCACAGGAACGCGGACAAAGTCTTGCCCGAACCGGTGGGCGCGACGACGAGGGCGTTGTGGCCGCGCGACACCGCGTCCCACGCGCCGGCCTGGGCCGCAGTGGGCGCGGGGAAAGCCCCGCTGAACCATTCCCTGGTCGCGGGAGAGAACCGTTGCAGCACGTCGCCCATGCCACCATCCTGCCCCCGACCACTGACATTCGTCGGGGAGCGGCCGGCACCTTGTGGAAGGCACCGCCGTGCACTAGCGACTCAGGCCGCGAAACCGCGCTCCACGAAGCCGGCGATATCGGTGAGTTCCTGGGGCGAGACGGCGTGGCCGAGACCCTCGTAGATGCGGCCGCTCAGGGTGCTGTGTGCCGGCAGCCAGTCGGTCGTGCGCACGATGGCGGCCTCGGTGATGACGTCGTCCTGGGTTCCGCGGCCCCAGAACACGGGCGGGAGCGACTCGGCGAGCGCGACATCCCCCGGTTGTTCGCCCTCGTAGACGAAACCGGAGAGGTTGACGACGAACGAGAACCGCTCGGGTTGGCGGCGCATCAATTCGATGGCCATGACACCTCCCTGCGAGAAGCCGAGCAGGCCGATCTGCGAAGGGGGCGTTTCGAGGGAATCCAACCAAGACAGAACCGCGTCGATGGATGCCTCGGGCGTGGAGTCTGGGGCAACCGCGGGCGTTCGGGGCGCATCGCTGTCGTCATCGGCCACGAGACCCGGGAGGGAGACATCCGCTCGTTGTCTCAGGCGAAACCAGGAGTAACCGTCGACGGGCCAGGGCGCCGTGAACGGGGCGCGCAGCGAGGCGATGACCGGGGAGAGCGGGAGATAGGGCGACAGAGAGAAGAGGTCGGCTTCGTTCGACCCGTAGCCGTGCAGGATGACGAGGAGCGGGCGCCCCTCATGCTGCTGCGGGCCGGCCGACCACAGGACGGCGCTCTCGTCGATCCGTACGTCGTCCATGCCGCCTCCATATCGTTCTCCACAGCCTGTCAGGCAGCATATCTATCCACACCGACACTGCCTACGTCGCTTCCGCTCGTCCGAGGGGGTAAGAATGGACCATGGCCGTTCGCACCCCAGACCCCGACCCCACGCCCGATCCCGGTGGCAACACCAACGCCGGGTGGCTGAGCGATGTCGAACTCGAGCAGATTCGCCGCCGCCTGCCTCTGCTCTATGTCGAGGCCGTGCCCGTGCGCGTCGACGGGTTGGGCAACGTCACGTCGGTGGGGGTGCTGCTGCGCGCCACCGCGCTGGGCGAGATGACCCGCACCATCGTCTCGGGCCGAGTGCTCTATGGCGAGACCCTGCGCGATGCGCTGTTCCGGCACCTGGAGAAAGACCTCGGCCCCATGGCGTTCCCGTTGCTGCCCGCCTCGTCGGTGCCGTTCCAGGTGGCCGAATACTTCCCGATTCCCGGCGTGAGCGCCTACACCGACGACCGACAGCACGCCGTGTCGATGGCCTACGTCGTGCCCGTGACCGGCACGTGCGAGCCCCGGCAAGATGCCCTCGAGATCACCTGGATGACGCCAGAAGAGGCTGCCTCCGACGATGTGGCCTCCGAGATGGAGGGCGGCCGCGGGGCACTCGTGCGCGCTGCACTGGCCTCGGTCGGCGCGCTGCGCTGACGTTACAGCGAAGCGCTCAGGCGTCGCTGACGTCCTCGCCCTGCACCAGGGCCACCCACTTCGTCAGGAACACCGCACCGGCCTCGTCGTGGATGAGCGAGTCGTGGTGGAAGATCGGGTAGGGCTTCTCGGGCACGCCGTCGGCCGGGCGCACGTCGACGTGAGCGACGTCGTGGCCGTGCTCGTGCAGCCAATCGGCCATCGCGTAGTCGCTGCGCGAGTCGCCCATGGTGCGCCACGAAACCGGCATCATCACGCCATCCTGCTCGAGCAATTCGACCAGACGCGCCGCGCCCAGGTCTTTGCCCACCCGCACCGACTCGATATCGGTTGAGATGATCGTCGGGTCCACCCGCACCGTGACGAGCCCCTCGGCATCCGGCCGGTGATCGTCATTGCGCAGCACGCCGATGCCACGAGCCGACAGACGCTGCATCGCCTCTTCGTCGAAGACCGGTTGCACCGCTAAGTAGTCCGCCGATTCGACACCCACATGCTGCTCGACCGAGACCATGGCCCGCTTCGTGCGGTCGAAGTACATGCTGTCGGCAAACCGATCGGCCACCAGCTGCTCGATCTCGCGCGAATAATCTTCATCGAGAGCGAGGGATGCGTCGACGAAGACGTCCTCCTCGGCGATGTGCTCGGTGGCCGCCGGGATGCGGAACCAGACCGCGCCCTTCTCGCAGATCGCATAGACCCGCGCGGTCTCGGCGAGGCCGGCACGCCGCAGCTCGGGCACGACGACGTCGCGGATGAAAGCATCCGATCGCCCCGTGTTGAAAGCGACCGGCACCCCTGCGTTGGCCAGGGCCACCAGGTCGGCGGCGATGCTCGGAACGGCCATCGTGCGCGTGACAGGGCTGGCGATGGGGCCGTCGACGTCGAGCAGCAGACCGAGGGGCGGGGGTGTCGTCATATCGCCAGTTTACGGGCGCACGCGAAACGGCCCCCGACACATGTCGAGGGCCGTCAGAGGACAGCGTGTGCCAGAGAAGCTCAGGCGCGGCTGCGGATGTAGCGCAGCAGCCAAATGATCGCGCCGATGAGCACGAGCGCGAGGCCCAGCCAGATCAAGAACTTCAACGTGGCGACGACTCCGCCGACGATGAGCAGGATGATTCCGATGACGATGAGTGCAATGAGAAGAGGCATGGCCTCCACTATTCACCCCACGAGGACTGCGGCAAAACGCTGCCACGGGGGTTGCACGCACCTCTTGTCCTGTGATGGGCCTCGAACGGCGCGCCCCACAAATGCGACAGACCACCCCTTCGCATGTGAAGATTAAACGAAAGCTCGAAGGTTAGGGATTATTTGATGAGTCTACGCAGGCGTGCCGTCGTGGCGATCGCAGCATTCGCACTCGTCTTCAGTTCGATGGGGGTCGCGTCACCGGCATTCGCCGACGACTACCCGAGCTGGGACGACGTGCAGAAAGCGCGCCAGAACGAAACCTCGAAAGCGGCGGAGATCGACAAGATCAACGGCCTCATCGACCAACTCTCGACCCGCGTCGCCGAAGCGCAATCCGCGGCCGTCGTCGCGGCCAACGCGTATCAAGAGGCGCTCGACAAAGCCACGGCCGCCGAGGAGGCCCAGGCCACCCTCGAGACGCAGCTCGCCGCGGCAACCGAAAAGGCCGCCGCTTCGCAGAAACAGGCGGGTTCGCTCTTCGCCCGCCTCGGCCGCATGAACAACGGTGACTCGAGCGCCGGCATCTTCGTCGACGCCAAGAACGCCGACCAGACCCTCTACAAGCTCGGTGCCCTCTCGCAGCTGACGAGCCGCAGCGCCGACGTCCTCGAGAACGCCAAGAAGGATGCCAACCAGGTCACGGCCCTCACCGACCAAGCGAAGGTCGCGGCCACAGAGCTCGAAGCGCTCCGCGCCGACGCCGAAACGAAGCTCCAGGCGGCGAACGACGCCGCATCGGCCGCCCAGGATGCACTGAGCGAGCAAGAACAGAACGAAGACCGACTCACCGAGCAGCTCGCGAGCCTGAAGGGCACAACGGCCGAGGTCGAGAAGGGCTACCAGGACGGCGTCGCCGCGCGGAAGGCCGCTGCAGAAGCTGCCGCCCGCGCCGCCGCCGAGGCAGCCGCTCGCGCAGCCGAAGCCCGTCGCGCCGCCGCAGCAGCGGCAGCCGCCCAAGCCAACGCCGGTGGCGGCGGCGGAGGAGGAGGAGGCGGAGGCGCTGCTCCTGCCCCCGCACCGGGTGGCGGCGTCGGGAGCGGCACCGGAACCTTCTTCTCCCCATCGGCACAAGGCTGGTGGCGTCCCGCTGCCGGCGGAATCACCTCCTGGTACGGCCCCCGTCAGATTCTCTGCGGCGGCACGGGTTGCTCCACCTCCTTCCACTACGGCATCGACTTCGGTGGCGGCTGTGGCTCCACGATCAAGGCCGCGGCCGGTGGGCGCGTTTCGTTCGTCGGCAATGCCGGTGCGTTCGGAAACCGCGTCATCATCGACCACGGCGGCGGAGTGCAGACCGTCTACGGCCACATCCTGGGCGGATCCACCCGTGTGAGCGTGGGCCAACAGGTCTCGGGCGGTCAGGCGATAGCGGCCATCGGGCGCACGGGCGTAGCCACCGGCTGCCACCTCGACCTGAAGGTGCAGATCGGCGGGGCCCCCACCAACCCCGCCACGTACCTGCGTGCGCGCGGGGTCGTCGTCTAGACGTCAGCTGAATGACAAGAGGGGGTTTTCGTGATCACGAGAACCCCCTCTTGTCTCTCTCCGTCGTTATCGTCGGCCGATTCCCCGCGAACGACGCCGTCGGACCACCAACATGAGGCCGAGAAGTGCCGAGGTGACCGCCAGAACGAGAGGCACCCGCACATCCGCGGGCCCGGATTGGGCGAGCGTGCTCGCCGCTGGCGACGAGGGATGACCGTCGGCGTCGCGTTTCGGGCCCATCGCCCCTGCAGCACCCGAGGCGTTTTGCGCAGCGCCCGCCCCGGATGTCGGTGTGGCCGTCGGTGACGACATGCCGGTCGCAGTCGGCGTCGGTGTCGGCGTCGGTGTGGGGTTCTCCCCACCGCTGAGCAGGACTGAGCCCGAGAAGCTCGAGCCGTCCTGGCGTTCGAACATCAGGGTCTGCCTGCCGGGCGGCGCATCCTGGGGCACGGGCCACGTCACGGTCACCGAACCCTCATCGTCCGCCACGACTTCCTGCGCGGGGCCCACGGGTGGCTTGAATCGGAACGGCTCGCGCGGGATCAAGCCCGTGATCGCGACCGACAGCTCGTCGCCCCGGCTCGCTTCGGCAGGGGTGACGGCGGCATTGGCCTGAGCCGGGCGGCGCAACGCCTGTGCCGCCGCCCCGAAGAGGGCAACCGTTTGATCGACCACGGCGGCCCGGTCGGATTCGAAGGCGGGCGAGGTGACCTGCCCAGCGGGAATCGACGCGTAGCTGAGGGACTTCGTGTGCAGGTGACCCCCCGCGACATCGGTGCGCCCCATCTGCAGACGCAGCCGGTTGGCGCGATAGAAGCTCTCGTTCGAGAGGTAATCGCCGCCGCCGCCTTGCACGGCGAACCATGACGGGTCGATCGCCGAGACCGTGCCGCATTGCGTGATCGCGGGGTCGCGGAGCGCCGTCGGGGCTGCGCAGACACGCCCGTTGATGCGAACGGGAGCGGGCCCCGTCGACGCATCGACCATCGCTTGCCCGGGGAGGGAGGTCTCGATGAACTGCGGCGACGTCGTGGGCTGAGGCCAACCGAGGTCGGCGGGCGCCACCGGCGCCTCCTGCCGATACCCCTCGGCCACACCCTGCCGCAGGTTGTCGGGATTACCCCCGCGCCACACACCCGCGAAACGTTCGATATCGAAGCCATCCACGCGCCCTTGGCTCAGGGTCACGAGCATGTCGATGCTCCGCGCGCCGTAGCGCAAGCCGGGACCATAGACATCCTCTACGATGCCGGTGTCGAATGCCGACCAGTTGACGGGCAAGACGACGGCCTGGACGACGGCGGGGCCGGTGGGGGTATCGATGGTCGTTCCGTCGAGAACGAGCGCGACGGAGCCCGAGGGGTTCGACCGTTGGCCGACATCGTCGAGGAGGAAGGGATCGAACCCCGTGGTGAGGATGCGCCGTGCGGTCGGGTCGTCGGTATGCGCAACATCCGCGAAGCCTCGTGACGATTTCTCGAGCGATAGGAGCAGGGCCTGCAGTTGTGGAGCTCGGGAGGGATCGGCGGCAACCCAGTTCTTCACGGACATGCGCGCCGCCAACCGGGCCCAGTAGAGCCCGCGATCGTCATATCGATCACCCGTCGCCTCAGGGTTCTTGCCTTGTGCCCCGTCGACCGCTCGCGTCCAGAGCGCGGCACCCGCGTCGGCCACGATCTGTGGCGCCTGTGCCGACGATGCGGTTGCCAAACGATCATCGAACTCGACGAGACGAGCCTGGAGTCCGCTCGATTGAATGAATTGACGGGATGTCGGCTCAGATGATCCGGCAACGACATTGTTCAGTCGGGCCTCTTCGACGTTCGGTGCCGTCGAATCGGGCGACGCAGCGCCGGCAGCGACCACGGGCGTTGCCAACGCGAAGACCAGGCCACACACGACGGCGGCCGAGGCGGCTGTCGCGGGGGCACGACCGCCGCGCGAGGATCGTTGCGGCGGTGTGGCAGGGACGCCTCGTCGGCGTGTGCGGACGTGGGAAGTAGGACGTGGCACGGGTTTCCTTCGGAGGCTGAGCCCGCCTGAGGGACGGGGATGCTGAACGGCTATGACGTGCAATATATCAGAGTTCTGAACAGTTCGGCCGGCGATGTGCCACAACCGCATCGACCGAGGTCGCCGCATGCAAAAAGCCCCTGCCTCTCGAAGGAGAGTCAGGGGCTCGTGGCGGTGGCGGTGGGATTTGAACCCACGGAACGCTTTCACGTTCACACGCTTTCGAGGCGTGCTCCTTAGGCCGCTCGGACACGCCACCGAGAAAGAGTGTAGTTGACCGAGGCGGTCGAGCGCGAATCGGGTCCGGATGGCGGCATCCGCCACGGTGTCGGTGGTGCCGGTTAGGCTCCTGGTATGGCCAAACCCAGCTCTCAATTCACCTGCACCGAATGCGGCTGGAAGACGATCAAGTGGGTCGGCCGGTGCGGTCAGTGCCAGGCTTGGGGCACCGTGGTCGAGAGCACAAACGACATCGGCCAGCTCGCCCGATTGGCACCCGTGCGCGTCAGCGACGCCCGCAGCGCGCGGCCCATCACCGATCTGCCCGAGACCGAATTCCTGCGCTGGGCGAGCGGCATCGGCGAGTTCGACCGCGTGCTGGGCGGCGGCATCGTCCCCGGCGCCGCGATCCTGCTGTCCGGTGAGCCCGGTGTGGGCAAGTCCACGCTGCTGCTCGAGGTAGCCGCGCGCGCGGCTCAGGGCGCACGCGTGCTCTACGTGAGCGCCGAAGAATCGGTAGGTCAGGTGCGTCTGCGCGCCAGCCGAACCGGGGCCCTCACCCCCAACCTGTTCCTGGCCGCCGAGACCGATCTCGCCACCATCCTGGGGCAGGTCGACGCGGTCGAGCCGAGCCTGCTGATCGTCGACTCCGTGCAGACCGTGTCGTCGTCGATGAGCGACGGGCTCGCCGGGCAGCCGGCGCAGGTGCGCGAAGTGGCGGCCACCCTCATCCGCGTGGCCAAGGAGCGCAACCTGCCCGTCCTCATCGTCGGGCACGTGACGAAGGACGGCACCGTGGCCGGACCGCGGCTGCTCGAGCACCTGGTCGACGTGGTGTGCCACTTCGAGGGCGATCGCCAGACATCGCTGCGCTTCGTGCGCGCGCTCAAGAATCGCTTCGGCCCCACAGACGAGGTCGGATGCTTCGAGATGACGGGCGACGGCATCGAAGAGGTCCCCGATCCCAGCAGCCTCTTCCTCAGCCGGGGGCTCGCCGTGTCGGGCACCGCCGTGGCAATCGCACTCGAGGGCAAGCGGCCCCTGCCCGTCGAGGTGCAGGCGCTCGTGGCGCCGAGCTCCACACCCAACCCGCGTCGCGTGACCAACGGCGTCGACGGCTCGCGGCTGGCCATGCTGCTGGCCGTGCTCGAGCGGCGCGCCGGCGTGAAGCTGGCCGATAAAGACGTCTACGTGTCGACGGTCGGCGGCGTGCGACTGGCCGAGCCTGGAGCCGATCTCGCGATCGCTATCGCCGTGGCATCCGCTGTGAAAGATCTTGCCATCCCCCACGACGTCGCCACGTTCGGCGAAATCAGCCTCGCGGGCGAGGTGCGACCGGTCAACGGGGCACGGCAACGACGCTCAGAGGCGCAGCGCCTCGGCTACAAGACGATCATCGATGCCGAGGCATCCACGTTGCGCGAGGCTCTGAGGCTGGCTCAGAGCGCCGCGTCCACGCCGCGCGAGCGAGAGCTCGACGCCGCGTTCTAGGGGCGCACAGCGAGCGTCGGGCGGCGCACGGCGGTCCTCAGTCGGCGCGGAACGGGCGTGAGACGGCGCAGGTGCGCAACAGACACCTCGGGTGGCACATCATGGCGCCACGACGCCCGGGTCGAGCGGGGGCGACCCACCGTCGAGGTCGAGCACGCGCAAGAGCTCGGCCGGGTGAGCCTGCATCGGATGCGGACCTGCGATGTCGAAGAACACGGTCTCGATGTCGTCGCCGTGCACCCGCAGGAACTCGTGCAGCCACGCGCCGTCCTGGGCTGCGACAAAAGGCGGCAGCGCCTCGGGCTTGTTCTTCGCGTCCGAGAAGACGAGCAACGCGAGGCGACCATCCTCGGGGCGGCGGTACATCCACACCTCACCCGGAGCGGTGGGCTTGTCGCGGGGCGCCGGCTTCGACAGCGGGACGACCAAGCGGTCGTTGCGCAGCGCCAAAGCGACCTGAGCCATGTCCTGCTTCTCGAGCGCCTCGGCGAGCAGATCGGAACGGAACGACACGGAAGGTTTCTTGGCCATGACAGCATTCTGCCAAAGAGCGGGCGCTGCAACATCCGACCTCGCTGAGGGCTGAATCGGCGACGCGGATGCCCCCGGCCGCCACGGCTCGGCTGGTCGCTGCGAAAGTGCATACCGGGCGCGGCATGAATCGGCAACGCCTATCCGAAAACTGCACCATCGGACAAGATTGAGGGATGCAAGAAATCACCTACGCGTCCAAGACCTTCGTCACCACGGACGCCATTTCCGATGCCCTGCTCGACCTCGTCACGTCGATCGGTCGCGCGGCTCACTCGGAAGCGGTGAGCGTGCCGGCCTACACCGAAACCGGCAAGCGCGTCGAGGCGAAGATGACACTCGACGCATCCAGCGAGCTCGTCGCTATTCCCGTCGAACTCGATATCGACGACGATGCGGCGAACGACGAGGCCGTCGAGGCAGCCCTGCGCGACATCCGCGGGCGCATCAGCAACTGGTCGACGACGGCTGTTCCGGTGAAGCCCGAAGAGGCGATTCCCGTCCAGTACTCCGACGAGTTCTGAGACTCGGCACGTTTTGAGACTCCGCACGTTCTGAAAGTCGGCACGTTCTGAGACTCGGCACGTCCTGAGGTTCGGCGCGTTCAGGCGCCGCACCTCGCCGCAGCGCGCTCGGTTAGTTCAGGATGAACTGCTTCGACGTCGTGCTCTCGACGCCCGCCACCGACGTCTTCAGGTGATAGGACGCTCCCCCGGCGGGTGCCTGATCGCGCTCACCGTCGCACGACTCGGCGGATGAGCGGGTGCGGTCCCACGTGATCGGGGTGCTCGACGTGACCGTCTTGCCGGGCTCGAGGTCCACCTCCGCGTCGGCCGGGTCCTTCTGACAATCCGTCGACGTCCAGTACTGATCCGTGCCGCTCGTGATGGTGAAGACCTGTTGCGATGTGCCCACGTTCAGGCGGCACGGCTGCGTGCCCGTGTTCGTGACCGAGAGCGAGAGCTGCGGGTTCACCCCGGCGGCGTAGGTCGAGGCATCCGTGAGCGCTTCCACCTTCACGGCGGATGGCTTGCACGTGCCGTCCTCGTTCACGCCCGTTTCGGCGGGGGTGGGCGTCGGGGTCGCCTCGGGCTCGTCGGCATCAGTCGCGGCCGCGCTGGGAACAGGCGTGGATGTCGCGGCCGAGACGTCGGTGGAGCGGCCCGAACTCGAGCCGGGCTTCCAGATCACGAGGGCGATGATGCCGATGATCGCCAGCACTCCGAGTAGGACGAACAGGCGGCGCCGACGGTAGACGGATGCCGGCAGCCGGTCGTTCGTGGCCCCGCCGGGGTGCTCGGAGGAAGTCATACGTGCATCGTAACGAGGCGGTCAGGCTGCCCCCGAACACGACATCGGAGGGTCGCCAGATCGACGGCCCTCCGATGTGTGTGTTCAGTTATGTGTTCAGCTATTCCGGCGGGAGACCCCGCCGGGGGCTACGACCCGTCAGCCGTTCTGGCGGGTGCGGCGTGCGCGTGCGGCGGCGAAGACTCCACCGCCGGCGAGCAGCAGAAGCAGACCGGCCAGCAGACCCTGGGTCAGCTCGCCACCGGTGTTGCTGAGCGAACCGGTGCCGTTACCCGCACCCGTTCCACCCGTGCCCGAGCCCGAACCCGTGCCGGTGCCGGTGCCGGCGCCCGCTCCGGGGTTCTGGCCCGGGTCGACACCGGGGTCCGTGCCGGGGGCCGGGGCGAGCACCGTCACATCGGTCCAGCCGATGACCGCGCCGGATGCGTCCTGCACGGCGATGCGGTGCGCACCGGGTTCGGTGCCCGCGGGAACCGTGACCGTGACGTTGCCGTCGGCGTCGACCTGCGTCCAGCCGTCGCTGATCAGGACGGGCTCGGAGTACAGCCAAACCGAGACCCACTTGCCGATCCAGTCGCTGCCGACGTTGATGACGATCGTCTTGCCGGCCAGGAACTCCTTCACCGTGGTGATGAGGTCCTTGAGCGCGTCGATGAGAGCGTCGACACCGGCGGGAACCGGCGGCGTGGTCGGCTCACCGGGAACCGTGGCCCCGGTGACCTGCAGGGGCACCCGCACGACGGTCTTGCTCTCGGCGGCGGTCAGCGTGACCGCCTGGGCGCCGGAGGCATTGGCCGGCACCGTGAAGGTGACGGTTGCCGCACCGGCGGTGACCGGGACGGTCGCCACGGCGGTGTCGCCGACCGTGACGGCCAGCTGGGTGTTGACCGGGGCGCCGAGCGACGTCAGGTCGAGCTTCGAGACCTCGAAGGTCACGGTGGAGCCCGGCTCGACGGCCGCGGTGGGAACACCCGTGACGGCGACCGCGCGGCGGTCGAACGACGGGGATGCACCCTTGTTGGCGCTCAGGTAGCTGATCCACGCGTCGCGGTCGACGAGACCCGAGTCGCGCGTGTTGGTGCCGTTGCCGAACTCACGGAAGTTGTCGCCACCCTGCAGCAGGAAGCTGAAGGAGCCGATCCGGTAGCTCTTGGCGGGGTCGATGGCCGCGCCATTCACCGAGATGCTCGTGACCCGGTCACCGGCGGCGCGCGAGGCGTCGTAGGTGTAGGTCACGTTCTTCGACAGGCCCAGGTTGAGGAACGGCCGGCTCGGCACGGTGCCGTCGGCGTTCGTCTGCCACTGCTGCTCGAGCACGGTCTTGAACTGCGCGCCCGTGAGCGACGTGGTCCAGAGGTTGTTCACGAACGGCAGCACCGCGTTGGCCTCGGCGTAGGTGATGACGCCGTCGGTGCCGTAGATCAGGTCGGCGCGCAGGCCGCCCGGGTTGACGATGCCGATCTCGGCGCCACCGCGTTCGGCGGAGGACAGCGACGAGACGAGCGAGTCGGCGACGAAGTTGCCGAGGGCGGACTCCGAGGCGCGGTCGTCGGTCTTGCCACCCGCGAAGGCGCGGGTGATGTCGGCCGTGATCGAACCGATGGGCTGTTCGCCGATCTCCTTGGCGGCGGCGAGGGCCGCGTCGACGATCTTCTTGACCTCGGCCACGCGCGGGTAGGCGGCGACCAGGGCGGCATCGGAGGTGGTCACGCGGGCGATGTTCTTCGCCGTGTGCGCGGTCACCTCACCGGTCGCCTTGACGACGTCGAGCGTGATCTGGCCGATGTTCTCACCGTAGTTGCCGGTCTGAACGATGGCGCGGGTCTTGCCGGGCTTGCCGGGGATGGCCGCGTCCCACACGTACTGCTTGTGCGTGTGGCCCGTGAAGATGGCGTCGACCTCGGGGCTCGTCTTGGTGACGATGTCGGCGAAGGCGCCGCCGGCGGCGACCTCCTGCTCGAGCGTCGCCTTTTCGGGCGTGCCCGCACCGGCACCCTCGTGGTACTCGGCGACGATGACATCCGCTTCGCCGTTGGCGGCGTTGCCGTCGCTCAGCTGAGCGGCGACGCGGTTGACGGCCTCGATGGGGTCACCGAACGTGAGGTCGGCGATGCCCCCGGGCGAAACGAGCGTTGCGGTCTCTTCGGTGACGACACCGATGACACCGACCTTCACGCCGTCGACGTCGATGACCGTGTACTCGTCGAGCGCCGGGGTGGTGGTGCCCTTCTTGTAGACGTTGGCGCCGAGGTAGGGCCAGGCGGCGTTCTTGCCACCGTCGATCACGCGGTCGGTCAGGTCGGCGAAGCCGCCGTCGAACTCGTGGTTACCGACGGCCGAGGCGGCGAGGCCCAGGGCGTTCAGCACGTCGATGGTGGGCTGGTCTTTGTCGACCGCCGAGGCGAACAGCGAGGCGCCGATGTTGTCACCGGCCGAGAGGAACAGCGAGCGGCTATCGCCGAAACCGAACTTGGCACCCTCGACGGTTCCGGCGAACTTGACGGTGTTCTCGTCGATGCGTCCGTGGAAGTCGTTGATGTTCAGCAGGTTGATGCTCGTGGTGGCCGACGTTCCCGTGTTGATACCGACGACGACCGGGTCGTGGTCGCTCGAACGGAACGGCGAGGCGTCGTACAGGTTCTTCGCGTTGTAGTTGAAGCGGGAGTACTCGAGGGCGACCGATTCGACGGAGTTGATGTTCCAGACATCCGCCCCCGTCACGGTCTGGTCGGCCTCGGGCGAGGCGAACACGTGGTCGAGCGAGCCGACGGCACCGCCGTAGGCGTACGTGTATTCGCCCGTCTTGGCTTCCTGGCTGATGTAGCCGGCCTTCTTGATGACGTCGATCGGGTCTTCGGCCGCGTAGGCGTTGAAGTCGCCGACGAGGAAGACCTTCTTGGTGCCGGCCTGCGTCTTCATCTTCTCGGCGAAGGCGACGAGGTCGGTGGCCTGGCGGGTGCGGTCGCCCGTGAAGGCGCCCTGACCCTTGTCGGCGTTGTCACCGGTTGCCGCGTCGGAGGAGCTCTTCGACTTGAAGTGGTTGGCGATGACGACGAAGGTGCTGGATGCCGGGTCGCCGACGGGCTTGAAGGCCTGGGCGTTGGGCTGGCGAGCGTTCGAGAAGTTGGCCGAATCGGTCAGGATGGTCGATTCGCCGACCGTCTCGATGACGGCCTTCTTGTAGATGAAGGCCGTGCGGATGACGTCTTCCTTGGCGGGGAGCTTGGCGGGCGAGGGGACGAACGCCCACACGTCCGAGCCGGCTGCCTTGTTGAGCGCCGTTACGAGAACGCCGAGCGCCTCGTCACGGGGCTTGCCAGCCGCGGCCGCGGAGTTCTCGATCTCTTCGAGCGAGATCACGTCGGCGCCGAGGCCGTTGATGGCCGCGACGATCTTGGCCTGCTGACGCTCGAGGTTGGCGTCGTTGGCCGCCCCGCGCACGTTGCAGCCGCCGTTGACGGTGACGGGCTTGTCGGCGCGGTCCTTGTAGAAGGTGCAGCCGGCGACCTCGTCACCCGTGGTCGAGAAGTAGTTCAGCACGTTGAACGTGCCGAGGCGCACGTTGCCGCCGACGTTGCGGGGGGCGGCCTCGCGCGTGTTGGCGAACGTGACGGGCTGGACGGTCGCCGCGTTGGCGTCGGTCAGCTGCGATGTGGGCTGGAACTTCCACGAGCTGTTGCGGTAGTCGAGGATGACGGGCTTCGTGAACGTCACGGCCGCACCGACGCGCACCGGGTTGGTGGTCGACAGGTAGGGCAGCGGGATGCTCTCGCCGATCTGCGGCTGGTCGTCGCGCGGCAGGAAGTTGATCGTGGAGGCGTCGTCGAGCTTGACGAGGCCGGCCTTCGTGCGGGCCACCTCGGCGTCGTAGGCGGCCGAACCCGGCTTGCCGAGCACCGTCGGGTTGATCGCGGGCGTCGTGCCGACCATGAGGCCGATCTCGGCGTACTGGTTGGCGGCGTAGTTGTCGGTGACCGTGTAGGCACCCTGCGGCTTGATGATCATGCCCTCGAGCACCTCGCGCTGGGCGTCGGTGGCGGGGTAGGCGACCTCGGCGGGCGTTGGGGCAACGACACCGGCCTTGTCGAGCTGCTTCAGGTCGGATGCCGCGGCAACCGTGACCTGCGTCAGGCCGAAGTACTCGGAGACGGCGCCCGTGACCTCGACGTAGTCACCGATGGTGACGGAGGCGACGGTCGACGGCGAGTAGACGAAAAGGCCCTCGGAGGCGAGGTGCTTCGTCAGGTCGAGCTTGCCGCCCGTGGCGGGCGTCTGGATGTAGTAGCCGCTGAAGCCGCCGTCGGAGTAAGCGGCCGTGACGACACCGCGCGCCGCGACGCGCTTGCCCACGAGTGGGCTGGCGTCGGTGGTGCCCTGGATGTCCTTGATGGCCGTGAGCTCGGCGGGCGTGCCGGGAGCCGGGGTCTCGGTGGGGGTCGGCGTGGGAGTGCCGGTGGGTGCGACCGTCGGCGTGGGAGTGGGCGCCGGGTCGGTGGGCGTCGGCGACGCGGTCTCGCCGGCGGCGTTCGTCGGCGTGATGGTGGCCGAGAGGGTGAAGTCGGCGGAGTTGTCGTCGCTGTCGGCGAAGCCCGTGCGGTTGAGCGACTTGACGTCGGTGTTGCTGGCGGGGGCCGTGGCGACCGCCTTCTCGAACGTCTGCGAAGCGCCGTAGCCGAGCACGTCGGCGAAGAGCGGGTTGGCCGAGGTGTCGCCGGCGGGGGCGGTGGCCGGGGTGGTGCTCTTGACGAGGGCGAGGGTGCCCGTCGTGCCGCTCGGGGCGATGGTGCCCACGACATCCGGAGTGGGGAGCGCTGCGCCGACAGGGGCCGTCGTGCTGTTGCTGTTGCCCGAGACGAGGTAGTAGCCCTTCGGAGCGATCGAGCCCGTGAGGGGCGTCACGCCGCCGAAGCTGTCGGCCTCGGTGCCGGTGGCCTTGCGGTACTGCAGCGACCAGCCGCTGATGTCGATGGGGGCGTCGGTCGGGTTGTAGAGCTCGACGAACTTATTGGTGAACGCGGCGCCGCGGCTGCCACCACTGAGATAAGCCTCGTTGATCACCACCCCCGTTCCGTCTGGGGCGGCCTGCGCCGGAAGCACCGACAATGGTGCGGCGGCGAGGCCGATGAGGGTCGCGAACGCGAGGAGTCTTCCTCGGCGTTGGGGCTCGGACATGGGTCTCCCTGGGGATGATGCGACGGGTGAGCACGCGAGTCGAGGGTGCGCGCCATCGCGCACCCAACTCGGGCGGCGACCTAGTCAGGCTAGGAAGCCGCCATAACCGCTCTGCGTCTGACAGATGAACAGTTGGTAAAAAAGTAACCCCAACGGGTGACACTCCAACGGGGCTGCAACAGATGAGCAGCGACACGCGCTAAGGGTGCCACTAAAGAGCAGAGAGCGGATGGTGCGAGCGAAAAACGCAGCGTCAGACGATGGTCTTCATCATCCGGGTGTTGCCGAGCGTGTTGGGCTTCACCCGGGCCAGGTCGAGGAACTCGGCCACACCCTCATCCCGCGACCGGATGAGTTCGTAATAAACCTCGGGATCGACGACGGTCTCGCCGATGGGCAGGAAGCCGTGGCGCTCGAAGAACGGCACCTCGAAGGTGAGGCAGAACAGACGGGTCACACCGAGTTCGAGCGCGTCCTCCTCGAGCCGGGCCAGGATGGCTCCGCCCACGCCCGCGCGCAGGTGCTGCTGCGAGACGGCCAACGTGCGCACCTCGCCGAGGTCCTCCCACATGACGTGCAGCGCGCCGCATCCGATGAGCTCGCCGTCGGGCGTCTCGGCCACGCGGAACTCTTGCACGGCCTCGTAGAAGACGACGCGTTCCTTGCCGAGCAGGATGCGCTCCTGCACGAGGGGTTCGATGAGCGACTGGATCTTCGGCACATCGCTCGTGCGCGCCCGTCGCACCGTGTACTCGGTGCGCACTGCCTGTTCCGTCATCTGCCGCCTCCATCCGCCTCGCCGGAGTCACCGTGATGCACTCCTCGTGCGCCGGTGGCCGTCATCCAGCCTAGACCCGGGACCGCACTGCCAGTCCGGGGTTGCGCACGGCATCCGGGGTTGCGCACGGCATCCGGGTTCATGCGGTAGCCGCTTGCGCACGGCGATCTGGCCGCGCGCAAGCGGTGGCGGCAACGAGAGCCCGGGCGTACCGTTGCCGCATGAGCGATGCACAGGACAAGCCCACCGAAAACGACCCCTACTCCGACTTCTCGATCCCCCAGGACACCGACCTCGTGGCCGACCAGCCCGCCGGCGAGCAGGATGCCCCGGCGAAACGCGATGCGGCCGACCGCGACGCCGACCCCGACCTGAACGGCCTCGAGGACAAGTAGGCCGCGCCGGCCGGCGAGGGTCGTCAGGCGCTCCGCCGAGGCCCCCTCCCGGCGGCACCCGGATCCCCTTAAACGCCGAATGCGGCGACACGAACCCTGAGGTTCGGTCGCCGCATTCGGCGTTACGGGCGGTCAGCACGGATGCCGACCGTGTCGACTATTCGCTGGTGATCGCGAGGTCGGGGGTGGATGCCCCCGTGCCGAGCGCCGCACCGGCGTTGACGTTGGTCGACGCGTAGCCTTCGCGCTGGCTCGTCGTGAACACGAACTTGCCATCGATGAAGTCGACGTGGACGTGGTCGCCGGCACCCAGCTCGCCGTGCAGGATCTTCTCGGACAGCGAGTCCTCGACCTCGTGCTGGATGGCACGACGCAGCGGTCGGGCACCGAGCGACGGGTCGAAGCCGACCTCGATCAGGCGCTCCTTGGCGGGCAGCGTGAGTTCGACGGTCATGTCGCGGTCGAGCATGCGCTCGCCCAGGCGCTTGATGAACAGATCGACGATCTGCAGCAACTCGGGCTTCGAGAGCTGCGGGAACACGATCGTGTCATCGACACGGTTGAGGAACTCGGGCTTGAAGTGCTTCTTCAGCTCTTCGTTGACCTTGCCGCGCATGATGTCGTAACCCGTGGAGGAGTCACCCTCGACCTGGAAGCCGACCGGCCCGCCAGCGATGCCCTTCGAACCGAGGTTCGTGGTCATGATGATGACGGTGTTCTTGAAGTCGACGACACGACCCTGACCATCGGTCAGACGGCCCTCTTCGAGAATCTGCAACAGCGAGTTGAAGATGTCGGGGTGGGCCTTCTCGATCTCGTCGAACAGCACCACGCTGAACGGCTTGCGGCGCACCTTCTCGGTGAGCTGGCCGCCCTCTTCGAAGCCGACGAACCCGGGAGGGGCACCGAACAGACGCGAAACGGTGTGCTTCTCGCCGTATTCGGACATGTCGAGCGAGATCATCGCGCCCTCGTCGTCGAACAGGAACTCTGCGAGCGCCTTGGCGAGCTCGGTCTTTCCGACACCCGTGGGGCCGGCGAAGATGAACGAACCGCTCGGACGCTTCGGGTCCTTCAGGCCGGCACGCGTGCGTCGGATGGTCTTGGAGAGCGCCGAGATGGCCTCCTCCTGACCGATGACACGCTGGTGTAGGGCCTTCTCCATGAAGACGAGCCGCGAGGACTCTTCCTCGGTGAGTTTGAACACGGGGATGCCGGTGGCCTGGGCCAGAACCTCGGCGATCAGACCTTCGTCGACCGTCGCGGTGGTCTTGACCTCGCCCGAACGCCACTGCTTCTCGAGGCGCAGACGCTCGCCGAGGAGGTTCTTCTCCTCGTCGCGCAGCGATGCGGCCTTCTCGAAGTCCTGGTCTTCGATGGCGGCTTCCTTGGCCTCGCGCACCTTGGCGATCTTCTCGTCGAATTCGCGCAGCTCGGGCGGGCTCGACAGGATCGACAGGCGCAGGCGGGCGCCGGCCTCGTCGATCAGGTCGATGGCCTTGTCGGGCAGGAACCGGTCGCTGATGTAGCGGTCGGCCAGGTTGGCCGCGGCCACGATGGCACCGTCGGTGATGGACACCTTGTGGTGCGCCTCGTAGCGGTCGCGCAGACCCTTCAAGATGTTGATCGAGTGCGGGAGCGACGGCTCGGCGACCTGGATCGACTGGAAGCGACGCTCGAGCGCGGCATCCTTCTCGAAGTGCTTGCGGTACTCGTCGAGCGTGGTGGCGCCGATGGTCTGCAGCTCACCTCGGGCCAGGAGCGGCTTGAGGATGGAGGCGGCGTCGATCGCGCCCTCGGCGGCACCCGCACCCACGAGGGTGTGGATCTCGTCGATGAAGACGATGATGTCGCCGCGCGTGCGGATCTCCTTGGTGACCTTCTTCAGGCGCTCCTCGAAGTCACCGCGGTAACGGCTGCCCGCGATGAGCGAGCCGAGGTCGAGCGAGTAGAGCTGCTTGTCCTTCAGCGTCTCGGGAACATCGCCCTTGACGATCGCCTGGGCGAGGCCCTCGACGACGGCCGTCTTTCCCACACCGGGTTCACCGATGAGGACGGGGTTGTTCTTCGAGCGGCGCGACAGGATCTGCATGACGCGCTCGATCTCCTTCTCGCGCCCGATCACGGGGTCGAGCTTGGAGTCGCGTGCGGCCTGCGTGAGGTTGCGACCGAACTGGTCGAGGATCTGCGAACCACCCTGGGCCTGCTGCTCGGCGGGGGCACCGCCGACGGCAGCCGTCTCTTTGCCCTGGTAACCCGAGAGCAACTGGATGACCTGCTGGCGCACGCGGTTGAGGTCGGCGCCGAGCTTCACTAGAACCTGCGCGGCAACGCCTTCACCCTCGCGGATGAGGCCGAGCAGGATGTGCTCGGTGCCGATGTAGTTGTGGCCGAGCTGCAGTGCTTCGCGCAGAGACAGCTCGAGGACCTTCTTCGCCCGCGGCGTGAAGGGGATGTGGCCGGTGGGCTGCTGCTGCCCCTGGCCGATGATGTCTTGCACCTGCTCGCGCACGGCGTCGAGCGAGATGTTCAGCGACTCGAGCGCCTTCGCTGCAACGCCCTCACCCTCGTGGATGAGGCCGAGCAGGATGTGCTCTGTGCCAATGTAATTGTGGTTGAGCATCTTGGCCTCTTCTTGGGCCAAAACGACAACGCGCCGAGCTCTGTCGGTGAATCTCTCGAACATGTTCACTCCTTGGGAAGGCCAGACAGGGAGGTGGCTTCCGATACAAAGAGAGTAACCGCGGAATCTGCCAAAAAGTCCGCTGTTCGCCGTGGGCGTGACCCCCGGCATCCGGGTGGTAATTCTGCCGGGGTCGCGGATGACTCAGCGGAACGTGACGGTGCGTGCAAGGTCGTCGAGCAGCTGGCGCATGCGCTCGAAGACGACCAGATCGTAGTTTGCCGTGTAGAGACGAGCGACCTCGGATCCCACCGCGAAAACGTAGTCCGTGCGCGCCACCACGGCACTGGTGCCATCGGCGAGGTCCAGGTAGCGGGTGACACGCACGCCCTCGACCCCGTCGACGTTGTGGATCGACCGGACGATCGGATTCTCGATGGAGGTCGGATCGTTCGCGCCCGCGAGAGCGGCCAGTTCGCGCACATCGAACTCGGAACGCGCTTCGAGCACCAGATCGGCCAGGTAGGCGTCTCCCCCCGCGAACGCGAGGAAGCTCCGCGATGCACCACGTTCTGCGCGCGTCGATGCGACGAGGCGGACCGTCTCGGCATGGGCGGCCGCGTCGGCCGATGACAGGCGCCCCTGGGCCACGAGTTCGGCGATGAGATCGTCGGCCCAAGCGGCCACGGTCGGCCATCGATCGAACGGCCACTCCGAGGGAATGCCGATCCAGGCGTCGGGATGAGTGACGAAAACGCTCACGATCTGGGTTCTGCCTTTCTGACGGAGCTGCCGTGATCGACTCCGTGGTCGCGGGCATAGCGCCGGAACCTCAGGGTGGAGGCGATGGCATCGAAGAGTTCCTCGACGGCCGCTGAGACCCGCTCGCCGTCGGGTATATCGAATCGAACGATGCTGGCCGTCACGCTCAACCAGCGGCTGGTGCCGGGCACGGCGGCCAGGTAGGAGATGCGACGGGTAGGCGGCACGTCGATGCCTTTGGGCCCCGTGCGCGGTTTCTCGTCGCTCACGCGTCGCACCGCGAGCACCCCGCCGATCTCGGTCGCGCGCGATTCGCCCCGGGCCGCGAACCGGAGGAGGACGTCCTCCGGTGTGCCACTACCGGCGGGGGGAACGGGCTCGGAGACCACGATCCCGAGCGGCACGGGCGCCCCGGCGATCAGGTCGAGCGGGATGTACAGGTCGACGCCGCGGGCACCTCTCGCCTGAGCGACCGCCGAATCGAGCGCGGCCCGAACAATGGAACGCGCCCGTGTCGCTTGGTGAGGGGGGAGCTCGCGCCCGACAGACCGGACGAGGTCTCGCACGGCAGTCCCTGCGGGGTCGCTCCCCGATGTGGCGATGTCGAGAGGGATGCGATGCCACCCCTCGGGCACCGCGAGCCAGTAAGGCAATCGGTCAACCATTCTTCGCTCCCCTGCCTGCAGCACGGGCGCTACGCCCGGAGTTACCCGGGAGGGTCTTCCACGCGCGGGCGAGACCGACTCCGCCCACGACGACACTGAGGAGGACGGGGAGCGCCCACAGGCCGAAGCCACTGCCCGCCGAGTAGTACAGACCCGAAAGCAGGGTGAGCGCACCGCCCAGCAGCAGGGTCAGAGCGCCGATCGACCCGGGTGACGCCCACAGCACCAGTCGTTTGGTGAACGAATCTCGGTATTGCCGCCACGGATTCCACACCACGGCGAGCGCGAATGCCATCACCACGGGGAACAGGAGAAAGAGCCACCACGGAGCCGGGAGAGGGAGTGCGCCCGCGACCTGATCGATGCGCCCCGCATTGTCGGGAAGGGACGAACGACCGGGTGCCCCCGACACGAGAGCCAGAACAAGATTGACCACGAGGAGCACGGGGCCGTAGAGCAGATAGGCGAGGGTGTTGAGCGCAACCACAACGGCGGTGCGGTGCCCCGGAGCGTGGCTCACCCTGACCCTCTCCGTCGCCGTCACCAATTGAGGTCTCGCACGGTCGACGTGCTCGCCTCTTGCATCGTCGAGGGGGTCAGGGCCGAAATAGCCGGCGGGATGACAGCCGGAAGGACGGCATTGCCCACGTAGCCGCTGCCCCACAGGAACCGGCTGTTGCTCGCGGCAACGGCGGCCGCCGACGTGGCTCCACTTCTCAGCGTCATATTCGCGATGATCGCCGTCTCGGCGAGCGCGCGCGCCTCGGACCCGATGACGGGCGCAAACCGCAGGTTCTCGACACCTTCGCGCGCGGCCGTCTCGACGAGCTCGACGGCTACAGAACGTGTCACGCCCGAGACGCCGCTTCCGGCGGCGGAGGCCATCTGCGAGGTCGCGGCGGCGGTGGCCGTGGCACCCCTCGTCGCCGCGAGCCCGCCCTTGATGAGTTTGCCCGCACCGAAGGGGAGGACGGCGAGGGCGATCTCGGTGATCGCATCGACCCAGGACTTGTTGCCCGTGAGCGCCTGCATGGTGGCGTTCAGCGCGGTAGCGACGGCGACGATCACAACGATCGCGCCCACGATGAGGTTGAGCCCGGGAACGAACATGGCGACAACGGCCAGGATGCCCGCGACGACACCGGCGATCGTCAAAACCGTATCGATCCACGGGTTCTCCTCGAAGAACTGGTCGACGTCCTCCCAGAAGCCGTCGTTGAGGTCGCTCGCCTGCTCGACGTCGTGGATGGCATTCTCGGCGGTCGTCGCGGCGGTATCACGCGCGTCGATTGCTTCCTGCAACAGGGAGATGGCTGCCTGCAATGACGCCGCGGCTCCGTCGGCTTCCGAACGAGCACCGTCACGCAATCCCTCGATGCGCGTGCGGTCGGCGGGTTCGAGGGCCGGGTCGTCGAGCTGGCGCTCATAGGCCGTGGCCTCCGAACCCGACGACTCCGTCGACGCGACAGCCGTCTGCGCCTGTGTCAGGGCCGTCACGCTGGTCTCTTGGGCCGAGGTGAGCTCGGGCGCGTAAACGAGGAGGGCATCGCCCGTGCCTCGGTATCGCTGCTCGGCCCGATCGATGCGACCCGCGACCTGTTCGGCGATCTCGCGGAAGGCATCCACTGCCTCGCTCACGGTCGCCTTGTCATCGAGCAGCGTGCGAAGGTTTTGCGAGGTCTGCTTGATGGTCTCTGCCATCGCGACATAATTGTTGCCGGCGCTGGTCACGACCGCCGGATCGCCGGGGACGGGATCTGCGCCGTAATTGAGTGCCGTCCAATCAGTGGGGCGTGCCATCAGTTCTCCTCCGTGAGTGCCGCCGCGAGGTCGTTGTCCACGCTCTCGAAGCCCTCCCGTACGCTCGTGAGCTGCTCGCCGAGGGAGGTGAGTTGTTCACTCAACTCGGACCGGCGGTGATCCCATCCTTCGGCGAAAGCAAGGACGCGTTCACCCAAAGCCATATGGCCCACCGCGACGGCGACATCGTGGCTCTCACCGTTGGCTCCGTCGAACTCTGTACGGATGCGCGCCAGGCTCGAGACCATATCGTCGAGCAACGCCCCGTCGATGACAACCTTCTCCACGCCCCGCCCCTCTCGTTCGTCGTGTGTCCACGGTATCGAGCCCATAACGACGAAGCCATGGGGAGGGCTCCCCTGTGGATAACTCGGGCGCGTCGTCCGCTACTGCAGGGCGGAGGTGAGCCGGGCGATGTTGTCGAGGATGGTGGAGCGGAGCGGCTGCGTCAGCCACTCGTCGAGCGTGAGTTCACGGCTGACGCTGCGGTAGTGCTCTTCGACCTGGCGCATCTCGTCGACGAAGTCCGCCCCGCGCACCATGAGCGAGACCTCCATGTTGAGGCCGAAGGAACGCATGTCCATGTTGCTCGAGCCGATGACCGCGATCTCGTCGTCGATCGTGAAATGCTTGGCGTGCAGGATGTAGGGCGCCGGGTACATCCAAATGCGCACGCCCGCGCGCAACAGCTCTTCGTAGTAGGAGCGCTGGGCGTGGTAGACAAGCGCCTGGTCGCCGATCTCGGAGACGAAGAGGTTGACCGGAACGCCGCGTTGCACGGCCGTCGTCACGGCATAGAGCATGGCCTCGTCGGGCACGAAGTAGGGGCTCGTGATGTTGATCTGGTGCTGCGCGTTGTAGATGAGCGCGAGGAAGAGGCGCAGGTTGTTCTCGCCGTCGAAACCGGGGCCAGAGGGCACCACCTGCAGTTCGAGGTCGCCGGCGTTGGTGGCGGCATCCAGGATGCCCGTCTCGTTGGTGAGGATCTGGTCGGTTTCGGAGTACCAGTCACTCAGGAACACGGCATTGAGGGCCGCGACCGTCGGGCCCTCGATGCGCGTGACCAGCTCCTGCCACTGCAGGCCACGCTTGATGTTGCTGGACTTGTTGTAGCTGCGGTCGATCACGTTCTGCGAGCCCATGTAGCCGACGGCACCGTCGACGATGAGCAGCTTGCGGTGGTTGCGCAGGTCGGGGCGCTGGAACTTGCCCTTGAGCGGCTGCAGGGGCAGCATCAGGTGCCAGTCCGCGCCCATCTCGGTGAGGCGCCGCAGCGTCTTCTTGTAGTCACGCGTGCGGAAACTGGCGAAGTGGTCGAGCAGCACGCGCACCGTGACGCCGCGTTTGACGGCCGCCTCGAGGGCATCGAACAGCGGGTAGGTGGTCTGGTCGCACGTGAGGATGTAGAACTCGACGTGCACGAAACGCGTCGCGCGGCCCACCTCTTCGGTCATGGCGTCGAGGGATGCCTGATAGTCCGCGATGAGCGTGGCGTCGTTGCCGCCCTGCAGGGGCATGGAGCCGAGACGACGGTTCAGGGCGACGACGCTCGCGAACCAGGGCGGCGATTCGTCGGTGAGGTTGGCCCGCACGAGATCGCGGGTGGTCTGCCGGATGTAGACGTTGATGTCGTCTTGTTTGCGGCGGCGTTTGCGAGGCAGCTTCGGGTTTCCGATGAGCAGGAAGACGACGATGCCCACAAGTGGGATGAGGAAGATCGCGAGCAGCCACGCCATGCCGGCCGTCGGGCGGCGGTTGCGCGGCACGATGATGACCGCGAGAACGCGGACCGCCAGGTCGAGGATGAGCAGCGCGACGCCGAACCAGCCTGTGAAGCCGTATGTGGTCACCGGCTCTCCTCACGCTCGACTCGGCCCGTTTGCGGCCTTAGCCTAGCGTGCACACAATGCACGGATGCTTGGGGCGGCGCTATTTGCCCACGGGCGGCAGGCCCAGGCGCACGCGCTCTTCGGCCTCGATCTCGGCATACGCCTTGCGCTCGTTGCGGTCGGAGCGGATGATTGCGCGCATCAGGAACCAGAACACCCCGCCCACGAGGACCGTGGGGGTGAGTGACCAGATGGCTGCGACCCAGAAGTTATCCATGACTCCTCAAGGATACGCCCTCCGGCCGGGACACGCCGAGCGAGCGCTCAGGCGAACGCCTCAGCCAATACCGAGGCGAGCGCCTAGCTGCCGCCGGTCAGGCCGCCGTAGACGCCCGTGACGATGAGGTAGAGGCCGATGCCGCCCACCACGATCCAGATCATGACGCGCGCGTTGGTGGGCTTCTTGGGGTCGCCCGGCTCGGTTTCGTTCTTCGGCAGATAGCTCATGCTGAGGCTCCTTCGCCTACTTGACCAGGGGGAACAGGATGGTTTCGCGAATGCCGAGGCCCGTGATCGCCATCATGAGGCGGTCGATGCCCATGCCCATGCCACCCGACGGCGGCATGCCGTGTTCGAGCGCACGCAGGAATTCTTCGTCGAGACGCATAGCCTCGACATCCCCCTTGGCGCCGAGTTTCGCCTGCTCGACGAAGCGCTCGCGCTGGATGACGGGGTCGACGAGCTCGGAGTAGCCCGTGGCCAGCTCGAAGCCGCGAATGTAGAGGTCCCACTTCTCGACGACACCCGGAATCGAGCGGTGCTCGCGCACGAGGGGCGAGGTGTCGAGCGGGAAGTCCATGACGAACGTGGGGCGCTCGAGCGAACCCTTCACGAAGTGCTCCCACAGCTCCTCGACGTATTTGCCGTGCGTGGGCACGCCCACCTCGAGCTCGACCTCGTCGGCCAGGGCCGTGAGCTCGTCGAGCGGTGTCTGCGGCGTGATGGTGCGACCGGATGCCTCGGAGAGCGACTCGTACATCGACAGGCGATCCCATTCGCCGCCCAGGTCGAATTCGGTGCCGTCGGCCCACGTGACCACGTGCGAACCCGAGACCGCGTGCGCCGCGTTCTGGATGAGCTCTTGCGTCAGGTCGGCGATCTGGTTGTAGTCGCCGTAGGCCTGGTAGGCCTCGAGCATCGCGAACTCGGGGCTGTGCGTGGAGTCGGCGCCCTCGTTGCGGAAGTTGCGGTTGATCTCGAACACACGGTCGATGCCGCCGACGACGGCGCGCTTGAGGAACAGCTCGGGCGCGATGCGCAGGAAGAGCTCGGTGTCGAAGGCGTTGGAGTGCGTGGAGAACGGGCGGGCCGCTGCGCCACCGTGGATGGTCTGCAGCATGGGCGTCTCGACCTCGAGGAAGTCGTGCGCGTCGAACGTGGCACGCAGCGACGCGACGGCCTTGGCGCGGGCGCGCACGGTCTGGCGGGCCTGGTCGCGCACGATGAGGTCGAGGTAGCGGCTGCGCACGCGCGATTCTTCGCTCAGCTCGTTGTGCAGGTTGGGCAGCGGCAGGAGGGCCTTCGAGGCGATGGCCCAGTCGCTGACCATGATCGACAGCTCGCCGCGGCGGCTCGAGATGACCTCGCCCGTGACGAAGACGTGGTCGCCCAGGTCGACGAGTTCCTTCCAGGCGGCCAGCGATTCTTCGCCCACGTTGGCGAGAGAGACCATGGCCTGGATGCGGCTGCCGTCGCCCGATTGCAGCGACGCGAAGCACAGCTTGCCCGTGTTGCGCAGGTGCACGAGGCGCCCGGCGAGTCCCACCGTGACACCCGTCGTGGCGTCGGCCTCGAGGTCACCGAACTCGGCGCGGACCGCAGGAATGGTGGTGGTGATGGGCAGCTGCACGGGATAAGCGCCACCCGCGGCATCCGCTCGCTCGCGAATGAGGCGCTCACGCTTCTGCAGGCGCACGGCCTTCTGCTCGCTGACCTCTTCGGCCGTGAAGCCGTTGTCGTCGGCAGCAGCGGCGGTCGCGGCAGCGGTCGACGGGTCGGATGCGGCGGCGTCGGCCTGGGCGGGGGTGCGGGGGGCGTCGTGGCGGTCGTCACTCATTGCGGAAGCGTCTCCTTGTGGGGTCACCACAGTTTAGTTGACGTAGAAGTCGCGGGAGCCGTCGACCCGTTCCCCGCCGACGGCGAGCTGGATGACGGCGCGCACCACGCCGCGATAGCCGTCGTCGAGAGGTGAGTTCGTCTCGGGATTGACGAGGGCCAAGCGCGTGAGCGTGACATGCGACTCGCCCATGATGGCCGATTGCGCGGCGGCGAGGACGGCGTCGAGACCCCGGTCGGCGGCCGATTCGGCGGCGTCGAGGGCGGTGCGGAGGAGCGGGGTTTCGGAGTGGGGCACAGGCCGATCGTAGTCGAGGCGGGTCGTGGCCCTGACCGCATGTCGGCGCAGGTGCACCGACCGCACGACCTCGCTGGGCGCGGGTTCGACGCGAAGCGGGTGCGGCGTCAGCGCAGCTCGTCGAGCCCCGGCAGGGCGCCCGGCGGCGTGGCGCGGCGCAGGGCGTTGTCGACGGTCGAACGCACGAGGGAAGAGAGGAACCCGCCCGGGTTGTCGACGCCGATCCCCGCGAGGATGCCCGTGGCCTGCGTGACGATCGAGCGCGAGAACTCCGAGGCGATCGAGACGGCCTCGGCATAGGCCGCGCGGTCCTTCTCGTCGACGACGACCGGTTCGCCGCCCATCTCGACGACGAGGGCCTGCGCGATCGGCAGAACGGGAGCGGGAGCGGTGACGGCGAACGAGGTCTCGGTGAGTCGCGAGACATCCATGCTGGAGCCCGTGAATTCCATGGCGGGGTGGATGGCGAGGGGGATCACACCGGCGGCCAGGGCGGGCTGCAGCACGCCGATGCCATAGAGCGGCGCCGTGTGCATGACGAGCTGCCCGGGCTGCCAGGTTCCGGATGCGGCGAGGCCCGCGACCAGCTGCGGCAGCTCGCCCTGCGGCACGGCCAGGATGACCAGTTCGCTGCGCTCGACGATGACGGGGATGTCGAGCACCGGCACGCCCGGCAACATGGCCTCGGCGCGATCGCGGCTCTCGTCGGAGATGGCGCTGACGCCCACGATGGCGTGGCCGGCACCCGCAAGGGCGACGCCCAACACGGGACCGACCCGGCCGGCGCCGATGATGCCGACACCGAGACGCCCGGCGCGTGCGCTCATCGCTGCTCGCCGTTCATGCCGAAGTAGTCGGGCTGACCCGTCTCACGCGGCGGGCTGCCTGCGCCGCTCTGGCCGCTCTCGCCGCTCTGGCCATTCTCGCCCCAGCGGTGGCTGCGGTCGGCCGCGGCAGCGCGCACGACCGCCTCGGAGACGGTCTCGAGCAAGAGCACGGCGTTGGCCGTCGACATCGTGGGAACGGTCGCTGTGACAGGCCCCATGACGGTGTGGGCCTGCGCCGACGACAACCGGAAGAGCCGCTCGAGCGGCCCCTGCGTCACCTGGATGGACTGCAGGCGCGCGAGGGGCAGCACATCGAGTTTGCGCCACACCACGCCGCGGCGGAACAGCAGCACTCCCCCGCGCAGCGCGAAACCGGTGCGCTTCCAGGCGAAGGGGTCGAGCCAGCGGGCGCGTCGAGGGGCGATGGTGAAACCGTGGGAGCCGGGGTCGGCGATGGCCGCGCGCAGGTCGGTGAGCAAGCCATCCGTCTGTGCGTCGTCGACGATGAGGCCGAGAACGCGGGTGACGTCTTCGAGTTTTCCCACGGGCAGGATGGTGGTGTTGCCCCGGGCGGCGTTGGCGTCGGTGAGCGAGACGCCGGCCTTGTTGATGCGCACCTGCCACCAGCCGAACGGCCGCCACAGAATGGACTGCGTCACCTCGATGGCGTGCACGCGGCCGGGCGGGATGGTGTCGTTGCTCGTCGAGAGCAGGCCGAAGCCCACGCGCACACCCGACGGGGTTCCCGCGATCGAGTAGCGCAGCGATTTGGTGATGGTCGACCAGATGTAGCCGGCGACGCCCAGGACGGCGGGGATGGTCCAGAAGAGGGTGAAGAACTGGTCGTTGGCGATCTGGATGGCCGCGGCGACGATGACGGCCAGACCGATGAGGGTGGGCCATCCGATGATCGTCGAGGCGACGAGGCGGCCGACGGGAATGCGCACGACCGACTCGGGCGGCGCCTGGTCGGGATCGAGCTCGGGCGACAAGAAGTCGTTGACGCGCTCGGTGACGACGCGGCTGATGGCGGGGTCGTCGCTGCGCACGAGGCCCGCCGGGCCCACGCTCACGACCGGAGCGCTGCCCCGCTCGGCGAGTTTGGCACCCGAGGCGAGGGTCAGGACATCCCGCCGCAGGCCGTCGGCATCACGCGCGTAGAGGTATTCGAGTTTGACGTTGGCGTCTTGGCCCGCGACGCTGACCTCCATCTTGGCGGCGCCCAGCAGGCGGGCCAGGAACGGCTTGTTGATGTTGACACCCTGCACGCGGTCGAGCTTGGCCTTGCGGTTGGTGCGGAACACGATGCCCGAACGCACCTCGACGGCCTCGTTGGTGATGCGGAACGTGTGCATGCGCCAGGAGAGGAAGAACGTGCCGATGATGACCAGGAGGAGCACCAGGAGGGCGAGGAGCGCCCAGCCGACGAGGCCCTGCTCCCACACGAACGAGACGGGGTCGCCGTATTCGCGGTACTCCTCGTCGCCGAACTGCGGCAGGAAGAGTTCGACGAGGCGCTCGCGCAGGTTGGCGATGACGAAACCGGCGACGGCGATGAAGAAGATGCCGCCGCGCAGGAGGGGTGTTGCGGGGTGCAGGCGGTGCCACTCGCCGTCGGCCAGGATGTGCGAGGAGGACGGGCGCTCGGGGGTCGTCGGCTGCTGCGGCTGCTGATACTGCTGGGGCTGCTGCTGCTGCTGCGGCGACTGAGGCGCCTGGTACTGCGGCTGGCCAGACCAGGCCGGGGGCTGGGGCGCCGAGCCCGGCGGAATCTCGTTGGTCACAGGCCGGTCCGTCGGGTCTCGGCGACCGCGACGAGGTGGTCGCGCAGGCGGTCGGCTTCGTCGGCGGGCAGGCCCGGCAACACGACACCCGTGGTGGCGGATGCCGTGACGAACTTCAGTTCGGACAACCCGAAGGCGCGCGCCACGGGCCCGCGGTTGACGTCGATGAGCTGCATGCGGCCGTAGGGCACGGCCACGAAACGCTGCCACATGATGCCGCGGCGGAACAGCAGGTCGTCGTCGCGCAGTAGATAGCCGATCGAGCGCACGCGGCGCGGCGTGAAGATCATGTAGATGAGGGTGATCAGAGCGATCGGGCCGGCGACCCACCACTGCCACACGGCCTCGCTGATGACGGCGATGAAGATCGCGCCCGCGGCCAGCACCGCGAGCGTGATGATCGAACCGATCAGCTCGACCACGATGTAGCGCTTCGAGACGCGCTGCCAGCCCTCGTGCGGCAGGTCGAGGCGGCCGAGATCGTCGGGCGTGTGGGCCGCGAGATCGGCGCGGGCCGTCTCGTCGACGGCGCCGCCGGCAGGTTGCGGCGCGAACTCGCCGCTCGAGGCGGGCTCAGTGTGAGGGTGCGGCTCCGGCAGTGTCATCGTCGTCATCATCCTTCGGAAGCGTGCAGAGGTGCTCGGCGACGAGGGCCGCCGCCAGCAGAATCGCGGATGCTGCGAGTGCGGCAATCGTCAACCACGTCGAGCCTACCGCGGGCATCACCGGCCGGGTGAGGAGGAAGCCGAGAGCCCCGAGCGTCACGCCGATGAGCAGGCCGCCGACCAGGCTGCAAGCCTTGGCGAGCACGACGACGCGCATGGCTCGGAACGGATCGATCATGCGCTGGGCCTTGCCCGTGACGGCGCGACGGATCGGGATGGCGAAACCGACCACGATGGCCGCGACCGCGAGAAGCGTCGCCGAGAACGTGACGGGCGGGATGACGAGCGGACGTCCCCCGGCGGCGGAGGCGTATTCGATGAGGTAGCCGATGGCCAAACCGACGATGGCGAGGCCGATGATGGGCGTGGCGCGCGTGCGGGTCACGGGCGGTCCTTTCGCAGGGCGGCGAGCAGGGCGTCGGCGCGTCCGAGACCGGGGAGCGCGGCATCCGGGTCGACGTCGAGCCAGGGCGCGAGCACGAAATCGCGTTGGGCGGCGCGGGGGTGCGGGATGGTGAGGTCGGGTTCGTCGACCGTCAAGGTTCCGAAGGCGACGATGTCGAGGTCGAGCGTGCGGTCACCCCACCGCTCGGCGCGCACGCGGCCGTGTTCGCGTTCGACCCGGTTCAGTTCGGTGAGCAGGGCCCGAGGGCTGAGGGTGGTCGAGAGCAGGGCGACGCCGTTGAGGTAGCCGGGCGCGTCGGGGTCTTCGCCGTCGGGTTTGACCGCGACGGATTCGCGCAGCGGCGACACGCGCGTGACCGTGATGCCGTCGGTGGCGTCGAGGTCGGCGAGGGCGTGCCGGATGGTCTCTTCGCGGTCGCCCAGGTTGGCGCCGAAGGCCACGACGGCGCTCGTCACGCCGAGCGACAGCTGTGAGGGCCGGCGGACGGGCGGGTGAACAGGTGGCTTGATGATGGGCGTCATGCGTCGGCATCCGCTCGGTCGGCTGAGCCGTGTCGGCCCGGTCGTGGGTCGGTGGCGTGGCCCTCGCCCGTGGCGTTGTCGTCGCGCGTTGCGTGGTCGTCGGGAGCGAACCGCGGGGCCTGCTCACGCTCGATGCTCACCGCGACATCGGCGAAGGGCACCGAGATGGGCGCGTCGGGTTTATGCACCGTGACGCGCGTGCGCTCGGCGGCCGGGTAGCCCAGCACGAGCGTCGCCACTCGTTCGGCGACCGTCTCGATGAGGTCGACGGGGTCGGCGGCCACGGCTCGCGCGATGCTCTCGGCCAGCTCGCCATAGTGGATGGTGGTCGACACGTCGTCGCTCGCGGCGGCCCGCGCCAGGTCGAGCCACACCGTCACGTCGATGACGAAGTCTTGCCCGTTCTCGCGCTCGAAGTCGTAGACGCCGTGGTGCGCGCGCACCCGCAGGCCGGTCAGCTGGATGGTGTCGAGGCTAGCCACGTCGACCACTCTGCCATGCGCGCCACGTGTCGAGGGCGAGCCGGGTGGCGGATGCGTCGTGCACGCGCACCCCCCACGCCCCGGCCTGCGCGGCCAGCACGCTCGTGACGGCCGTCGGCAGGTCCCGTTCGGTCATGGGCGCGTCGTCGGGCAGCAGCGCGCCGAGGAACCGTTTGCGGCTCGTGCCCACGAGAACGGGGTAGCCGAGTTCGAGCAGCTCGTCGAGACGGGCCAGGAGCTGCCAGTTGTGTGAGCCGTTCTTCGAGAACCCGAGCCCCGGGTCGAGCACGATGCGGTCGCCCGAGATGCCGGCGGCCCGCGCGTCGTCGACCCGCTTCGAGAGTTCGTCGCGCACCTCGGTGACGACGTCGTCGTAGTCGGCGAAGGCGTTCATGGTGGCCGAGTGGGTGCGCCAATGCCCGATGACGAAGATCGCCGGCGTGGATGCGATAGCGGCGGCCATGCCCGCGTCGGCGAGGCCCCCCGACACATCGTTGACGATGACCGCACCCTCGTGCACGGCCCGAGCCGCCGTCTCGGCGTTCATGGTGTCGACGCTCACGGCGATGTCGCGGCCGGCCAGGGCGCGGACGAGCGGCAGCACGCGGCGCTGTTCTTCGGCGGGTGTGACGCGGTCGGCTCCGGGACGGGTCGATTCGCCGCCCACGTCGATGATGTCTGCGCCGTCGGCGGCGAGTTGCAGCGCGTGAGCGAGGGCCGCGTCGGCGTCGATGAACTGGCCGCCGTCGCTGAACGAGTCGGGGGTGACGTTGACGACGCCCATCACGTGCGGCGTCTCGGAGGTCATCACGGGGTCGCCCCGGCATCCGGCGCTGGACGCGCACCGATCAGAGCGAAGATCTCGGCCCGGGCGGCGGGGTCGCTGAGCGTTCCGCGGCTCGCGACCGTGACGGTCGAGCTGTCGCGCTGCTGCTGCCCGCGCGCCACGACGCAGCCGTGAACGGCGTCGAGTACCACGAGCACGCCGCGCGCCTGGAGCCCGCGTTCGAGCGTGTCGGCGATCTCTTCGGTCAGGCGCTCCTGCATTTGCGGGCGCGACGCGATGGCGTCAACGACGCGCGGCAAGCTGCCGAGCCCCACCACGTTGTCGCCGGGAACATAGGCCACATGCGCCGTGCCGAGGAACGGCAGCAGGTGGTGCTCGCAGATCGACCGGAAGGCGATGTCGCGCACCAGCACAACCTCACCGGCGCGGTCGCCGACGGGCACGGTGTTGGCGAGGAACGCCTCGGCGTCGACGTGCAGTCCGCCGAAAAACTCGGCGTACGCCTCGCCCACGCGACGAGGGGTCTCGGCCAAACCTTCGCGCGAGACATCCTCACCGATAGCGGCGAGGAGCTCGCGCACGGCCGCCTCGATCCGGGGCCTGTCGACGCCCGTCATGCGGTTTACGCCGTCGCGGGACGCGGGTTGGGGTTCGTCCGCAGGTCGGGACGCTCTACCGACTCCACGCCGCCGTCGGTCACACCGGGGTCGACGGGGATCTTGGTCTTCGCGGCCACCACGATGGGCGGGCGGTCTGACACGGGACGCTTGTCGCTCGACAGCCACTGCGGGCGCTCGGGCAGCTTCTTGACGTCGGTGAAGATCTCGGCCAGCTGGGTGTGGTCGAGCGTCTCCTTCTCCATCAGCTCGGCGGCGAGGCGGTCGAGGATGTCACGGTTCTCGGTGATGACCTGCCACGCCTCGTCGTGCGCCTGCTCGATGAGGCGGCGCGTCTCCTGGTCGACGCGCTCGGCGATCGACTCGGAGTAGTCGCGCTGGTGGCCCATGTCGCGGCCGAGGAACATCTCGCCCGAGGACTGGCCGAGCTTCACGGCGCCCACATCGGTCGTCATGCCGTATTCGGTGACCATCTTGCGAGCGATGCCCGTGGCCTTCTCGATGTCGTTCGACGCACCCGTGGTGGGGTCGTGGAACACGAGCTCTTCGGCCACGCGACCGCCCATGGCGTAGGTCAGCTGGTCGAGTAGTTCGTTGCGCGTGACCGAGTACTTGTCCTCGAGCGGCAGCACCATGGTGTAACCGAGGGCGCGGCCGCGCGGCAGGATGGTGACCTTGGTCACGGGGTCGGTGTTGCGCATCGAGGCGGCGGCCAGCGCGTGGCCACCCTCGTGGTAGGCCGTGATGAGCTTCTCGCGGTCGTTCATGATGCGCGTGCGGCGCTGCGGGCCGGCGATGACGCGGTCGATGGCCTCGTCGAGCGCGCGGTTGTCGATGAGCTGCGCGTTGGAGCGGGCCGTGAGAAGCGCGGCCTCGTTCAGAACGTTGGCCAGGTCGGCACCCGTGAAGCCGGGCGTCTTGCGCGCGACGACCTCGAGGTCGACGTTCTTCGACAGCGGCTTGCCGCGGCCGTGGACCTCGAGGATCTGGCGGCGACCCTGCAGGTCGGGTGCGTCGACGCCGATCTGGCGGTCGAAGCGGCCGGGGCGCAGCAAAGCGGGGTCGAGGATGTCGGGGCGGTTCGTCGCCGCGATGAGGATGACGTTGGCCTTGGGGTCGAAGCCGTCCATCTCGACGAGCAGCTGGTTGAGCGTCTGCTCGCGCTCGTCGTGCCCGCCGCCCATGCCGGCACCACGGTGGCGACCGACGGCATCGATCTCGTCGATGAAGATGATGGCGGGGGCGTTCTGCTTGGCCTGCTCGAACAGGTCGCGCACGCGGCTCGCGCCGACACCGACGAACATCTCGACGAAGTCGGAACCCGAGATCGAGTAGAACGGCACACCGGCCTCGCCGGCGACGGCGCGGGCGAGCAGGGTCTTACCCGTTCCGGGAGGGCCGTAGAGCAGCACACCCTTGGGGATACGGGCGCCGACGGCCTGGAACTTGGCCGGGTCTTTCAGGAAGTCTTTGATCTCTTCGAGCTCTTCAATGGCTTCGTCGCTGCCGGCCACGTCTTGGAAGGTGACCTTGGGGGCTTCCTTCGAGACGAGCTTGGCCTTGGACTTGCCGAACTGCATGACCTTGTTGCCGCCGCCCTGCATGCTCGACAGCATGATCCAGAAGAAGACACCGATGAGCAGCAGCGGGATGAGCAGGCTCAGCAGGCTGCCCCACCAGCTGGGCTGGGGCACCTTGTCGTTGAAGCCCTCGGCGGGCGCGGCGGAGTCGACGGCCTCGACGACATCGGCGGCGCGCGCGTTGAGGTAGTAGAACTGCACCATCGTGCCGTTGTCGCCATCGGCCGAGGCAAGCGTGAGGTCGGCTCGGTTGTCACCCTCGGTGAGGATGACCTCCTTGACCTTGTCGTCCTTCAAGAGCTGCAGACCGTGCTCGGTGGACACCTCTTTGAAACCGTTGAGGTTGAGCAGGCTCGAACCGACGAAGAACACGACGACGGCGAGCAGGATGTAGGGAAGCGGTCCCTTGAAGATGCGCTTGAAATTCATGTTGCTCCGGGCCGCAGCCCGTCACCTTTCTGCAGGTGGGTCGAAGAGGGCCACAATCGCCCGTGTCGCACCAGGGTATCTCTAAGAGTCTGAGCGCCCACTCTGTGTTCCCCGTGGGCGTAAAGCGCCCGGATCAGGCGTAGACGTGCGGCGCGAGCACGGCCACATCGCGCAGGTTGCGGTAACGCTCCGCGTAGTCGAGGCCATAGCCCACGACGAATTCGTTCGGGATGTCGAAACCGACGTAGCGGCAGTCGATCTCGACCTTGGCGGCATCCGGTTTGCGAAGAAGTGCGCACACCTCGATGGAGGCGGCACCGCGCGAGGCGAAGTTCTCGAGCAGCCACGACAACGTGAGGCCGGAGTCGATGATGTCCTCGACGATGAGCACGTGGCGGCCCTCGAGCGGGGTGTCGAGGTCCTTGCGAATCTGCACGACACCCGACGACTTGGTGCTGTTGCCGTAGGACGAGACGGCCATCCAGTCGATCTCGACGTGGTTGCGCAGTTCGCGGCTCAGGTCGGCCATCACCATGACGGCACCCTTCAGCACACCCACGAGGAGCAGGTCTTCGCCCTCGTAGTCGGCCTCGATGCGCCGCGCCAGCTCGCGCAGCTTGTCGTGGATCTGCTCCTCGGTCACCAAAACTTGGGCGAGGTCGCCCTGAACGTCCGTCGATTCCATGATTCGAGTGTACGGATGTCTGGGGCGTCGTGTTCCCCGGCACCGCGGTCGGGTGCCTCGGGCTCTGGCTCAGGGGATGTCGGGGCGCAGCTCGGCGTCGGCCTGGTCGTGGGCGCGCGCCGTGAAGACGAGGAGTGCGCCCTCGCGCGTGACGCGGATGCCCGGCACGTCGATGGGGCCCTGGCCGCGCCAGTCGGTGACGAGGCGGGCGATCTCGAGGGTGTGAGCGCGGTTCAGGTATTGGCCGAATTCGCCCGCGGCGACCACGCGGATGATGCGGTTGCGCAGTGCCGCAGGGTTCACCGCGAGGGCGCGTACGTCGACGGCAATGCCCGCCTCGGCCGGCTCGCAGATCTCCTCGATGATCTCGTCGACCATGCGGTCGAGCGCCTCGCTGTCCTCGCGCAGGATGTCGGCGGTGCGCGCGAGCGCCTCGGCCACGCCCGGCCCGAGCTCGCGCTCCAGGACGGGCAGCACGGCCTTGCGCACGCGCACGCGGCTGAAGCGGTGTTCGTCGTTGTGGGGGTCGGTCCACGCGTCGAGGCCCAGGGCATCGCACGAGGCGTGCGTGGTCTCGCGGTGCACCCCGAGGAGCGGTCGCAGGTAGCGGTCGGTGAGCTCGGACATCCCCCGCAGGCTCGCCGGCCCCGCACCCCGGGCGAGGCCGAGCAACACGGTTTCGGCCTGGTCGTCGAGCGTATGCCCGATCAGGATGCGGGAGGCCCCTGTCTCGACGAACACCTCCGCGAAGGCGAGATAGCGCGCGTGGCGGGCCGCCGACTCGGGGCCCGAACCCCACGACACGACGACCTTCTTGACGATGACGGGGGCGAGGCCGAGTGATGATGCCTGCTCGGCGGCACGGGCCGCGACATCCTCCGACCCGAACTGCAGGGCGTGATCGACGATGACCGCGCCGGCGCGGATGCCGAGTTTGGGTGCCTCGAACGCGACCGCCGCCGCGAGAGCTAGAGAGTCGGGGCCGCCGCTCAGCGCGACGAGGACGAGGGGGCTGCCCTCTTCAGCAACGTGTGCGGCGAGCGAACGCCGCACGGCCGCGCGCACCTCGGCCGTTGCCGGATCGAGGGGACGGCGATGTTCAGGGCGCGCGGAGGGAGGCATCCAGTAACGTTATTCCAGACTTCACGAGCAAGGAGAAACTCATGGCAGGTTACGACGTCGTCGTAGAAATTCCCAAGGGCAGCCGCAACAAGTACGAGGTCGACCACGAGACCGGTCGCGTCTACCTCGACCGCGTGCTGTTCACGTCGTTCGTCTACCCGACCGACTACGGCTACTTCGAGAACACGCTGGGCCTCGACGGCGACCCCGTCGACGCGCTCGTGCTGCTCGAATACCCCGTGTTCCCGGGCGTGGGCGTGAAGGTTCGCCCCGTCGGCGTGCTCAACATGAGCGACGAGGCCGGCTCCGACGCCAAGGTCGTCGTGGTTCCCGTGAAAGACCCGCGCTGGAGCCACATCCAGGACATCGACGACGTTCCGCAGCAGACGCGCAACGAGATCGAGCACTTCTTCACGCGTTACAAAGACCTCGAGCCCGGCAAGTGGGTCAAGATCGAGGGCTGGGGCAACGCGGCCGAGGCCGAGCAGATCGTGCAAGACGGTTTCACCAAGCTGAAAGAAGAGGGCGGCCACTAGTCGCTGGCTTTCTTCTCGGATGCCCTCGCTCGCGTCTGCGGCGGGGGCATCCGTATTTTCACCCACCCGATCAACGGTGCCGCGGGATACGTTTTGCCAAAGTGCCACCGAATCCGTATGCTTGGTCCCCGGTAGTTCAGTGCCCTCGGGCACACCGGCCCCATCGTTTAGTGGCCTAGGACACCGCCCTTTCACGGCGGCAGCACGGGTTCGAATCCCGTTGGGGTCACGGTACTACTACACTGAAGAACAGCAACACCCGCACAAATCAGCTCGAAACCCCCGTGTAAAAAACGGAGGGAAACATACGGCATAATGGTCAGGTGCGAAAAGCACGAAAACACAGCAACACAATATCGAGGCCCTGTAGCGCAGTTGGTTAGCGTGCCGCCCTGTCACGGCGGAGGTCGCGGGTTCAAGTCCCGTCAGGGTCGCCAGGTCGAATGCCTCTCCTTTTGGAGGGGCATTTCACCATGGAGGCGACAGCCTTCGGCTCTGTAGCTCAGTTGGTAGAGCGTTCGACTGAAAATCGAGAGGTCACGGGATCGACGCCCGTCGGAGCCACCACAGCGAAATCGCCAGAATGAGATATCCCCCGAACGCCTTGCGGCGCCGGGGGATTTCTCGTTAACGCCGTCTCGCGAGGCAGGAACGACGTCTCGCGAGGCACACGCCGATCAATCGAAGAGCTCGCTGAGCCAGTTGTCTTTGCGCTTGCGACCGTGGCCGTTGCGGTTGTCGTTGTTGTAGCGGCGGTCGTCGTCGTAGCGGCGGTCGCTGTCGCGACTGCCGTAGCCGTTGTTGTCGCGGTTGCCGGTGATGCCGCCGAGCAGGCCGCCCAGTCCCCCGCGGCCGAAGTCGTCGCTGTCGTCGCGGCGGCGGTGATCGTCGCGGTCGCGTGGCGAGCGGTTGTCGCGGCCGTCGCTGTAGCCGCGGGCACCCTCGTCCCAGCGGTCGGAACCGCGGCCCGGGAACGGACGGTCGGCGTCACGCGGAAGGCCCGTGTAAGGGTTGGGGGCATCGGTGTGGCCACCGGGCATGCCGTTGGCTGGGCCCTGCTGCACGGATGCGGCCTCGGCCGAGGCGGCAGCCGCAGCGCCGCCGAATTCACGGCTCGCGCGGTCGAGGATCTTGTCGAGCTCGCCACGGTCGAGCCACACACCGCGGCAGGTGGGGCAGTAGTCGATCTCGACGCCGGAGCGTTCGCTCATGACGAGGGGGACATTGTCGACCGGGCAGTTCATTGCGGATTCCTCACTGAAGTGGCGCGGGATGCGCGGGGTGACGCCGTTGTGCGTTCACCGAATCTAATCAGCAGGGACTCAGAAACCGCTGGGAAGCAGACTGGTGACCGGCACACCCCTCGAGGACGGCGGCACGCAAACTCTGCGGCACTCTGACGGCGGGTAGACCGTCCGAATGCGATCCCGCAGCGACCTCAGTCGTCGAGGTCGCCCCAGCGCCGGGTCTCGGTCGCCGCGATGAGGTGCAGGAGTGCCTCGCGCAGAACGTCGTGCTGCGGCAGCTCCGGGAAGATCGTGGCCTCGAGATCGTGCGCGCGGCGGAATGCGTCCGCACCCTCTGGCGTGATCACGACGACGTGACGGCGACGGTCGGATGCGTCGGCGCTGCGCTCCACATAGCCGTCGCGCTCGAGTCGGTCGAGCGTGCGCGACATGGTTTGCGTCTGCACGCGCGCGCGGCGGGCCAGTTCGATCTGGCTGGCGGGGCCGGTCGAGAGGAAGTGCAGCACGATGAGGCCCGCATGCGTGAGTCCGTGGCTTTCGAGCGCCTCGGCCCAGGCATGTTCCACGAGGCGCGAGGCCGTGGACAGGAGACGGCCGGTGGGCCAGGCATCCATCGGGCCGCCCTCGGGGTTCACGCTGGCCGGCGGCGTGGGCGATGCCGTGGATGACGAGGACGCCGAAGCAGAAGCCGAAGCCGAGTCGTGGGGCGCAGAACCCGCGGCAACGCCCTGTTGGGGGGTGTTGCGCGGCTCGGACGTCATGGGACTAATGTACTCCTGGTAATAAACAGTCAGCAGGCTTACTATTTTCACGTCGACGCCCCGTCGGCCGGAAAGGCACACCGTGAGTTCTCCGCGCACCCGCTGGTTCGGGCTGGTTTTCATCAGCATCGCCGTCGCGCTCATCATCGTCGATTCCACGATCGTGAACGTCGCCATCCCGTCGATCGTCGACGACCTCGGAATCAGTTCGACAGAGGTGCAGTGGGTGCAGGAGTCGTACACCCTGGTGTTCGCATCCCTGCTGCTCGTGTTCGGCACGCTCGCCGATCGCATCGGCCGGAAACGCATGCTGCTCATCGGCGTGACAATCTTCGCGGTGGCGTCGATCGCCGCGGCCCTGGCACCGACCGGAGGTTTCCTCATCGCGACGCGCGTGGTGCAGGGCGTGGGCGGCGCCATGGTGCTGCCGACGACGTTGTCTCTCATCAACGCGACGTTCCGCGGCAAGGAGCGCGCGATCGCATTCGCCGTGTGGGGGTCGACGATCGGCGGCATGACGGCGCTCGGGCCTCTGCTGGGCGGCTACCTGACGACGTATGCGTCGTGGCGGTGGGCGTTCGGAATCAACATCCCTCTCGGCATCCTGATCGTCATCGGCGTCGTCGTCACCGTGAAGGAGTCTCGGGGCTCGGGGCAGACCCGGGTCGACCTGGTGGGCGCGCTGCTGTCGGTGATCACGTTTGCTGCGCTGGTGTTCGGTTTGATCGAGGGGCGCACATTCGGGTGGTGGCAGGCCGAGGACGGCCTCGCGTTCGGAGATTGGGTGTGGCCGTTCTGGCTGTCGCCCATTCCGCTGGCCTTCGTGGTGTCCGCCGTGGCGGGGTTCCTGTTCGTGTGGAGCGAGCGGCGCAAGGAGCGGGCGGGCAAGCCGACCATGCTGAGCGTGGGGCTGTTCGGCATTCCGTCGTTCCGTAATGGCAACATCGCGGCGTTGATCGTGTCGCTGGGCGAGTTCGGAATCATCCTGTCACTGCCTCTGTGGTTGCAGAATGTGATCGGCTACAGCGCTTTGCAGACGGGTCTCGTGCTGCTCGCCTTGGCCATCGGGTCGTTCGTGGCGAGCGGGTTTGCGGGCGCGTTCGGCAACAAGGTCGCGGCGGTCACGATCGTGCGCGTGGGTTTGGCGGCCGAGATCGTGGGTGTCGCGGGGCTCGGGTTCGTGATCGGTGTGGACACGTCGTGGGCGGCGCTCGTGCCGTTCCTGTTCGTCTACGGTTTCGGCGTGGGCCTCGCGACCGCGCAGCTGACGGGCGTGGTGTTGCGCGATGTGCCGGTGGAGCGTTCGGGTCAGGGCTCGGGCACGCAGTCCACGGCCCGCCAGGTGGGTTCGGCTCTCGGCATCGCAATTCTCGGCACGATCTTGTTCACGAGCACCGGCGGCATTCTGGGCAACAAGCTCGACGACGCGGGGGTGCCCGCCGATCAGCGCGACCAGGTGGTGTCTGCCGTGGTCGACAGCGCGGGTTCGGCACTGCCCGGTCTGGCAGACAACCCGCAGACAGCTGACGTTGCGGATGATGCGCGTGAGGCCTTCAGCGAGGGAACGAAGTTCTCGGCGTTCGCCGCCGCGGGTTTTTTGACCCTCGGCTTCATCGCCACGCTCTCGCTGGGGTCGGGTCGACCGGCGCGAGAGCGTGACGACGTCAGCTCACCTGGATCTTCTTCGCGCGAGCCTTGAGCGTCTTCTCGTCGATCGGCAGCTCGCCGGCCTCGCGCTTGCGTGCGAAGTAGCTCGCGGCCTCTTCTTGGCGGGCCTGCTCGGCGCCCGTGGCGATGGGAGCGCGCACGTGCTCGGGACCGTAGCCGAATGCTTCGACCAGGTCGGCGGCGTGCGGTCGCAGGCGCGCGATGAGCCGGTCGATGTACGGGCCGACGGCGCCGGCTCGCTGGGGTGAGAGGCGCCCCGCGATGAGGTACCACGCGAGGTGCTTCTCGACGAGCCCGAGGCCGAAGAGGTCGCGCACCCAGGTCAGCACCTGGCGCGTGTCGCTGTCGGTGATCTTGTCCAGACCGGCCGTGAAGGCCTCCCATTGCAGGAGCTCGGCGTGGGCGCGGGCCGCCTCGATGAGCTCGTTCTGGTTGTCGTTGAAGAGCGCGGCGGCCTCGACGGGGCCGAGCTTGCCGGCGGGGCGCAGCTTGGCGGCGAGTTGTTCGACCATGGTCTCGACGCGGCCCGTGAGGAGTTCGCGCTGCGTGTCGGTGTCGCGGAGGTGTCCGACGGAACGCGCGGTCGAGCCGAGGTCGGCAACGGTCTGGGCGAGCGAACGGAGGCCCGTGCCGTGGACGGCTCGGTCGGCCACCTGACCCGCCGCGTACTTGGCGAGCACCTTGGCGTCGGCCCCCTTGAAACGCTTGGCGACGTCGCCGAGGAGGCGCTTGCCGACGAGCTGCAGAAGCACGTTGTTGTCGCCCTCGAAGGTGGCGTAGACATCGAGGTCGGCGCGCAGTCCCGTGAGGCGGTTCTCGGCGAGGAAGCCGGCACCGCCGCAGGCCTCGCGCGCCTCCTGCAGGGTGTCGAGGGCGTGCCACGTGGACAGCGACTTGAGCGCCGCCGCCAGTGTTTCGAGGTCTTGGCGGTCGTCGTCGGTGTCGGCGGCCCCGCTGAAGACGCCGTCGAACTTTACGAGCAGATCGTCGTGCGCGAAGATCTGCGCGTAGGTGGTGGCGAGGCGGGGCAGGAGCCGTCGCTGGTGACGCTGGTAGTCGAGGATGACTTCCTCGTGCGTGTCACTGCCGGCATTGAACTGCCGACGCTCGCTGCCATACGTGATGGCGATCTGCAGGGCGAGGGCGGATGCCGCGGTAGCCGCGCCGTCGAGCGACACGCGCCCCTGCACCAGGGTGCCGAGCATTGTGAAGAAGCGGCGGCCGGGGCTCGCGATGGGCGACGTGTAGGTGCCGTCCTCGGCGACGTCGCCGTAGCGGTTGAGGAGGTTCTCGCGCGGGATGCGCACGTCATCGAAGTGCAGTCGGCCGTTGTCGATGCCGTTGAGACCGCCCTTGAGGCCGTCGTCTTCGCCGCCGACGCCGGGCAGGAAGGCGCCGTCGGCGTCGCGCAGGGGCACGTAGAAGCAGTGCACGCCGTGGTTGACCCCGTTGGTGATGAGCTGCGCGAAGAGCGTGGCGGCGGTGCCGTGGACGGCCGCGTTGCCGAGGTAGTCCTTCCAGGCGGCGCGGAACGGGGTCTGGATGACGAACTCGCGGGTGTCGGGGTCGTAGGTGGCCGTGGTGGCGATGCTCGAGACATCCGACCCGTGGCCCGTCTCGGTCATGGCGAAGGCGCCGGGAACCTCGAGGCTCATGGCGCCCGGCAGGAAGGCCGTGTGGTGCTTCTCGGTGCCGAGGTGCAGGATGGCGGCGCCGAAGAGGCCCCACTGCACACCGGACTTGATCTGCAGCGACGGGTCGGCGAGCACGAGCTCTTCGAAGCCGGCGATGTTGCCGCCGTGGTCGTCGTGGCCGCCCAGGCGGGTGGGGAACGCGCGGTGCACCTGGCCGTTCTCGACGAGTTTGTGCAGCTGCTCGAAGACACGCTGGCGGTGCTCGACCATGCCGAGGCTTTCGTCGCGCTGCATGTCGGGGCGGCCGGCGAGGGCGCGCGAGGCGAGGCGCGCTTCGGGCCAGCTGCCCAGGAGGGTGTGGGCGAGCGACGGGACGTCGACGCGCGGCCTGTCGCCGGCATCGGCTGTGGACGACGAACGCGAGCGCGCGGGTGCCGGCGCTTCGGTCGCGGCACGCGTGGGGGTTTCGGCGTCGACGCTGCCGGGGCCGGGGAGGTGCGCGACGGTTTCGGGCTCGACGAGAGCTTCGGGGGCGACGGTTTCGGATGCACCGGCGGCGGTCGCCTCGACTGATGCGCTGTCAACTGCCTCGGGGCCCGTGTTTTTCGCGGCGAGGTCGTTGGGTGTTGCGTCGGTTCGGTTGCTCATTGAGATCTGCCTTTCCACACTGAAATCTGTGTCGATAGTAGGAGTCCGCTAACGATCCGTGAAGCGACCCGTGGGATTGCCACAAATGCGCGCGAGCCGCTCGCGGCCGTCGCTGTCGATTTCTACAGGGCACCGAACCCCGTCGACCGACGCCAGTGAGTCTGTCGAGGCGACCGAGGTGAGCAGATCGAGCGCACGAGCGCATGCCACCCCTCCGCGCGGGGCGAGTGCAACACCGGGGCGGGACTGGCGCAGGTGCGAAGCCGACGCAGGGGCGGGACTGACGCAGGTGCGAAGCCGAGGCGGAGGCTAGGCCGAGGCGGAGGCCTGTTCGGCGACGACGCTCAGGAGGCCCTCGCCGTAGGCGGCGAGCTTCTTTTCGCCGATGCCGCTGACGCCGTCGAGGTCGGAGAGGGACTGCGGGCGCAACTCGGCGACGGCGCGCAGGGTGGCGTCTCCGAAGACGATGTAGGCCGGGACACCCTGCTCCTTGGCCTCGGCTGCCCGCCAGGCGCGCAGCGCCTCGAACAGCGGGATGTCGGCCTCGGCGAGATCGACGACCGCTCGGCGGGAGGACGACGACGACCGGCCCGAGGAGGCCTGGCGGAGGGGCTCGTTGCGCATGCGCACCGTGCGGTTGCCGCTCAGCACCTCGGCACTCGCCGGCGTGATGACGAGCGTGCCATATTCGCCGCGCGCCGCCAGCAGGTCGGCGGCGAGCAGCTGACGCACGACGCCACGCCACTGCTGGTCGCTCAGGTCTTGACCGATGCCGAAGGTGGCGATCTGGTCGTGACCGAACTGCTCGACGCGCGGGGTGCGCTTGCCGCGCAGGATGTCGACGATCTGGCCGGCACCGAACTCTTGGTTGCGCTCGCGTTTGAGGCGCACGACCGTGGAGAGGAGCTTCTGGGCGGGGATCGTTCCGTCCCACGTCTCGGGCTTCTCGATGCATGTGTCGCAATTGCCGCAGGGCTCGGCGTCTTGGCCGAAGTAACGCAACAGATTCTGCCGGCGGCAGTCGACGGTCTCGCAGAGCGCGAGCATGGAGTCGAGGTGCTTCTGCAGTTTGAGGCGGTGCGAGAGGTCGCCGGGCGACTGCTCGATCATGCGTCGCTGCTGCACGACGTCTTGCAGACCGTAGGCCAACCAGGCCACGGACGGCAGGCCGTCTCGCCCGGCACGACCGGTCTCTTGGTAGTAGCTCTCGACGCTCTTCGGCAGGTCGATGTGCGCGACGAAGCGCACATCGGGTTTGTCGATACCCATGCCGAAGGCGATCGTGGCGACGATGACCACACCGTCTTCACGCAGGAACCGGGCCTGCGTGCGCGCACGCGTGAGCTGGTCGAGGCCCGCGTGATAGGGCATAGCGTCGATGCCGTTCTGCTTCAAGAACTCGGCCGTCTTCTCGACCGTGTTGCGGCTGAGGGCATAGACGATGCCGGCCTCGCCGGAACCCTCGCGCCGGATGAAGTCGAGCAGCTGCTTGCGCGGCTCGTTCTTCGGCACGATGCGGTATTGGATGTTGGGCCGGTCGAAGCTGGCCACGAAGTGCTGCGCGCGCTCGAGGTGAAGACGCTCGGTGATCTCTCGGTGCGTGGCATCGGTGGCCGTGGCCGTGAGCGCGATGCGCGGCACATCGGGCCACCGCTGCACGAGGTCACCCAGAGACAGGTAATCGGGGCGGAAGTCGTGGCCCCACTGCGAGACACAGTGCGCCTCGTCGATCGCGAAGAGCGCGACCTTTCCGTTGGCGAGGAACCGCTTGGTCGACTCGGACGAGAGCCGCTCGGGGGCGACATAGAGCAGATCGAGCTGGCCGTCGAGATAAGCGCGCTCGACGCGCTCACGCTCGGCGGCGTCTTGCGAGGAGTTGAGGAAGGCCGCCTGCACGCCCACGGCCGTCAGCGCATCGACCTGGTCTTGCATGAGCGCGATAAGCGGCGAGACGACGATGCCCGTGCCCTCGCGCAGGAGCGCCGGGATCTGGTAGCAGAGGCTCTTGCCACCACCCGTCGGCATGAGCACGACGGCGTCACCGCCCGACGCGACCTGCTCGACGATCTCGGCTTGCTCGCCGCGGAACTCGTCGTACCCGAAGACACGGTGCAGGACTTCGAGGGCGGGCGTCACGCCCATAACGCTACCTCCTTCCACCGACATCACTGATTCAGGAGGCGGAGCAGGCGACCCAGCGGGTGGGCCGGTCGGCTCCTCGGCCGACCGCCGCCGCTCGGTGAGATCGAGAACGCGCGGGTAAGCGCGTCGCGGCGCTCGAACGGTGGGGCTTCCCATGGTGTTCTCCTCATCTGCGGGAGCGCCGTGCGGCACCCCGTGAGACGAAAATACGGGGGAGATCACCCCGAGAGGTGGGCTCCCGCGCATCCGTGGAGAGATCGGCCCGATCGCACCTGTGGAGAACAGAATGCGATCGGGCCGAGGAGTGGTGACCGGCAGGGCAACCGGCCAGCACGGCCAAGCGCCAGAGGAACCAGCCGCCCGCAGAGCCTTAGCGCTCGCCGGGCTCTTCGGGGTGTGACGACGCCGCGCCCGCATCATCCGCGACACCCGCCGGCTTGCGGCGACGCAGCACCAGCAGCACGATCAGACCCGCGATCAGCAGCACCGCGACGGCGCCGCCGATCCAGAGGATGTCGCCGGCGGCCTGCGACTGCTCGCCCGCCGCCGCGTCGGTCTGCGTCGTCATCTCGGGCTCGGGGGCCGGGGCCGCCGAATCCGTCGCGTCGGGCGCAGGTGCTGTCGTGGCCGCATCCGTCGACGGCTCGGTCGCCGCCGGGGACGATGCCTGTCCGCACACCGGGGCGCTGGTCTGCCCCTCGGCGAGCGTCTGGGTGGCATCGGGGGCCCACGTGAACGTGAACTCGTTGGAGATCGGGTGGCCGTCGGTCGAGACGACCTGCCAGATCACCGTGTACTCCCCCGGCTGGCCGAGCTGCGCGGGCATCGTGAGCGCCGGTCCGTTGACCGTCGTGCAACCGTCACCATAGAAGGTCTCGCCCGGGCCCTTGAGCTGCAGCTGGTTCGAGCCGCTCTCGCCGCCGAGATCGAGCAGGGCGTCGTTCGTCGTGATGACGATCTGACCCGGCTGCTCGGTGACAGTGGAACCCGCGGCCGGGCTAGACGACACGAGGTAGTTGTGCGCCTCGGCCGCCGAGCCGCCGAGCGGGGACACGCCGAGCAGCGTGCCGACCGCGAGCGCGAGCGCCCCGGCGAGAGCGAGACCGGACTTCTTTCGAGTGGTGACAGTCATACGTCAGCCTTTCTGGGTGCGACGGCGGGTGGCGACGACGGCCGTGACGACGCCGGCGGCGCCGACGACGATTCCGAGGATTCCGAGCGTGCGGGCGACGATATCCGGGCCGGCTTCGGCGGTGGTGGCGGCAGCTTCAGATGATGCGGAAGCGGCCGAAGCATCCTCATCGCCATCGGCCTCGGAGTGCCCGTGGGCTCCCGCTGCCGACGCCTCGGTGACGGTCACCTGCGGTGCGGGCGACTCCAGCTCCTCGGGGTCCTGGCCGTCTTCGGCGACCTGGGTCCAGTCGGTCTGACCCTGCTCGCACGTCTGCACGACGGGGAAGCTGAGCGTCTTGCCGGCGGCATCCTCGGGCAGCTGCACCTGGAACGACACGGTGTCGCGGTAGCCGTCGGCCAGCGGCGTCTTGGCCGTGTAGACGACCGTTCCCACGCGCTCGGCGAGCGACTTTCCGTGGCTGTCGGTGATCGGGTCCTTGAGTTCGGTCATCTGCTTCTCGATGTCCCAGTTGGGGCTGACCGTCGGCGTGACGGCGACGATCTCTTCGGGGATGTCGAAGCTCAGCTTCGTGGTGGGCGAGCCGTCGCAGCCGTGGCCGACCGCGAAGCTCAGCACGGTGTAGGAACCGGCGGCCGTGTCGGACGGGGTGACCGAGACGTGGGCGCTCGCGGCGAGCGGGGCGGCGAGGGCGAGGGCGACGCCGGCCGTGAGGGAGCCGACGGCGAGCAGGGGGGTGCGTTTCTTCATGCGAATGAGTCCTTGTCTGGTGGTCGCGGCAGGGCCTGCGACCGATAACTGTGAAATGGGGATGGTGCGACGTGCGGGTCAGGCCGCGAAGGCAGCCGAGACTCCGCGCGGCGGGCCGCGATGTTTCACAGAGGACAAGAAGGGAGGAGCGACGGGCGCCAGGATGCGGCGCACCACCACGGGAACCGACACCGACAACGGCGTGCTGGCCGCGGCGACGGGCTGGAAGAGGGTGAGGAACGTGAGGCGCAGGGTGTCGAACAGGCCCCAGAAGACGCGCTCGCCGTGCAACACGACCGCGACCGTGACGAGGGCCGCGAGACCGTGCGCGGCCCACATGAGCGCGTCGGAGTGGCCAGCTGCATGCGCGTGAGAACCCGCGGCACCCATGCCCATGGCGGCGTCGGCAGCCGATGACGACAACGACGACGGGGATGCCGCGGCGTGAGCCTGCCCGTGAACGTGCGCCCCCGACATCCCGAACACCGATTCGGCGCTGCCCGACACCGCCGGAATGGCTGTGAAGAGCGCGTGATAGACGGCCTGACTGACGAGAACCGCGGCGGCCGTGCGCCAGGGCGTGAGGCGGTGGCCGGCGAGCGCGATGCAGGCGAATGACGCCACCACGAGGCAGAGCGCTACGGCCACGAGGCTCGGGGCCTGAGACCCGGCGGCCGCGTGCGAGAGGGCGGCGGCGAAGGTGGAAACGGATGCGGCGACGAGGCCACGTGCCACGCGGGCTGGGCGTGAATGCATCCGTTCCTCCTGTTCCTGTCGTCAACGATAGTCGAGGGCGGGTTCGGGCCGGACATCGACGGGTCGGGCTTGATTCGGAGCGGATGGCATGGATGGGTGGGTGCCCGACGCAACCCGTTCGGAACAACCGCCGCACGGAGTAGGTTGTGGCACACGAAGGAGCGTGCACCATGACAGACGAAACATCGCCCGACGCGGGTAACGAGACGGGCATCGAGACCGACAGCTCAGCGAGCCCGGAGGTGACCAGCGCGGCCGACGCCGAGTCGAACACCGAGTCGCCCACCGATGACGAGCGGGTCGTGCGCAACGACGAGCGTGAGCGCTACGAGTTGTGGCGCGGCAACACCCTGGTCGGCGTCGCCGATGTGCGCGAAATGGGTGGCGCGACGGTCTTCACCCACACGGGCATCCGACCTGAGTTCCAGGGCGCCGGGGCGGGTTCCACCCTGGTCAAGGCCGCCCTCGAAGACACCGTGGCGCGCGGCGAGAAGATCGTCGCCGGCTGCTCGTTCGTCGCCGACTACGTGGCCGAGCACCACGAATTCGACGAGCACCTGGTCTCGCCCGACACGCTGCGATGACGGGCGCAACGCGATGACGAGGCTCGACGGGCACAACACCGAGAGCGTGAGCCGGCGCCCCGACGTCGAGGGGCCCGAGATGCTGCTGCTCGAGCCGCGCGAGGTTCCGCTGGGCGGGGTGCGCGGCATCCAGGTGCACCGTCTGTTGCCGCAGCGCGCGCTGCCCATGGTGGGCGCGTGGTGTTTCTTCGACCGTTTCGACGAACAAGCGCTCATGCGGGTTCTGCCGCACCCGCACACGGGTTTGCAGACCGTGACGTGGCCCCTGGTGGGCGATATCCGGCACCGCGACAGCGTGGGCAGCGATGTGACGCTGCGGCCGGGCGAGCTCAACCTCATGACGAGTGGGCGAGGGGTGTCGCACTCCGAGTTCTCGATCGGCGAGACGGCCGGGCCGCTCGAGGGCCTGCAGTTCTGGGTGGCGTTGCCGCCCGAGGCCGCTGCCGGTGATGCCGCGTTCGAAACACATGCCGACCTGCCGGTCTTCGTCGACGACGCACTGCGGGCCACCGTCTTCCTCGGTGAGCTCGGCGGCGTGCGCTCCCCCGCCACCACGCACACACCGATCGTGGGGGCCGACGCGCGGTTGCCGGATGCGGCGAGCGCCACCATCCCCCTCCTCCCCGGGTTCGAATACGCCATCGCTGTCCTGTCGGGCGCGCTGCGGGTGGGCGACGCCCTGCTCACCTCGGGACCCATGCTTTATCTCGGGCTGGGCCGCGACCATGTGGCCGTGCATGCAGAGGGTGACGCCCGCTTCATCCTGCTGGGTGGCGAGCCTTTCGCCGAGGACCTGATCATGTGGTGGAACTTCGTGGGCCGCAGCCATGACGACATCGTGAGCGCTCGGGATGACTGGGAGGCGCAGGACGGCCGTTTCGGGCGGGTCGAGGGGCACGCGGGTGCGCGGATTCCGGCGCCGCCGCTGCCGAATGTGCGTTTGACTCCGCGGCGCCGCCGCCGGCCCCGCACCGTCTGATCTCGCCCTGGCAGCTCGGGATGAATGGGCGTAAACTGTGGTCAGACCACAGGCGCGCGACCCTCTCCTTCGCTCCGGTCACAGGCCTCAACTACATTGGATGAACGCGCCCCCGCCTCGACACCAGGACTCACCATGACGAGCATGAACACCCGCCTCCTTCTCACCTGCGCAGCCATCGGCGTGGGTGGCGGCCTGGTGTTCGCGGTCACCGGCTACCTGCACGTCGTCGTGCTCGCCACCATCCCCGTCGTCTATGGCGTGCTCATCGGCGTCTACTTCTTCCCCGGGGTCGTCGCTCAATCTCTGCTGCGACGGCCGGGCGTCGCCGTCGTCACCGGTGTCATCGCCGGGTTGACCGCGTCGGCCTTCAACCCCACCAACGTGTGGCGGCACATCGGCACCGGGCTGCTGATCGGCTTGCTGCAAGAGCTGCCGTTCGCTCTGTCGCGCTACCGCTACTGGAAGGCGTGGGTGTTCTACCTCGCGGCCGCCATCGCGGGTGTCGTGTTCGGCGGTGTCGTGTTGATCGCGCTGGGCGTCGACCACTTCGCGCCCGTCGCCGAGATCGTCTCGATCGCCGTGTGGGTGCTGACGCCACTCCTCGTCACGTGGCTGGCGCGTCTCGTGGCCGCGGGCATCGACCGCACGGGTGCCGCGCGAGGGTTGCAGCACGATATCGATCGTCGTCCGTCGCGGTCATCCGGCAGGGGCTCGGGCACAGGCACGGGTACGGGCTCGGGTCCCGGTCCCGGTTCGCGCCTCCCCCGCCTGGCTCACACGTGACGGATGCCTTCATCCCCGCGCCCGAGGCACCGCAGACGTCCGGGCCGCGGCTCGTCGTCGACGGGCTGCGCATCCGCCACGACGGACGGCACCGCTTCAGCCCCGACGGCGTGACGTTCACCCTGCGGGCGGGCGAGGTCGTCCTGCTCATGGGGCCGAGCGGTTCGGGCAAATCGACGCTCGCACTGGCGCTCAACGGGCTGGTGCCGCACGCCGTCCCGGCCGAGATGCACGGCAGCGTGCGGGTCGACGGCATCGACACCGCCGACGCCTCGGTCGCCACCCTGAGCGAGCGCGTGGGCATGGTGTTCCAAGACGCCGACGCCCAGATCGTGACCGGCAGCGTGCTCGACGAGGTGTGTTTCGGGCCCGAGAACCTGAGCCTGCCGGTGCCCGAGATCCTGCGCCGTGCCGAGGCCGCCCTGCGCCGCGTGGGCCTGTGGGAGCGGCGGGACGACAACCCCGACATCCTCTCCGGCGGCGGGCGCCAGCGCGTCGCGATCGCCGCGGCGCTCGCGCTCGACTCCGACACCATCGTGCTCGACGAACCGACCGCCAACCTCGATGCGGCCGGCGCGGACGACGTGTACGACGCCCTCGCCGAGATCGCCTCCGACGGGCGCCACACCATCGTGCTCATCGAACACGACCTCGACCGGGCCGTGCGCATCGTCGACCGCGCGATCGTGATCGACCGCGACGGGCATCCGGTGGCCGACGGCACGCCGCGCGAGGTGCTGGCGGGGCGCGCAGACGAATTGCACCAGCTGGGCGTGTGGTTACCGCCCGCTACCGAGGCGGGGCGGCGGTTGCGGCACGCCGGGGTTTTCGATGCGGACAAGCCGTTGCCACTGACCGGCGAGGAGCTGACGGCGGCTCTGGACGCACTTCCTCGGGGGCACGCTTTGGCGTCATTGCCCGCCCCGGCGGCGGCCGGAACGTCGGCTCTGGCTTCAGCTTCAGCTTCAGCTTCGGCTCCGGCTTCGGCTTCGGCTTCGGCACGAGCGATCCCGGCCGCCACACACGCCCCGCCCGAGCATCCGCAACCGACCGTCGTGCTCGACCGCGTCTCGGTCACGCGGCGCCGCACCCGCATCGTGCACGACGTCTCGCTGACGATCGGGCGGGGCGAATTCTGGGCGATCGTCGGCGTCAACGGGGCCGGCAAGTCATCCCTCGTGCAGACCATGGTCGGCATCACCGCGCCCTCCTCTGGCGGCGTGAGCGTGCACGGTTTCGACCCCACCCGAACCGACGCGCGCCGCCTCTCGGAACACGTCGGATTCGTCTTCCAGAACCCCGAACACCAATTCGTGGCCCACACCGCGTTCGACGAGCTCGCCTACGGTTTGCGGGCGCGGCGCGTCGACGAGTCGACCATCGAGCGCCAGGTGGCCGGGATGCTCGAGCGTTTCGGTCTGACCGACGCCGCCCACGTGCATCCATTTCTTCTGTCGGGCGGGCAGAAGCGGCGGCTGTCGGTGGGCACGGCGCTCATCGCGGGTGCCTCAACCCTTGTGCTCGACGAGCCCACGTTCGGGCAGGACCGCGAGCGCAGCGACGAACTCCTCGACCTGCTGCGGTCGCTCAACCGTGACGGAACAACGGTCGTCGTCGTCACGCATGACCTGCAATTGGCGGTCGATCACGCCGATCACCTCGCCGTCATGGCCGACGGGCGGCTGGTCGAGGCGGGCAGGGTCGACGAGATCCTCGGCGACGAGGCGATCCTCGAGCGCAACGGGCTGCGCCTGCCGCCGCTCTCGCGCGCGTTCCAGGCGGTGACGGCGCATCCCGAGTGGCGGCAGGTGCGGCGGCTCGACCAGATCGCGGGCACAGCGGGTCACGGCGGCGGCGAGCACGGCACCAGCGGCCGGAGGGCCGACGAGTGACAGACCCCTACCGCAGCTTCACATCGGCCCGTCCCCGCCACTATCTGTACGCCCTGAATCCGCTCGCCAAACTGGTGGCCGTGCTGCCCGCCATGGCGGCACTCCTGTTCACGCGCGACATCCTGACCCCGCTGCTCTTCCTCGCCCTCGCCCTGATCGTCATCGTGACGGGCGCCCGGGTCGGCCGGCGCACGGCCCTGCTGCTCGGCGTCGCGCTGCCCGCCCTGATCGTCGTCTTCGCGCTGGGTTTCGGCGCGTGGACCGACCCGGCGACCGCCCTGCGCTCGACACTCCTGCCCGGGGGCCTGTTCGGCGCGCCCGCCGACACCGTGATCCTGCAGCTCGGCGACTACCGCTACACCGTGGCCGCGCTGGGCGTCGGGCTGGCCACCTCGTTGCGGCTGTGCAGCATCCTGACCCTGTCGCTGATCGCCGGTCTGACGACGGCCGGGCCCGACCTCGTGCGGTCGCTCGTGCAGAATCTGCGGGTGCCCTACCGCTTCGGCTACACGGCGCTGGCGGCCTATCGGTTCGTGCCGCGTTTCGGTCGTGACCTCGAGCAGCTGCGGGCGGCACGGCGCGTGCGCGGTTCGGTGGTCCGGCGCGGGCCGGTCGGATGGGTGGGGCGCAGCGTGGGCATGGTCGTGCCACTCCTTGCCGGCGGCATCCGACACGCCGAGCGGATGTCCTTCGCCATGGATTCACGAGCGTTCGGAGCCTCTCGGCACAGAACTGAGCGCCACTCGGTTCCGTGGCGCGCGCGGGACACCGTATTCGTCGTGATCCTGCTGCTCGCGACGGCAGCTGTCTTCGTCCTCTCTTCTCGATAAAGCGACGCATCCTCACGCTTCGAGTGGTGACGTCGGCGCCTCCGACGCCGCACTGCGCCGGCATCCGAAAAAAGTCTGCGAGGGCCGCTGACGCGGTGCTACAGTCCCCAGCAACGGACGACAACACGACGAAGCCAGCAAGGGGACACCATGACCGAGCACAGCGACGCCGCATCGGTGCCCGCAAACGACTACGGCCCCGTCGAGGTCCTCGTCCTCGCCTTCCCCGACGCGGGGCCGGGGCCCTCCGTCGCTCAGGCCGTGGCGCAACTCGCTGACGTCGACTCGGTGCGACTGCTCGACCTCGTGTTCGTGAGCAAATCCGATGCAGGCGAGGTGTCGATCCTCGAATGGGACGAATTCCACCACAACGCGCCCGAGGACTTCGAGGCGTTCCGTGACATCGTGGCCGCCCTCGATCTCGCCGCCCACGGACTCACCGGCGAAACGGATGTCGCCGACCTCGCGCCCCTCGTGACGGCGGGCTCGTCGGCCGCCATACTGGTCGTAGAAATGCTGTGGGCCAAAGAACTGGCGGCGACCATCTCGGCGGGCGGCGGAGCCATCCGTCACGTCGAGACGATCCCGGCGGCCGTGGTCAACGAGATCGTCGCCGAAGCATCCGGACTCTGACGAAACGAGACGAACATGCCTTTCCTGAGACGCATCGGACGCGGGGGTCTGTTGCAGGCCGCCGCGAGGACCGCCGTCATCGCGGGCACCGCCACGGCCGTATCGGGCGGTATCAGGCGCTTCCAGGAGCGCGACCGCTACGACGAGGCGCCGGCCGCCGAGCCGGCGCCGCAGGACGGCGGGCAGCAGGGCTATGCGCAACCGGGCTATGCACAGCAGGGCTATGCGCAACCGGGTTACGGCCAGCAGGGTTACGGCCAGCCCGCCTCTGGCACGCTGCCGACGCCGGCACAGGCAGCTGAGCACGACCCCGCGGGCGCGGCGGCTGCCGGTGGGGACGCCGGTGTGGATGGCTTCTCCGGCGCCGCGGGTGGTGGCCCTGGGCCGACGACCGGCCCGGAGGGCAACGCGGTCGGCGCCGAGGGCGGTGCAGACTTGATGCAACAACTCGAACAGCTCGCGGCCCTGCACCAGCAGGGCGCGCTCACGGCCGAAGAGTTCGCCGCCGCGAAGGGCAAACTGCTAGGCCTGTAGATCGATCCGCTCGCGCAATTCTGTCGAACATATGTTCTACTAGACGTATGAGATGGAATGCGCAGGCGATCGCCACGGAAGACGCCGACGCGCTTCCCGGCCTCGCCAAGCTCAACAACCTCGTGCGCACCGTTCAGACCCCCGAGTTCGCCAGGGTCACCTTCCACGAGGTGCTCGCCAAATCCGCGCTCAACAAAGTTCACTCGCAGTCGAGTGTTCCGTTCGGCTGGACCATCAACCCCTACCGCGGCTGCTCGCACGCGTGCGTCTACTGCTTCGCCCGCCCGACGCACACCTACCTCGACCTCAACGCGGGCGCCGACTTCGACAACCAGGTCGTCGTCAAGGTCAACGTGGCCGATGTCTTGCGCACCGAGCTAGCCAAGCCCAGCTGGGGACACCATCCGGTGGCTCTCGGCACAAACACCGATCCCTACCAACGCGCCGAGGGCAAGTACAAGCTCATGCCCGGCATCATCGAGGCCCTCGCGGCGAGCGGCACTCCCCTGTCGATGCTCACCAAGGGCACGTTGCTGCGGCGCGACCTGGGGTTGCTGGCCCAGGCGGCCGAAACCATCCCCGTCGATCTGGCGATGTCGATCGCCATCTACGACCCCGAGCTGCAGCAGTCGATCGAGCCGGGCACCCCGTCGGCCACGGCCCGGCTCGCCACCGTGACGGCGGCACGCGAGGCCGGCCTGCCGTGCAGTGTGTTCCTGATGCCGATCCTGCCGCACCTCACCGACACGCGAGAACACCTCGACAACGCGCTGCGCATGTGCGCCGAAGCAGGAGCCACGTCGGTGCTCTACACGGCCCTGCACCTGCGGCCGGGCGTGAAGGGGTGGTTCATGCACTGGTTGCAGCGCAATCATCCGCACCTCGTGGCCTCGTACACCGAGATGTACGCCGAGTCGTCGTATGCGCCGAAGGAGTACCGGCGGTGGTTGTCCGAGCGCATGGGGCCGCTGATGCGCACCCACGGGCTCACGCGCGGCGAGGAAGACCCCGTGACGGGCGGCATCCGATCGGCCGCGCTCGGCATGTACACGGGCGGCGACGGCGAACGTCGACGACGCCCGACCGGCTCCGATCCGTCGAAGATGGCGTGGACGGCGGCAGCGACATCTGCGGGCGCCAAGACGGTGGGCGCAAAGACGGTGGGGGCACCGGTGCCCAGCGGGCCGCGCTTCGAACCCAACCCCGAAGAGCCGCCACCCACCCTGTTCTGAACTCACGCCACAGGGCTCGTATCGCCATCGGCATGGGCATCGCACGTTTCGCCCGCACGCATTCTGAGCTACCGCCTCATCAACGCAGAAACGGGCCGCCCCCTGAGGGACGGCCCGTTCGTGTGCGAAACGCAGGTGTTACGCCGTGATGTCCGCGAGGGTCATGCGGCCGGCGAGACCTTCGATGATGTCATCGCCCGGACGGGCTTCGACGAAATCGGCCTCGATCTCGGCGCGGCCGAGAAGCTCGGTCATGCGACGCTGACGGCTGCGCGGGATCAGGGTGACGACGACGCCCTCCTTGCCGGCGCGGCCCGTGCGACCCGAGCGGTGCAGGTAGGTCTTGTACTCGTCGGGCGCGTCGGCCTGCACCACGAGCGTGATGTCGTCGACGTGGATGCCGCGGGCTGCGACATCCGTGGCCACGAGAACCTTGACGCGACCGCTGGTCACCTTTTCGAGGTTGCGCGTGCGGCGGGCCTGGTTCAGGTCACCGTGCAGGGCGACGGCGGGGATGCCGGCATCCTCGAGCTGGTCGGTCAGACGCTCGGCGTAGGCGCGGGTGCGGGCGAAGATGAGGGTCTTCTCCTCGCGGTCGGCCAGCTGCTCGATGAGCTGATCCTTGTCGCGGTGCTCGACCACGAGAACGCGGTGGTCGATGGTCGAGGAGGCCTGGTCTTCACCGGCGACCTCGTGCACGGCCGGGTTCTCGAGGAACTCGTTGACGAGGGCTGCAACACCCTTGTCGAGCGTGGCCGAGAAGAGCAGCTTCTGGTTGCCCGAAGCGGTTTCGCGGATGATGCGCTGCACGGGCTCGAGGAACCCGAGGTCGCACATGTGGTCGGCCTCGTCGAGCACGACGATGGAGACCTCGGACAGGTCGAGACGACCCTGCTCGATGAGGTCTTCGATGCGGCCGGGCGTTCCGATGATGATGTCGACGCCGCGCTGGAGGGCACCTACCTGGCGGCCCTGGGGCACGCCGCCGTAGATCTGCGTGGTGAAGAGGCCGACGCTGCGCGCGATGGGCTGCACGGTGCGGTCGATCTGCAGCGCCAGCTCACGCGTGGGGGCCAGGATGAGCGCGCGGGGCTTGCGGCCCATTTCGCGTCGCTTGCCGCCACCGTTCTCCATGAGCTTCTCGACCAACGGAGCACCGAAGGCGATGGTCTTGCCGGAGCCGGTGCGGCCACGGCCGAGCACGTCGCGACCCGCGAGCACGTCGGGGATCGTGGCGGCCTGGATGGGGAACGGGCTCGCAGCGCCGAGCTCCGCGAGGGCGCCGGAGATGTTGCCGCCGAGACCGAGGTCCTGGAAGGTCACACCCTCGACATCGGTCGCCGTCGTGGCCTGGGCCTCGAGGCGCTCGAGCACGACGTCTTCGTCACCGGAGAAGCCGGGGCGGTTCGCGGCGTCACGCTTCGGGTAGAAGTCGCTCGCGCGGCCCTCGTTCTCGGGGCGGCCGTCACGCGTGAAGGTGCGGGGCGCCTTGGCGTCGCGGAAAGCGGGCTTGTCGTCGCGGAACGCAGGCTTGGAATCGCGGTCGAAACGGCGAGGGCCGTCGTTGTCGCGGCGGGGCGCGCGGTCGTCGCGGTTGAACGAACGCGGGCCGTCGTTGTCACGGCGGGGCGCACGGTCATCGCGGTTGAACGAACGCGGAGCACGGTCATCGCGGTTGAACGAACGCGGTGCGTCGTTGTCACGGCGAGGGGCACGGTCGTCACGGTTGAACGAACGCGGAGCACGGTCATCGCGGTCGAAACGGCGAGGCGCGTCGTTGTCGCGACGGGGCGCGCGGTCATCACGGTTGAAGGTGCGGGGCGCACGATCGTCACGGTTGAACGAACGCGGAGCGCGGTCATCCCGGCCGGCCGAACGCGGGGCGCGGTCGTCGCGGTTGAACGAACGGGGCGCACGATCGTCACGGTTGAACGAACGCGGGCCGTCGTTGTCACGACGGGGAGCACGGTCGTCACGGTTGAACGAACGCGGAGCGCGGTCATCGCGGTCGAAACGGCGAGGCGCGTCATTGTCACGACGGGGCGCGCGGTCATCGCGGTTGAACGAGCGGGGCGCACGATCGTCACGGTTGAACGAACGCGGGGCGCGGTCATCCCGATCGAAACGGCGGGGGCCGTCGTTGTCGCGGCGAGGGGCGCGGTCGTCGCGGTTGAACGAGCGCGGGGCGTCGTTGTCGCGACGGGGCGCGCGGTCGTCACGGTCGAACGAACGGGGCGCGCGGTCGTCGTCGGAACGCTTGGCGCGGGGCTCGTCGGAGTAGCGGCCGGCGTGCTTCGCGGCACGCTCGTCGGCGTTCCAGCGGGCCTTCTTGGGGGCGTTGGGGTCGGCGGCGCGGAATCCGCGGTGGCCTTCGCTGCGGCTGCCCGGCTTTCCGGCGGGGCGCTTTGCGGCGTAGTTGGGGTCGTAGTTCTTGGCGGGTCGTCCGCCAACAGGCTTCTTTTTTGGCATGATACTTTTCCGGGTTATCTCTTTTTGCGTGAAAACAGCAAGCAAGAAGAGCCGCATACGTGAAGCGCGGCAATCTCTCTCATACCCGGGCGATCAGTGGCCGGGGACCGTTCACATCGTGTGAAATTCATCTGCGTTCTCGCAGTGAAACCGGCCCACCAGACTTACAAACCCTCTCCGCGTCACAACCGCGGTGTCTAGAGCCGACCTACATACGTTACACGAGCGGGGCACGGATGTCATCACCCCGACCGAAACGGCCGCGAAACATGTCTGCGCCATGCTGGTCTTCATGAGCATCACGATCACCCCAGAACCCGCCCGCCAGCCCGAACTCGTCGAGCTCATGGAGGCGGGCGCGGCCTATGCGCACAGCCTGTACCCGCCCGAGGAGAACTTCCTCCTCGACGTCGAGGAACTCGAGGTGCCGGGCATCGTCGTCTACGTCGCCCGCGACGACAACGGACGCGCGCTCGGCATGGTGGCGCTGGTTCCGTTGACGGACAAGACCTCGGGCACCGGCACTCCGGGCGAGGTCGAAGCCGAGGTGAAGCGCATGTTCGTGCACCCGGACGGCCGCGGCCAGGGCATCGCGACGACCCTGATGGATCGCCTCGAAGCCGACGCCGCGGCATCCGGTTTCACGCGTGTCGTGCTGGAGACCGGGACACTTCACAACGCAGCCCAGGCACTCTATACGCGCTGCGGTTACGTCGAGATCCCGCAATACGGCCCCTACGTGGGCGCGGCTTCGAGCCTGTGCATGGCGAAGCCACTCCAGCCCGCGGCCTGATCGTCGCGACGCGTCATGCAGAAACCCCGCTGACCTCTGGCGAGGCTGGCGCACGCGCTCAGCATCAGAGGTCGCGGGGTTTCGGAACCGCGGGATGGCGAAGTGTTACTTGCGCAGCGCCTTTGTGACCGTCGCCGCGAGGACTGCAGCGGCACCGGCCGCGACGGAGTAGACGAGCGGACGGTGGCGGATCGCCCACGTCTGAACGGTCTCGCCGTGCGCCTTGTCGTCGAAGATGCCGTGCGCGCCGTGGTCACCGGGCGTGGGCTCGTAGAGGTTCGTCGGCAGCATGGGGTTCTTCTTCTCGGGCGCCTGCTGGCCGCTGTAGGCGGAGTTCGCCAGGTAGCGGTCCATGAAACCGGCCGCGAAACGGTTGCCGAGCACGGTTCCGACGGTGGCCTCGCCGACCCAGGTGCGCTTGCGCGGCTTCTCGGCCACGTCGGCGACGACGCGGGCGCACACCTCGGGCTGCGAGATCGGCGGCACGGGCTGCGGGTGGTCGGGCAGCTGCGACTTGACCCAGCTGAACTGCATGGTGTTCATGGCGGGCATGTCCACGGTCGAAATCGAGATATTCGACTTGTTGTGGGTGAGCTCGGCCGTGACCGACTCGGTGAAGCCCTGGATGCCGTGCTTGGCAGCACAGTAGGAGGCCTGCAGCGGGATGCCGCGGTGCGCGAGCGCCGATCCGATCTGGATGATGTGGCCGGCGTTCCTCGGCGTCATCCGGGCGAGCGCGGCTCGCGTTCCGTTCACGAAGCCGAAGAAGTTGACGGCGAAGGCGCGCTCGAAGTCTTCGGGATCGGTGCTGACGAACTCGCCGAAGACGCCGACCATGGCGTCGTTGACCCAGAGGTCGATGGGGCCGAGTTCGGCTTCGACGCGGTCGGCCGCTGCCTCGACGGCCTCACGGTCGGCAACATCCGTCGGGACTCCTAGGCCGCGGCGACCGAGCGCTTCCACGTCGGCGACGGCGCCGTCGAGACCTTCCTGGCCACGCGCGAGGATGGCGACATCCCAGTCACGGGCGGCCAACTCGCGCACGATGGCGCGACCGAGTCCGGCGGACCCTCCGGTGACGACTGCGACTCCACGGCTCATGAACTTTTCTCCGATTTCTTCAACGTGCGTAGGGCGGAACCCTTGTGGGCCGCTTTCTTTCCCGACTTCTCCGATTCGACGATGTAGGCCGGTTCATCGCTCGTCGCGGTGAACTTCTGGCCGTCGAAGGTGAAGTCCTTATCCTTCTTTTCGCGCACGACGCCCTGCGTGCGACCTTGCGGCGTCGACCAGCTCACGCGGTCGCCGATCTCGATGCTCATGGCATCCTTTCGCTTCGGTGGTGCGGGGCGGATGGGAAGGGGTGCACCCCACGCTACGCCGAGCATTTTTCATGGGCAGCCCCTTGTGAGTTGAGGCGGGCTCGACTAGTCGGCTCTCGGGACGCTTCCGTTACCGCGCCGAAACAGAGATCCGTCATGCTGGAGACATGGAACACGAACCCATTACGGTTTCCATCGAACGGACGGTAGACCCCGCCCGCATCGGTGAAGCCACCATCTGGGTACAGGCTGGCATCAACCTCGCCAACAAGTACCCCGGCTTCCTCGGCTCCGGCTGGGTCAGGGCCGGCGAGACATCCGACATCTGGTACATGCTGTACCGATTCCGCGACGACGAGACGTTGCTGGCGTGGGAGAACTCCTCCGAACGCGCCTGGTGGCTGTCGAGCGGCAGGGACTTCATGCAGCATCGCCGCAGCGAGAAACGCACGGGCATCGAGGGCTGGTTCGACGCCCCCTTCGCCACGAGCGTCTCGGCCGCGCACGGACCGGGTGGCCCCGAAGCGACGGGAACTCAGGTGACCGTGCCACTGGCGCCCCCGCGCTGGAAGCAGGCCGTGAGCATCTGGCTCGGTTTCTTCCCCGTCAACCTCGTCTTCACCTTCCTCGTGACATGGCTGGTGCCCGGGTGGGAGACGTGGGGCGTGCTGCTGCACGTGCTCGTGTCGACTCTCGTCTTGACGCCGATCATGGCCTACTGGGTGCTGCCCTTGGTGACGCGGATGCTGCGCCCGTGGCTGCAGGCACCCTCACGTTCGCGCGGTCAGCTCGAGGCATAACTCGCACGCTGGCCGGAGGGGTGCGGGCAGCTTTCGCGCGCCACTGCCCAGCAGGTTGACCCCCGTATTGCACGACGCGGGCTAGCTCGCGCCCGAACTAGCGCTTGAAGCGGGCGGCCTGCTCGCCGCTGAGCGCGGCGTCGAGACGTTCGGCGAACTCGGGCGGCATGGGCGGCAGGTCGTCGCGGCCGAACCAGCGCGCTTCGAGGTTTTCGCCGTCGGCGGGGGCGGGTTCGCCGCCGTCGTAGCGGCAAAGGAACGTGAAGTCGATGTACTGCGCGCGATCGCCGTTCGGGTACACGTGTTCGGCCGTCGTCTGGATGCTGGCGAGCCTGACGACGGTGGCGCGGATGTCGGCCTCTTCGAGGACTTCGCGTTCGGCAGCCACGGCGGGCTCTTCGCCCGGGTCGATGATGCCCGTGACGGGCGTCCAGTTGCCGTTGTCGGCCCGGCGCACGAGCAGCAGGTCGCCGTTATCGCGCTGCACGACCGCCGTGATTCCCGACAGCCACAGCGGGTGGGTGCCGATCTTCGCGCGCAGCTCGAGGATGAAGTCCGGGGTAGCCATGCGACAAGCCTAAGGGCGGCGGATGTCTCTCCGCCGCCCTTCAGCTCAGCCCCTAGTGCTCGTGCCGCTCGTCACCCTCGCGGTGCTCGCCGTCGTCTGCCTGTTCGCCGTCCTCGGGCTGATCGGCGTCCTCGGGCTGATTGGCGTGTTCGGCGTTCTCGACGTTCTCGGTCGGCTCGTCGTTCTCGGTCGGTTCGGTGCTCTCGACGTTCTCGACGTTCTCGACGTGGTCAGCCGACTCGACGTGATCGGTAGATTCGACGTGCTCGGTCGGCTCAGCGATCTCATGCTGCTCGACGCTCGCGGTCGGCTCAGCGGCCTCAGGCTGCTCGGCGTTCTCAGCGTTCTCGACATGCTCCGTCGGCTCGACGTTCTCGACGTTCTCGACGTTCTCGGCCGGCTCAGCCTCGGCATCACTCGGCGCATCCACGGCGCCCGCACCCGCAACCACACCGGCTGCGTGGGCCGGCACGTGCTCGGCACCAGCTGGACGGCCGCTTTCGACCGCCAGCATGGGGCGCGAGCGGGCGAGCTGGTCGGCGCGCGCGGCGCGCTTGGCGTTGCGGCGCTCCTTGGCACCCTCGACGAGGTTGTAGAGCGTGGGCAGCACGACGAGCGTGAGCACCGTGGAGGACAGCAGTCCGCCGATCACGACGATGGCGAGCGGCTGCGAGATGAAGCCGCCGTGCCCCGTGATGCCGAGCGCCATGGGTGTGAGCGCCAGGATGGTGGCCAGGGCCGTCATGAGGATGGGGCGGAGTCGTCGGGCCGAACCGTGTTCGACCGCCTGCGCCACCGTCATGCCGCGTCGGCGGTACTGGTTGACCAGGTCGACGAGCACGATGGCGTTGGTGACCACGATGCCGATGAGCATGAGCACACCGATGAGCGAGGCGACACCGAGCGGGATGCCCGTGACGACCTGCAGCGCGATGGCACCCGTCGCCGCGAACGGCACCGAGATGAGCAGCAGCAACGGCTGGCGGAGCGACCGGAACGTGGCCACCATGACGATGTAGACGATCAGGATGGCGGCGAGGAGCGCGAGCCCCAGCTGGCCGAACGCGTCGGACTGGCTGGACGAGACGCCGCCGAGCGACGCCGTCACACCGGCGGGCAGGTCGGCATCGTCGATGGCCGTCTGCACCTCGGCGCTCACGGCCGCGATGTTGTCGCTGGCCGGTGTGGCGCTGATGGTCGCGGTGCGCTTGCCCTCGGAGGAGGAGATCGACGCCGGGCCGTCGACGAGGCCGACGGTCGCGAGCGAGTCGAGGCGCACGGGGCCCGTCACTGTGGGAATGGTGAGCTCGGCGAGTTCGGCCTCGGTCGTCGGCGGGTTGTCGGACTGCACGTAGATGTTCAGCGTTGTGCCGTCGATCTCGACCGTGCCGACGGTCGTGGGCTGCGTGGCCTGGGCGACGAAACCGCCGAGGGCGACCTCGGAGTAGCCGGCCTCTGCTGCCTTGTCGCGGTCGATCTGCACGCCGATGTAGGGGCGCGTCTCGCTCAGGTTGCTGACCACCTGCGTGACACCCTCGAGACCCGTGACGGCCTTGACGAGCGTGTCGTTCGCGGTGGTGAGGTCGTCGCTGTTGGGCGATTCGATGTCGATCTCGACATCGCTCGAGCCGCCGAAGCCGGCCGAACCGGAGACCTCGATCTCGCCGGCGCCGTCGATCTTCTCGAGCTCGTCGCGCACGGTGTTGCGCAGCGCCTCTTGGTCGACGTCATCCGAGGACGTGATCGAGTAGGTGATCGCACCGGCGCCGCCGCCCGAGAAGGCGTCGCGCAGGGTGGAACCGCTGGAACCGATGGACAGCTGGACCGTGTCGATGCCGTCGATGGTGCGCAGCTCGTCTTCCACAGCCGAGGCCGCGTCGTCTTGAGCCTGCAGACTGGCGCCCACGTCGAGCGTCTGCGTGACCGTGAGGGTGTTCTGCCCCGAGTCGCCCAAGAAGTTGGTCTTCATGAACGGTGTCAGCGCGAACGTGCCGACGAGCACGAACACGGCGATGAGCAGCGTCGAGACGGAGTGCTTGATCGTCCAGTGGATGACCGGCAGGTAGCCCTTTTGCAGACGCGTCGGGTGGCCGAGATCGTCGACGTCGTCCTCGCTCTGGCGACGCGCGCGGCGCGAGCCGGGCAGCGGAATGGACGACGTGGTGGGCGAGGCGGAATCGGGGCCGCCGGCTGCACGGGCGCCGGTCTCAGACGGCGACGTGGCGGATGCCGAATCGGTTGCCGCAACCTTTTTGGCCTTGGGCGCGCGCAGGAACCAGTAAGCCAGAACGGGCACGATCGTGAGCGCGACGAGCAGCGACGCGAGCAGCGCGATCGTCACGGTCAGCGCGAACGGCCGGAACAACTCGCCCGTGACATCGCCCACGAAGGCGAGCGGCAGGAACACCGCGACGGTCGTGATAGTCGACGCCGTGATGGCGCCCGCGACCTCGCGCACGCCCTCGAGCACGGCGCGCGACCGCTTCTCGGGCGAGCGGTCGCTGAGCGACCCCATGGCCAGGTGCCGCTTGATGTTCTCGATCACGACGATGGAGTCGTCGACCACGCGCCCAATGGCGATTGTCAGAGCGCCGAGCGTGAGGATGTTGAGCGTGTAGTCGGCCGCCTGCAACCCGATGAAGGTGATGAGCACCGACGTGGGGATGGAGATGGCCGTGACGATGGTGGCGCGGATGTCGAGCAGGAACAGCAGGATGACGAGTACCGCGAACACGAGACCGAGCAGGCCCTCGACCGTGAGGGTCTCGATCGACTGCTCGATGTAGGGCGCCTGGTCGAAGACGATCGTGAGCTTGGCGTCGGAGCCGATGGAGTCGGTGAGGCTCGGCAGCAGTGCGCGCACGGCCTTCGACACCTCGACGGTGTTGGCGGCCGGCAGCTTGGTGACGGCAATCGTCAAAGCGGGCTCGCCGTTGACGCGCGAAATGGAGGTTTGCGGGTCGTCGGTCAGCGCGACCGTGGCGACGTCGCTGAGCTTGGTGACGGCCTGGCCGGGCTGAGGGTCGGTAGCCAGCAGGGGCAGGCCGGCGATGTCGTCGACCGATCCGAGCTTCGAGCCCGTCTGCACCGAGAAGGTTTTGCCGTCTTGCGTGACGTCGCCCGCGGGGATGAGCACGCCGTTGGCGTCGAGCGTGTCAGAGATGGCCTGCGTGGTGAGGCCGCGCTCGGTGAGTTTGCCCTGATCGGGCGTGATGGTGATGCGCTGCCCGACGTCACCGATGAGCTGCGCCTCGCGCACGCCCTCGGTGTCTTCGATCTCGGCGAGCGCGTTCTCGCGAATCTGGGTGGCCAGCTCTTTGGTGTCGGCGTTGGACGTGACGGCGATCTGGATGACGGGCAGATCGTCGATACTGCCCGAGATCACCTGCGGGTCGACGCCGTCGGGCAGTTGCGACTCGATGCGGTTGATCGCTTGATCGATCTTCTGCTCGGCCGTGGCCAGGTTGGTGCCGTAGGTGAAGGTGGCCGAGACGACCGACTGGTTGGTGCTGGAGGTGGCGTTCGTGGACTCGAGGTCGGGCACACCGCGGATGGCCGATTCGATCGGGTTCGAGACATCCTCACTGACGACCTCGGGGGCGGCGCCCGGGTAACTCGTGACGATCGCCAGCTGCGGGAACTGCACGCTGGGCACGAGCTCTTGCTTCAGCCCCGTGAGCGCCAGCGCGCCGAAAATGGCGACGACGATGGTGACGAGGGCAATGAGCGCCTTGTTCTTCATGCTGAGGACGGCGAGCGAGTGCATCTGTCTCCTGGTGCGGTGAGTGTGCGCAGACAGCGCTGACTTCTCGAATTCTGTCACACGGCTGATAACGGGGGCCTGAGCGTGGGGAAATGTGCATCAACAAGCCAGCACGCGTCAGACGAGCGTGGTGGCGAGCATCCGGGGCTGGTGGCGGGTGCCGCCGATGGCGAGCCAGGCCGCGTGCAAACGGTCGACCGCCCGCTCGAGCGTGTCTACCGGGTAGGTGATGGGCACGCGCAGGAATCGCTCGAACGCGCCATCCGAGCCGAACCAGGGCCCCGCCGCCATGATGAGGCCATTCGTGCGCGCCGTCAGGGTGAGGGCACTGCTGACGGGTTGGCCGAGGCCCGCCCAGATGGCCAGGCCGCCCGGCACGTGTGGCACCTGCCACGAGGGGAACCGCTCGGCCAGAAGCTCTTCGACCCGGTCGCGCGAACGGCGCAGCTGCACACGACGGGCGGCGATGATCTCGTCGAGCTCGGGCAGCAGTTCGGCGACCGCCAGCTGCTCGAGGATGGGGGTGCCGAGGTCGAGGCTCGTGCGCGCCGCGACAAGGCGGGCGATGAGAGGACGATCGGCACGGATCCATCCGATGCGCAGCCCGCCCCACACGGTTTTGCCGATCGAGCCGATGTTCACGACGCTCGCGCCCGTGTCGCCCGCCGAGACGGGGATGAAGCGGCTGCGAGCGCCGTCGCGATCGATGTCGAGCTCGGCCGTGGTCTCATCGACGAGCACGGTCGTGCCCTGGCGCGCGGCGGCCCGTAACAGGCGTTCGCGCACGGCGGGCGACATGCTGGCGCCCGTGGGGTTGTGGAAATCGGGCATGACGTAGGCGAGTTGCGGGCTGGTGCGTTCGAAGGCATGCTCGAGGGCTTCGGCATCCCACCCGGTTTCGGCCGTGACCGAGACGGGCGCGAAGCGGGCCCCGGCCTCGAGCAGGGCGCGCTGGGCGTGCGGGTAGGTGGGCGTCTCGATAACGACGCGGTCGCCGCGGGCCACGAGCACGCGGGAGAGCAGCCCGATGGCGTGCTGGGCGCCGATCGTGACGAGGATCTCGTCGGCGTCGGTCGGCAGGCCCTGCGCGGTGTAGCGGTCGGCGATGGCCTGGCGCAGATGCGGCAGACCCACGGCGTCGTAGTCCCAGTCGGCGGCGAATCGGGGCAGCTGCTCGGCGGCGCGCAGCACGGCGGGGCCCACCTGGGGCGCGCAAGGCATGGCCGCTTTGGTGAGGTCGATAGTGTCGAGAACGGGCGATGAGGCATCGTCGGCACGCGCGAAGGGATGCCTCGGCAACCGGGCCTCGCTGCCCGACCCCTGCTGGCTCGCCACGTAGCCGTCCTCGCGCAGCCTCTTATAGGTCGCGGCGACGGTCGTCCGACTCACCGATAGACGCGAGGCCAGCTCACGTTCGGCGGGCAGACGCGTTCCCACCGGGATGCGCCCGTCGAGCATGAGCAACCGCAACCGGTCGGCCAGGTCTTCGTTGGCCGTTCCGCCGTTGCGCCACTCGCCGAGCAGGGATTCGAGGGATGCGGCCCCCAACCGTCGCACAGTCATGAGGCCAGATTAGCCGTATTGGCATCTTGCGAGAAGGCCAGTTTGGCAATTGGATGGACCCATGACCCGCCGCATCCTGCAACTCCTCCTCGGCCTCTTCCTCTATGGAATCGCGATCGCCCTGATCGTGCGCGCCGCGGTCGGCGTCTCGCCCTGGGACGTGTTGACGCAGGGCATCGCACTCAAGACCGGCCTGCCGTTCGGCACCATCACCATCGGTGTCGGCGCGATCGTGCTGCTCCTCTGGATTCCGCTCAAGCAGAAGCCCGGCATCGGCACCGTGCTGAATGTGCTCCTCGTCGGGCCGAGCGCCGACATCGGTCTCTGGCTCATCCCCGAGGGCCTCGACCTGTGGGTGCGCATTCTGCTCTTCCCCGCCGGCCTGCTGCTTCTCGCGGTCGCGACGGGCCTCTACCTCGGCGGGCACTTCGGTTCCGGTCCGCGAGACGGCCTCATGACAGGCATCCATCAGCGCACGGGCTGGCCGATCTGGGTCGGTCGCACCATCGTCGAGGTGACCGTGCTGACCATCGGATGGCTGCTCGGCGGCAACCTGGGCATCGGCACGATGCTCTTCGCCGCACTGATCGGGCCGCTCTGCACCTACACGATCCCGCTCTTCCGCCTGCCGGTGCCGCCGACGCGCGCCGAGAAGCGGGAGGCCGCCCTGCAGGGGACGGTGCCACCCTCGGCGCACCCGACGATCGACTCGCCCGCCAACTGATCGGGACTCAGCTCGCCGCGCGAGTTCTCTGCTACCGCAGGTTGCGCTCGGCGTAGACAGCCAGCGCGCCACGCACGAACGCCGCGCCCTGGACATCCCCATAGTTCGTCCAGAAGAGCTCGTCGGCCACATACAGGTCGCCGAGGCCGCTCAGATACGTCGCGCTGACCTCGTGCCCGTCCGTTGCCGCCTCGAGCCAGCGCACATGCCGCCCCGCGAGGTTCTGGGCTTCGTCGCCACCGACAGGGATGCCGCGCGCCACCGCGTCCTGCCACGCCTCGTCGAGCGCCTGGGTGTCGGCCTGCAGCGCACGACGACCCTCGTCGCCGAGCCGCTGCCACCAGGCGATGGGGTCGGTGCCAGCCTGCGCACCCCACCGTCGCTCGACCTCTTCGCGGTGCACGCCGAAATCGAAACCGCCGTCGGCCCGGCCGCCGAAGCCGTCTAGGCCGCCTAAACCGTCGAACTCGTTCTCTGCCACGATCGGGTCTCCTTGTTCTCGACCCAGGGTGTGTTGCGCAGCAGCCCCCCGTCAAGATCCGGGGCGAAACGATCGAATAACCTTCGTGTCCGATGTGAGGCCTTGCCCCGCCGAGAAACGCGTTATATCGTGAGTTCACACACGCGATATAGCTCGACCGAGCATCGCCCAGGAAAGGCCCACCATGACTCTCGAAAAATGGATCGTCCGCCCCGGCGAGCAACGCGTCATCGATCTCGGCATCGTGCGCTCTCTCAAGGTCGCCCTCGCCGGCGGCCAGATCAACCTCGTCGGCCACGACGAAGAGACCGCCCGCATCGAAGTGCACGAGGTGCACGGCAAAGACCTGAAGATCGAGATCAACGGCGATCGTCTCGACATCGACCACCCCCAGGTGGCCTGGAACAACTTCCTCGAGGTGTTCCGCAACTTCGGGGCCAACTCGGCCAAGGCCACCATCAGCCTGCTCGTCCCCCGCGCCGTCGCCCTGACATTCGGCACCGTCACGGCGGGCGCGCTCGTCACGGGCCTCACGAGCGACGCCAAGCTCAGCACCGTCTCGGGCGAGCTGCAGCTCGACGGCATCACGGGCAACATCGACGTGCACAGCGTGAGCGGCGAGGTCAGCATCCAGAACCACGCCGGGCGGGTCAACGTGCAGACCGTCTCGGGCGACATCACGGCCACCGGGCACATCGAGCGCTTCTCGGCCGACGGCATTACGGCCGACACGTTCCTCGACATCCGCGGGCACGTCGACAAGATCTCGTCGAACACCGTCTCGGGTGCACTGACCGCCCGCATCGACCCGGGCCTCGGCGCGCGCTACGTGGCCAACACCGTCACGGGTGCCCTGCGCCTCGACGGCAACGTCATCACGAGCACGCGCGGCCGCGGCTACAACACGACCACCATCGGCGCCGACGACAGCTTCCACGTCGACATCGCGGCCAACTCGGTCTCGGGCGACATCTCGGTGCTGCGACGCGATCGGGATGACGCGAGCCACCCCACCTCGGCCTCGTCCGCGTCGGCGCAAGCCACGTCAACACCCTCTTCGTCCGCGCCCGGTTCCTCCGGGTCGGACCGCCCGGCCGAGCCCTTCGCCCCCTCCGCACCCGCGAGCCCCGCCGAATGACCCCCGTCTTCGCGCACGGCAGCCTGCGCCTCTACCTCTTGCACCTGCTGCAGGAGTCGCCCAAACATGGCTACGAGCTCATCCAGGCGCTCTCCGATCGCTTCGGCGGCACCTACTCCCCCAGCGCCGGCACCATCTACCCGCGGCTCGCCAAGCTGGAAGAGGAGGGGCTCGTCACCAAGACCACCGACGGCCGCAAGTCGATCTACACGATCACGGATGCGGGACGCGCCGAGTTGGCCGCCAAGGCCGATCAGTTGTCGTCCATCGAGAACGAGGTGACCGATTCGGTGCGCCGCCTGGCCGACGAGGTGCGATCGGACGTCAGCGCCGCCATGCGCAGCCTGCGCGCCGACCTCGCCTCGGCGGCCCGCGAGCCCGAACCGCACGGCCAGAAGAAGTCGTGGTCGGACTGGGGGTTCGGCAACCCGTGGGGCGACGCTTCGGCGCGGCCCGAGAACGGCCGCGGCGGAGCAGCGTCGGGTGCCACGCCCGATACCGCTGCCTCCCGTTCCGACTCCCGCGGCGGCCCGACCGGACACGACAACGACAGCCGATCGGCGGATTCCGGGCCAACGACGGGTTCCCCCTCCGGATCAGACGCCGCGGCAGGCACCGCCGCGCCTGAAACGGGGTTCGCGGGAACCGGATCACACAACGGCACGGCCGGCGCCGGCTCGGACTCCCCCCGCGACGCCTCAGGCAATTCCGCGGGCGACGCTTCGGGCGGCTCCTCGGCCGACGCGTCAAGCACCCCCACCCCCGGGCTCGACCCGCGAGTCGCCGCGCGCCTGGCGCTCGGCGAGGCCGAGCTCTCGCTCAACGACGCCCGGCAGCAGATCCGGGCAGAGCTGCGGCGCCGCGCGGCCGACGGCTCGCTGTCGAACGACGACGTGCGCGAGTTGCGCTCACGTCTCGCCGATGTGGTGATCTGGTTGCGCAAACGCTGACGCTCGGGCATCCACGCGTCTGACAGCCCACTGAGCCCCGACTGAACACTGGTCGGGGCTCAGCTGCATGCCGGCCGCGAACTGCCGCGCGCCCGCCGACCCCCGGTCGAGGGGGCCTCACGATACCGCCGCCGAACACCGCGTAAACACCGACCTCCGACGGCTAGGCGGCGGCCCCGCACAGGAGTAGGATCGCCGCTCGTGACACTAGACGGGCGCGAGCCGCAACAAGAGGGTCGGTCGGCGAAACGCTGGCTGATCGGTGAACCCCTCCCCACCGAAAAACTCGAGGGGCAGCTGCTGCCGAAGCGGCTCGCTCTGCCGATCTTCGCGAGCGACGCGCTGTCGTCGGTGGCCTACGCGCCGCAAGAGCTGCTCATGATCCTGCTGCTCGGCGGTTTGGCGTTCCTGAGCTTCGCTCCGTGGGTGGCCGTGGCCGTCATCGTGCTGCTGCTCGTCGTCGTCGCGAGCTACCGGCAGCTCATCAAGGCCTACCCCTCGGGCGGTGGCGACTATGAGGTCGCGCACAAGAACCTGGGCGAGAAAGCTGGCCTCATCGTCGCATCCGCCCTGCTCGTCGACTATGTGCTCACCGTGGCCGTGTCGGTGGCCTCGGGTGTCGACAACATCATCTCGGCCATCCCGATGCTGAACCCCTATCGCATCGAGATCGCCGTGGGCTTCGTGCTCGTGATCATGGCCGTGAACCTGCGCGGTGTGCGCGAGTCGAGCAAGACCTTCGCCATCCCCACCTACCTCTTCATCGCGAGCGTGCTCGTCATGATCGTGGCCGGCCTCGTGCGCACGCTGTTTGGCGACGCCCCCGTTGCCGAAAGCGCCTCCTACACCGTGCAGGGCGAGAACCTGACGCAGGCGGCCTTCATCCTGCTGCTCTTGCGCGCCTTCTCGAGCGGATGTTCGGCGCTCACGGGTGTCGAGGCCGTCTCCAACGGCGTGCCCGCGTTCCGCCGCCCCCAGATCAAGAACGCGCAGACCACGCTCGTGCTCATGGGCGGAACCGCCATCGTGCTCTTCGCCGGCCTCACCGCGCTGGCGCTCATCTCGGGTGTGCACTACGCCGAGAACGCGTGCCACCTGCAGGGCTTCGCGAACTGCGAGACGGCCCCGCAGCCGAGCCTCATGGCACAGGTCGCGACGGCCGTGTTCGGGGCCAACAGCATCCCCTTCTTCTTCATCCAGGCCGTCACGGCGTGCGTGCTTCTGCTGGCCGCCAACACGGCGTTCAACGGCTTCCCGCTGCTCGGTGCCGTGCTGGCCCGCGACTCCTACGCTCCCCGCTCGCTCAACACGCGCGGTGACCGCCTCGTGTTCTCGAACGGCATGATCATCCTCGGCCTGGCGGCGTGCGTCATCCTCGTCGTCTATCAGGCGAACCTCACGCAGCTCATCCAGCTCTACATCATCGGCGTGTTCGTGTCGTTCACGCTGGGGCAGATCGGCATGGTCAAGCACTGGCTGCGGGCACTGCGGCAGGAGGACGCCAAACCGCGCGAGATCTGGCCGTCGCTCGCCATCAACGCGTTCGGAGCCCTGCTGACGGCATCCGTGCTCATCGTCGTGACCATCACGAAGTTCACACACGGAGCCTGGCTCGTCTTCGTGCTCATGCCCATCCTCTACACGCTCATGCTCGGCGTGAACCGCTACTACCGGGATGTCGAGAAGGAGATCGAGGTCGACCCCACGACCACCTTCGGCGCCTCGGGCGACCACGCCATGGTGCTGGTCAACCGGATGCAGAAGCCCACGCTCAAGGCGCTCGACTACGCCATCGCGGCCAACCACGCGAGCCTCGAGGCCGTGCACATCGCGGTCGACGAGGAGTCGACCAAGAAGCTCGAGAAGCAGTGGTCGGAGATGAACATCCACGTGCCGCTGACGGTGCTCGAATCGCCGTACCGCGAGTTCGCCATCCCCGTGCTGAAGTACATCAAGGCACACCGCGAAGAGCACGGCTCCGAGGTCGTCACCGTGTACATGCCGATGTATATCGTGGGGCACTGGTGGGAGAGCCTGCTGCACAACCGCCGCGCCAAACGCATCCGCCAGCAGCTGCTGCTCATGCACGGTGTGTCGGTGACGATCGTGCCGTGGCTGCTCGACTCGTCCGAGCTGATCTACGGGCGCCGGTCGCGGCCGCTGCCCGGACAGGAACGACGCGGCGAGCCCGTGCGGCCCGAGAAGGCCGTGCCGCGCGGACCCGTGAAGAGCAAGAAGTAGGAAGAAGTAGCTCCCTATGATGGGGACGTGGCAGTCTCCGACCTCTCCAACACCGCGCAGGACTACCTGAAGCTGATCTGGTCGAGCCAGGAATGGCCCGGGCAGCACGCCACCGTGAAATCGCTCGCCGCGCAGCTGGGCGTGGCCGTGTCGACCGTGTCGGATTCGCTGAAGCGTCTCGACGAGCAGGGGCTCATCACGCATGCGCCCTACCGATCGATCGAACTCACCGAGCGCGGCCGCCGCTACGCCATCTCGATGGTGCGCCGGCATCGGCTGATCGAGACGTTCCTGGTGCGCGAGCTCGGCTACGGCTGGGACGAAGTGCACGACGAGGCCGAGGTGCTCGAACACGCCGTGAGCGACAACATGATCGAGCGCATCGACGAGAAGCTCGGGCATCCGACCCGCGACCCGCACGGCGACCCGATTCCGTCGGCCGACGGCGACCCGCACCTGCCCGACGCCGTGCGCCTGAGCGACCTGCCCGACGGAGCCTCGGGCGTCGTGGTGCGCATCTCGGACGACGACCCCGACATCCTGCGCTACTTCGACGAGCTGGGCCTCGGCCTCGACCACCCCGTCACGGTCGTGCGCAACCGCGACTTCGCGGGCACCGTCTCGGTGCGCGTCGGCGAACCCGCCTCCACCGTCGAGCGCGAACTCGGCATGCCGGCGGCCCGCGCCATCTGGGTCACCCTCGGCGGCTCATGAGATTTGGTCCGGATTCATCGATTCGTCTTCACCAGCCGGATAGTGCACGCGGGTATTGACGTTCGCGATCAATTCAGCCAATCCAATTGGCGTCTGTCCGTATTTGTTAGGTAGGCGCATGTCGGCCCCCGCTGCCAACAACATCTTGATGATCTCGCCTTCCCCCTCCGAATAGAACGTCGCCGTACTAAGCGGGGTATTTCCGTAGACGTCCTGCGGATCTATTGAGGCACCAGCATCGATGAGTTCGCGCACGGCGGCCGCATTGCGCTCCTGCGCTGCAAAATGAAGCGGCGTATTGCCTCGGGTATCCGGTGCATCTATGGATGCGCCATTCTGGATCAGTCGCCTCATTTCATTGACATCGTCATTTAGCGCTGCGTAGTGCAGCGGCGTCCGTCCGGCACAATCTAGCATCGTGGCACCTCGTATTAGTGGCTTCGGTTCGAAGCAGAATTCAATCTGATAACGGGTCGAATCGTTCTCGATGCCATTAGTTCGGTTCTTGTCCAACCTTGATCCCGCGCTATCTGCGCAGTTCGCCACCGTTCAAACCCCGGCTTATGTTCATAGTCGACTGATCGGCATGCCAGCGGCCAGCGCCATCTGGGTCACCCTCGGCTGACTCCCACATCGGTGGCTGCGTGGCTACAATTCCGACTCCGGATAGTGGCTTCTCGAGTCATAGTTCACGATCATCTTCGCGAGCCCGAGGGGTGTTCGCCCATAGTTGTTGGCAAGGTGCATGTCGGCACCGGCGTCTAGCAGCATGCGAATGCTCTCGCCATTGTCGACGTAGTAAAACGTTGCCCGATTCAGTGGGGAGTTGCCATAAACGTCCTTCGCATCGATGTCAGCTCCGGCATCCAGAAGCGCCCGAATCGCAGCTGGGTTTTGTTGCTGCGCGGCAAAGTGGAGCGGCGTGTATCCGGCCGCGTCTGCCACGTTCGGAGAATGCCCCTCGGCAATCAATCGCTCTATCTCTCCCACATCATTGTTGAAGGCCGCATAGTGCAAGGGTTTTCTGAGCGCTCGGTCAAGCAAGGTGATATCTCACATCCACGTTTCTATTGGTTTTCGAATCTTCGGCTTGGTGCGGAACGGCCTTTGGTTGCCTTTGGCGGCACAGCACCAGTACTCACCTCTCGAGCATCTTGATCTGGAACTCCTCCGCGATGATGCGAATCGGATCGCCCGTCTGCATGACGAGCGACAGCTTTGCCCCGAGCGCATACGTGAGATCAAGCTGACTTTCATAGATGGTGGCGGCGGGGCCCCAGGAGAGAAAGCGCTCGACAGACAGCGAACGGACCCCGATCGCACGGATTTCGAAGGCTTCGGACGACTCACAGAGCAGCGTCACTTCGCCTTCATGCCAAGCAAAAGTCATCGAGGTCAATTTCACATCGTGCAGTTCGTTTAGGTTCATGTACTTACCGTCGTATCGACCACTATCCCTTTGTGCAACTCAGTTCGCTTGGCTCTATCTGGCATTCGGGCTACTCATCCGCGTTCGGTTTATATGCACTTGATGGGGTCTATCGTTCAGTTCCGGTCAGTGGAACTGAGGGATGATCATGTAGAGACCGTAGAGGACCGCAGCCACCCCGACCGCGAAGCAGGCGTAGGCGCCGACGGTGGCGGCGGGCGGCCGGTGCCCGACATCGCTTCCGGCCGCGAGCAGGCGCAGGGCCGTGGCGAACGACGAGACGATGATGGCCGTGGCGACGAGCGCCACCACGAAGACGAGGGCGAAAGCGCCCCAGTCGATGCCCAGGAAGTTCGTCATGCGGAGGCCCCTGCTTTCTCGGTGGGTGCGGCGGGATCGGCGTCACCGGCGGCGGATGAGTCTTCGTTCACGTTTTCGTGTGTGACCGGGTGGCGGCGAGACAGCACGTAGAACGTGAGGCCGCCGGCAACGGCGAGCACCGCGACGATGATGAGACCGGCCGTGCTTTGCGAGGCCGCCCAGGCCGCGAGCCCGCCGACGATGGCAGCCGCCGGCAGGGTGAAGGCCCAGGCGATGGCGATCTTGCCGACTACGTTCCAGTGCACCGACGCGAGCTTCTTGCCGAGCCCCGCGCCCACGATCGAGCCCGACGTGACCTGTGTGGTCGAGAGCGCGAAGCCCAGGTGAGACGACACGAGGATGGTGGCCGCCGAACTCGTCTCAGCCGCGAACCCCTGCGGCGACGTGATGTCGGTGATGCGTTTGCCCACGGTGCGGATGATGCGCCATCCGCCCAGGTAGGTGCCGAGCGCGATCGCCAAGCCACACGCCCCGATGACCCAGAACTGAGGGCCGGTGCCGGTCTGCTGGTAGCCCGCGGCGATGAACGTGAGCGTGATGACTCCCATGGTCTTCTGCGCGTCGTTCGTGCCGTGGGCGAGCGAGACGAGCGACGCCGAGATGGTCTGCCCGTGCCGGAACCCGGCCTCCGACCCGCGGATGCTCGCGTTCTTCGTGATCTTGTAGGCGAGGTAGGTGGCGAGCAGGGCGATGGCCCCGGCCACGAGCGGCGAGATGAGCGCCGGCAGCAGCACCTTCGAGACGACCGCGCCGAAGTTGACGGCGTCGAACCCGGCCCCGACGATCGCGGCGCCGATGAGGCCGCCGAAGAGCGCGTGCGTCGAGCTGGAGGGCAGGCCGAGGTACCACGTGGCGACGTTCCAGAGCACGGCTCCGACGAGCCCCGCGAAGATCATGACGGGCGTGATCGCCACGCCGCCATCCCCCTCGTTGATGATGCCGCCCGAGATGGTCTTGGCGACCTCGGTGCTGAGGAACGCGCCGACCAGGTTGAGCACCGCCGAGATCGTGACGGCCACTCGCGGTTTGAGCGCCCCCGTGGCGACCGAGGTGGCCATGGCGTTGGCGGTGTCGTGAAACCCGTTCGTGAAGTCGAACACCAGGGCGATGGCGACGACCAGCATGACGGTGACGAGAACATCCATCGAGACGCTCCTTCCCCTGCGGCGACGGACCGCGGGCGGCGGCTCGCTGCCGCACCCAGACAGTCAAGTCCTGCGTCTCGCCCGCGTCATCCCAACGGCAGGTGAACATCGGATGTCGCGCCCCACACGCACCCGCCGCCGAGACGACCTGCCCGCGGCTAGCTCACCGGCCCGCTTGCACGTCGGGCACTGAGGGCGGGCTGCAGCAGCGCATCAAGGCTGAAGCGCCCGGCACCGACGAGCACGAGCCCCGCGAGGATGATCAGGAGAAGCCACTCAGGCGCGTAGAAATAACCCGAGAAAATTGCGAAGGCGTCGGCGTGTTTCGATACGAGCGCGGGGAACGTGACGAGCGCCGACGCCACGATCATGGTCGCAGCGAGCAGTCCGGCGGCCACCCGGGTGCCCAACCCGACCAGAAGAAGCACACCCGCGATGAGTTCAAGCCAGGCGATGACGAACGCCGCGACCCCGGGAATCGGTATGCCGAGGGTGGCGAAGAACTCGCCGAACCCGACGACACCGCCGATCTTGGCGAATGCCCCCGAGAGGAACATGAAACCCACGCTCACACGTGCGATGAGCAGGAGCGTGGAACGGGCGGACGATTGTGCGGCTGGTGAGATGTTCATAGATATCACAATGCCGAACATGCGCGAATGCCCGCTGAATGTCAGCTGCACGCGAGGCCCGGGCGGGCATGCGCGGCACGAGCCCAGCCCCGCTGATGTCAGCTCTTGGCGTCGAGCAAAGCGTCGATCTGCGTGAACGCCTGGCTCATGCCCTCCTCCATGCCCATCTTCACCATCTCCTCCATCTGCTCCAGACTCTCGAAACGGCTGAGGATGCTCATACGCGTGCGGCTTCCCGCCTCGGTGATCGTGACGACGGCACGGGTGGAACCGAGCGACTCGACCGGGTCGCCGTTCTCGTCGGCGAAGCCATCCTCGAATTCGAAGCGCGTAGGTGGCTCGACCGCCACGACGCGCCACCAGCCGCGGGCCTTCTCCCCGTCGGGGCCGGTCATGTAATACGCCGCCGCGCCATCGGGGTGCAGCTCGAGCTTCTCGAACGTGGCCGGCCAGGTGGGCGGCCCCCACCATCGCTCGAGCTTGCGTGGGTTCTCCCAGATCTGCCAGACCTGATCGGCCGAGGCGTCGAACTCCGCGGCGATCTCGAGCGTGAGGTTCTCGAGATCTTTCTCGATCGTGACGTTGCTCATGATGAGGTTCCTTTCTAGATCATTCGGTGCCGGTGACAGGTTCTTCGGCGAGCAGGTCGTCGATGCGCGCGAAGCGCTGACGCCAGAGCTCTTCGTAGGCCGCGAGCAGCTCATTGGCTCGACGCACGGTGTCGACGTTGCCGCGCACGATCTGCTGGCGCCCGCGACGCTCCTTCGAGACGAGGGCCGCCTGTTCGAGTACTGCGACATGCTTCTGAACGGCCGCGAACGACATGACATAGCGTTCAGCCAATTCGGTGACCGAGAACTCGTCCTCCATGACACGCGTGACGATGTCACGCCGGGTGGCGTCGGCAAGCGCATGGAAGAGGCGATCGACCTGGTCGTCGCTCAGGGAGTTCGAGGATGTCATTTGTGCAACCATTTGGTTGTACGTTACGCCGCTCGGCCGCGAAAGGGAAGACCGGGCCGGCTCCGTCACCGAATGTTCATCGCGATCCGCTCGACATCGGGCACTCGGGCATCCAAACTGGTGCCGTGGACGCAACACGCACCTCGCAGCGCCGACGCCTCTCGGCCTGGACCGTGGCCGCGATCGCGAGCTTTGCACTGGCGGCGACATTCTTCGCCCTCGGCGCGGGCCTCTGGGCGTCAGGCCAGGACGTCGGTTTCATCGGCATCCTCTTCGCGCTGTTCTGGTTCACCCTCGCGATCGGGCTGGACGTCGTGTCCCGCCGGCAGAGGTCCCGATAGCGTCCCACTCGAACGAACGGACGGATGCCGCGGCACGCGACCTCCGAGCTGCGGTATCGTGGCTCTCGGAGTCGGCGCCGAGACTGCGCCACCACTCCTGCATACCGGCTGGGACTCGTCTCCGCCGGGCGTTAGCATTCACGCCACATGATAAGCTGGCGTTTAGTCTTTATCGTTCCCTGGTTGGTGAAACCTCCGGGCGGCACCATCCGTTCGGCAACTGATTCGTGAGGGGGTCTCGCATGGGGCGCGGCCGTCAAAAGGCAAAGCACACGAAGATCGCACGTGAGCTCAAGTCCTTCAGTCCTGATGTCAATTATGACGCTCTCGAGAGAGAGCTCACAGGGCACCCATCCGACGAATACAACGACGAACTGTCGAAGTGGTCGGAGTACGTCGGCGACGACGTCAACCGCGACGAACCCAAGCGCGCGTAGAGCCCCGCTCCGCCGCCCGTTCGCTGCGCACTCCGCACACGCAACAACCTCGAAACGGCCGCTCCACCACCACGGTGAGCGGCCGTTTCGCATGCGTGCAATAAGGGCAACGTTCGTCTACGAGCTCGTTTCGAGTACTTCGAGCAAATCCTGAGCCAAAATGGCCACGGATGCTGAAACCGTTTCGGGTTCACCGACCCCTTCTTCCGCCCGCCCGGCCATGACGGACCCCACGGCATCTGGGCCTTGAGCGAAATGCTCCCTGAGATATGCGAGCGATTTATCGGTTGCAGTCCTGCTTGTCTCGTTGTCCAGGAGCGCCCGGAATGAATTCGCGAGGTCTTCCGTTTCAGTGTCGATCAGGACCCGGTAGAGATCGTGCGCGTCCTTATCCAGCAGTCGTCGCGGCTGATTCTTCGCCCGCTCACCGATTTTGTGAAGCTTGGCGACGACGAGCGCTGCCGACCCCGCGACCTTCACCGTGTACACCCGATCATCGGTTTCATCCAGCGCGCCTACTTGCATGAGCGAGTTGTCCACCATCGCCGCTTCCAGCCCCGCTGCTTTGCGAGCTACACGCGAATCGTGAGGGGGGATTCGGGCACCTCGTGATGTCGGTTTTCCGCCCGCGAGTGCCTCAGCGACCATGAGGTCGACCGGAATCCCGTCGCTGTTGACCCAGGCCCCTGGCTGACCGGTCAACAGATTCGGTTGAAAACCGGCTTCCTTCATAGAGGTCTCGACCAGAGGATCATCCCGCAGATCTCTTGGATCGAGCGCAATGTCACTGTCCTTCGTCGCTTCAGCCAATGCCACCGGCGCGCTCTTCGTGCGCAGATAGATTGCCTGCGAACCGACAATCACTACAGCTTCCCGTTGTTCAGCAAGACCTTCCAATGCGTCGAGCAGACCTGCTCGGGAGCGAACCAAAAGATCCTTGCGTTCAGTCTCTGCGCCAGATTCGTTCATTTCGCTCCATCCATGCAATCAGTTCTTCCGCCTCGGTGGGCGAACGCCCCGGGCCAGTTAGTAGATCCACGGCAACTTGAGCTGGGGCAGCGATTCGAAGATCGCGATAGCTCTCTCGCCGCTGAAAAACGGTGTCCGAGCCCGGTTCTGCCAACAAGACATTGGCCCCTGCGTCTGCCTCGCGCAAACCCCACAGTTTGGAAGCCGCACGGGCATCTTCTACGTAAATCAACGCTGATCTGGCAGGTGCATAAGCTTCCCACTTCTCGGCAGCGAGAGTTCCTGTGACCGCGTAGGAGGGTCCTTCACCCGCCGCGATAGACCTCGCCAGGACATCCAGCCCGCGCGGGGCAATCCAACGAGTGACTGAGTTCGAACGGATGAATCCGTAATCTTCACTCCAGGCTCTCAGCAATGGCTGCCACTCCGGCAGCACAATGCCGCCACTGCCCTCTCGCCAAATGATCCCCTCTTTCGTCAGATGCTCGATCACTCTGTATAGAGACCCGGTAGATGCCTCGGAGCGCTCGAGTAGTGTGGAAATCGACTGAGGTGAGGAATAGTCCAGCATTGCGCGAACCACCTTTGCAGCGGGGGCTCCCTTCAAGGTCGCTAGTGGGCGGCCCTGCCCACGCCACGGGTCACTGTCGGCTCCGTCGCTCCTGACGTACACCATGGGGTTGCGGACTCTGAACAGGACATTTCCCGTTGAGTCGACGTATGAGATTCCGGCGTCTTCAAGTCGCTTCCTAACAGATGGCGACAAGTACCTCGCAAATACCACTGGGGCGTCACCCCTTTCGCCTTGCTCAAAGGACTGAGCCAGTGAGGGTACATCCCGACCCTCCACGGAGAGCTTCGTGGCGAGCGGCAAAGAGACATCGCCGCTGGCGAGTGCATCAATAACTAGTTTGTCTGCGTGCATTCCGGCCCAAATCGCCCATTCCCCAGGTAACTTCGATCGAAGTATCTCCACCGCCGATCGCGCGACATCGGTCGTGGTTTCTGGGCGATCGAGCTCTTTGCTCACGGACTCATGCTTTCAGGTAAGTATTCTTTTCCAGTGGCGGCGGAAAAACGCCTTTTCCTGAATAATAGTCTCGGTGTCCCTACGGAGCAATACGTTACTCCGCGGCGCCGGGCGCCGGGCGCGAGGCGTGAGCTATGCGGCGGCGCCGGCGCGCTTGCGGGCGCGGCGCGCGTTGTACCAGGCCCAGAAGCGGGCGAGCTGGCGTTTGACGAACGCGGCGACCTTCTTGGCCCACGCGAATTCGGTGCCGAGGATGGCGAAACCGAGGAAGACGACGAGCCAGCCGGGGCCGGGCAGCGGAACCATGATGAGGCCGACGACGACGACCGTGCCACCGATGAGGGCGACGGCGATGCGATAGGCGGCACGCGCCCAGGGCCACTTGTCGAGGTGGGCTCGCAGCGTGCGCAAGAACTGGCGCAACGGCTGGCGCGGACTCTCGCCGATCGCGATATCCCTGCTCATCTGCTGCTGCCGCTCGTCCATAGCCCCAAACTAACGGATGCCCGAGCCGCAGTCACGGGCAACCCCGAGCCTCCCAGGCCATCCGCCGGTGTCGCTCAGCTCCCGCACCGGTTCACGCCACGACCAGGCGGACGCGACACCGCAACGGCACAACGCTGAGGCACGCCAGAGCGGCGCGCGATCGACGTCCGACACCGCGGCACAGCGCCACAGCGATAAGCGGGACCAGCGACCCGATACGCGCCCCGCCTGAACCTAGGACAGCTGCGTGCGCTCGACCCAGTCGAGGTATTCGGGGGTCACAGTGCCCGTGACGTATTCGCCCGTGAAGCAGCTCATCTCGAGCTCGGTGAGCGACGAACCCTCGAGGATGGCGCTCTTCATATCGGCCACCTCTTGGTAGATGAGGTTGTCGGCACCGAGTTCGCGGGCGATCTCGGGGATCTTCTTGCCGTGGGCGATCAGCTCGCCGCGCGACGGCATGTTGATGCCGTAGACGTGCGGGTAGCGCACGGGGGGCGCGGCCGACGTGAACGTGACCTTGTTGGCCCCGGCGGCGCGGGCCATGTCGACGATCTCCTTCGACGTGGTGCCGCGCACGATCGAGTCGTCGACGATGAGGATGTTCTTGCCCTTGAACTCGCTGCCCATGGCGTTGAGCTTCTGGCGCACACTCTTCTTGCGCTGCGCCTGCCCGGGCATGATGAAGGTGCGGCCCACGTAGCGGTTCTTGTAGAAGCCCTCGCGGTATTCGACGCCGAGCTTCTGCGCCACCTGCATGGCGGCGGGTCGGGCCGAATCGGGGATGGGCATGACCACGTCTATATCGCCCATCGGCGTGTATTCGGCGATGGTGTCGGCGAGACGGTTGCCGAGACGCAGACGCGCCTCGTAGACCGAGATGCCGTTCATAATGGAGTCGGGGCGGGCCAGGTAGACGTATTCGAACGAGCACGGCACGAGGCGCGGGTTCTTGGCGCACTGGCGCGAGTAGAGCTCGCCGCTAATGGTGATGAAGACGGCCTCGCCGGGCGCCACCTCGCGCACCATCTCGTAGCCGGCCGATTCGAGCACGAGCGACTCGGAGGCGACGATGTATTCGTAGCCGACCATGCCGACGGCGCGACGGCCGAGCACGAGCGGGCGGATGCCGTAGGGGTCACGGAACGCGAGCAGACCCTGCCCCGCGATCATCGAGATGACGGCGTAGGAACCCTCGACGCGCTCGTGCACCTGCTCGACGGCCGCGAAGATCTGGTCGGGGTCGAGTTCGAGGCCCGACACCTGGCTCTGCAGCTCGGTGGCGAGCACGTTGAGCAGCATCTCGGTGTCGCTCGTGGAGTTCACGTGGCGACGGTCGACGTGGAACAGGTCATCCGCCAGTTCGCGCGTGTTCGTGAGGTTGCCGTTGTGCACGAGGACGATGCCGTAGGGGGCGTTCACGTAGAACGGCTGCGCCTCCTGCTCGTTGGCCGCGTCACCCTTGGTGGCGTAGCGCACGTGGCCGAGGCCCATGGTGCCGAGGAGCGAGCGCATGTCGCGCGTGCGGAACGCCTCGCGCACCTGCCCCTTCGCCTTGACCATGTGCACGGTGCGGCCGTCGACGGTGGCGATACCCGTCGAGTCCTGGCCGCGGTGCTGCAGAAGGAGAAGGCTGTCGTAGACCTGCTGGTTGACCGGCTCGGTTGAGACGATGCCGACGATTCCGCACATGCTTAGTGAGCTCCGGGGTGCTGAGAGGTGAGGGAGGAACAGGAAGAAGTCATCAGGAGGCGTACGAGCCGACGAGACGCACAGCGCCTCCGTCGACACCCTTGGCGCCCTGCTCGAAGCCGGCGAGGTCGCGCTCGCCCATGTGGATGGTGCCGACAGGCCACGTGGGGATGCCGGTGTTGGTGAGGTGCGTGGCGATGGCCGCGGCATGCGCTGCACTGACGACCGCGAAGAAGCCGATGCTGAGGTTCCAGGTGCCCTCGGCGCTCTCGAGCGTGGTGCCCGCGAGGTCGCTCAGGATGCGGAACACGGGGGCCGGCGACCAGGTGCTGCGGTCGACCTCGACCCACGAGCCGACGGGCAGCACGCGTGCGAGGTTGGCCGCGATGCCGCCGCCCGTGACGTGCGAGAGCGAGTGGATGCTGCGCCCCAGCGTCTCGTCGGCCAGCAGGTCGACGAGCGGCGACGTGTAGAGCCGCGTGGGCTCGAGCAGGGCCTCGCCCACCATGCCGCCGAAGTCGTCGGAGTGGTCGGTGAAGCCGATGCCGCGCTGGGCCAGGATGTGGCGCACGAGCGAGAACCCGTTGGAGTGGAGGCCCGAGGACTCGAGCGCGAGCACGACGTCGCCGTCGGCCACGAGGTGGGCGCCGCGCACGTCGTCGGCCTCGACCACACCCGTTGCGGCGCCGGCCACGTCGTAGTCGTCGGGGCCCAGCAGGCCGGGGTGCTCGGCGGTCTCGCCACCGACGAGGGCCGTGCGGGTGTCGGAGCAGGCACGCGCGATGCCGGCGACGATATCGGCGATGCGGGCGGGCACGACCTTGCCGCAGGCGATGTAGTCGGTCATGAAGAGGGGCTTTGCGCCCACGACCACGATGTCGTCGACGACCATGCCGACGAGGTCTTGTCCGATGGTGTCGTGCTTGTCGATGGCCTGCGCGATTGCGACCTTCGTGCCGACGCCGTCGGTCGAGGTGGCGAGCAGCGGCTTGGACATGCCGACAAGGGCGGATGCATCGAAGAGCCCGGCGAAACCGCCCACTCCGCCCTGCACCTCGGGCCCGTGCGTTTTCTGCACGGCGGCCTTCATCAGCTCGACGGCCAGGTCACCCGCTGCGGTGTCGACCCCGGCCTCCCGGTAGCTGGCCGACCCCGTTGGGTCTGCCGCGGTTGCGGGGGCGGTGCTGTTCGACACGGAAGAGTTCATGCTCAGGCGTTGCCCTCGGGTTCGTGGGGAGGAATGCGTGCACCCAGTTTATCTGCTCGGGCGCGCATCTCACGACGGCCGACTGTGCGTTCGAGCAGGATGGCGACGAGGCTCAGCAGGGCGATGCCGATGACTCCGCACACCAGCAGCAGGAATCCGAAGACCTGGATGCGCGAGTAGTCGGGGTTCTCGGGGAAGACGAGCGTGAGCACGAAGGCGACGATGGCGCCGAGCAGGGCCCCGAGCAGGATGAAGTTCAGGTAGCGCGGCGACCGGCGGATGACGATCTCTTCGTCGGCGTCTTCGAGGGTCTCGACGAAATCGGGCTCGGGCTGCGGCGCGGGCGCCTGTGCGGGCTGCGCGGCGGCCTGTGCCTGCGCCTGGGCCTGCGCCTGGGCATCGGGCTGGGCCGCCGGGGGCTGCGGCGCTGCGGGCGACAGGTCGCCCTGCGGGTCCCGGTCTCCGGGGGAAATGCTCATAGGTCTATTGTCGCGCACTTTGGGGAGTCACACGCCGGGCGGATGCCGGGGCACACGCCGAAGGGCCCGACATCCGTGGATGCCGGGCCCTTCTCGTCGTTTCTCAGCGGGTGAGAAGCGGCGACCCCAAACTGGTGCGTGTTACGGGTGGAGCTGGATTACTTGGTGGCGACGGTGATCTTGGCGACACCGACGAGCATTCCGCCGGCGACCTTGTCGGTGCCGAAGGTCTCGTTCAGAAGCGCAGCAGCGTCGTC
>Ga0308159_1000429_pt1 | contig 97951 bp, 87 predicted proteins | sample PhyCR1_FD_201040 | JGI IMG/M metagenome (GOLD analysis project Ga0308159, IMG submission 201040) | Phyllosphere microbial communities from UC Gill Tract Community Farm, Albany, California, United States - DLSLC.R1 | ecosystem: Host-associated > Plants > Phyllosphere > Unclassified | place: USA...
CAACCTCTCGCCCGACAACCTCACCATCATCAGCCTGCCCAAGCTGGACTGGGCCACGCAGAAGGCGGCCTGGGTCGGCGCCCTGCAGCAGGCGGCGGTGTACATCGACATCCCGCTGGTGGAACGCGCCCAGTTACCGGGCTGGATCGGCAACCGCCTGGCTGCCCAGCAGCAGAGCGCCGACCGTCCCTGCCTGGACTTCATCGCCGACCGCGTGGAAGGCAACCTGCTGGCCGCGCACCAGGAAATCCAGAAGCTGGCCCTGCTCTACCCGCCCGGCAAGCTCGGTTTCGAACAGGTGCAGGACGCCGTGCTCAATGTGGCCCGCTACGATGTCTTCAAGCTCAACGAAGCCATGCTCTCCGGCGACATCGCCCGTCTCACGCGCATGATGGACGGCCTGAAGGGTGAAGGCGAGGCCCTGCCACTGGTCCTGTGGGCCGTGACCGAGGAAATCCGCACGCTCCTCAAGCTCAAGTCCGGCATGGCCCAGGGCAAGCCCGTGGGTGCACTGCTCAAGGAATACCGCATCTGGGGTCCACGCGAACGACTGATGGAACCGGCCCTGCGCCGCATCAGCCTGGCCGCGCTGGAACAAGCCCTGCAGGAAGCCGCCCTGGTGGACCGCATGGTCAAGGGCCTGCGCGCCCGCACGTTCGCCGGCGACCCGTGGGACGCCCTGCTGCAACTGGGACTGAAACTGGCCCGCGGGCGCTGAGCCGCCGGCAGGCCCATCTAGATCGCGCAACACAGACATACCAACACGGCCGCGCCCATCGCGCTGCGGAGGAACCAGAATGGAAAACATCGAACTCTACATGAACCGCATCGGCCAGCAGGCCCGTGCCGCCTCGCGTGCCATGGCGCGTGCCGATACCGCCGCCAAGAACCAGGCGCTGCTGCTGATCGCCGCCGCCATCCGGCGCGATGCGGACGCCCTGCGCGCCGCCAATGCGCTGGACCTGGATGCGGCCCGCGCCAATGGTCTGGCCGAGGCCATGCTGGACCGCCTGACGCTGTCCGACAAGGCCATCGCCACCATGGCCGAAGGCCTGGAGCAGATCGCCTCCCTGCCCGACCCGATCGGCGAGATCAGCAACATGAAATACCGCCCCACCGGCATCCAGGTCGGCCAGATGCGTGTGCCCCTGGGCGTGATCGGCATCATCTACGAGGCCCGTCCCAACGTCACCGTGGACGCCGCCGGCCTGTGCATCAAGAGCGGCAATGCCACCATCCTGCGCGGCGGTTCCGAAGCCATCCATTGCAACCAGGCGCTGGCCAGGCTGGTGAAAGAAGGCCTGGCCGGTGCCGGCCTGCCGGAAGATGCGGTGCAGGTGGTCGAGACCACCGACCGCGCCGCCGTCGGTGTGCTCATCACCATGCAGGAATACGTGGACGTCATCGTGCCGCGTGGCGGCAAGGGCCTGATCGAACGCCTGATCAAGGAAGCCAAGGTCCCCATGATCAAGCACCTGGACGGCATCTGCCACGTCTACATCGACGACAAGGCCGACACCCGCAAGGCGCTGGACGTGGCCTTCAACGCCAAATGCCATCGCTACGGCACCTGCAACACCATGGAAACCCTGCTGGTGTCGCGCAACATCGCCGCAGCCGTTCTGCCCCCGCTGGCCGAACTGTATCGCGTCAAGGAAGTGGAACTGCGCTGCGACCCTGAAGCGGCCGATATCCTGGCCGACTACCCCTTCCTGAAGCCGGCCACGGCTGAAGACTGGGACACCGAATACCTGGCCCCGATCCTGGCCGTGAAGGTGGTGGCCGACATGGATGAGGCCATCGATCACATCAATCGTCATTCCTCCCAGCACACCGACAGCATCATCACCGAGGACTACACCCGCGCCATGCGCTTCCTGCGCGAAGTCGATTCGGCCTCGGTCATGGTCAACGCCTCGACCCGCTTTGCCGACGGTTTCGAATACGGCCTGGGTGCCGAGATCGGCATCTCCAACGACAAGCTGCACGCGCGTGGCCCGGTGGGCCTGGAAGGCCTGACCTCGCTGAAGTATGTGGTGCTGGGCCAGGGCCAGGTGCGCCAGTAACCGATCACGTCAACCCGAACGCCAACGCCAAGGACCGTCATGCTCTGGATCAAAGCCCTGCACATCGTCTTCATCGCCTCCTGGTTCGCCGGCCTGTTCTATCTGCCGCGCATCTTCGTGAACCTGGCGCAGGAGACCGACCTGGTCTCCCGCGAACGCCTGCTGGGCATGGCGCGCCGGCTGTACCGCTTCACCGGCATGACCGCGCTGGTGGCGCTGGTGCTGGGCGCATGGCTGCTGGCCATCACCTGGCAATTCTGGAAGGGCCCGGGCAACGGCTGGCTGCATGCCAAGCTGTTCCTGGTGGTGCTGGTGATCGGCTATCACCACGCCTGCGGCTCCCTGCTCAAGAAATTCGAGCACGGCAAGAATACCCGCAGCCACGTCTGGTTCCGCTGGTTCAATGAAGTCCCGGTGCTGCTGATGCTGGCCATCGTGATCCTGGTCGTCGTCAAGCCGTTCTGATATCCCCAAACCACGTACCTCTCACCACACACCATCATCCCTTCCGGAGCCGGTCATGAGCAAAGTCTGTGAATACTTTTTCGCCCCGCATTCTCCGTTCGCCTATCTGGGGCACGAACGTTTCGTCGCCCTCGCCGAGAAATACCAGGTGCAGATCCTTCCCAAACCCTTCGACCTGTCGAAGATCTTCGGCGTCTCCGGCGGTCTGCCGCTGGCCAAGCGCGCCCCGCAGCGCCAGGCCTATCGCCTCAAGGAACTGGCACGCTGGAGCGAAATCCTGGGTAAGCCGATGATCCTGCAGCCGACCTATTTCCCGGTCAACAGCGATACCGCCGCCCGCCTGATCATTGCCACCCAGCTCGCGCACGGCACCGCCGCGTCGCTGCGCCTGACCGGGGCCATCATGCGCGCCGTCTGGGAAGAGCAGAAGAACATCGCCGACACCGATACCCTGGTCGCCATTGCCAACGCCCAGGAGCACGATGGTGCGGCCCTGCTGAAATCAGCCGAGACCGCCAGCGTGCAGGCCGAGTTCGACCGTTTCACCGATGAAGCCAATGCCGTTAGCGTGTTCGGCGCCCCCTGGTTCGTCTACGAAGGCGAAGGCTACTGGGGCCAGGACCGCCTCGATTTCGTCGAGCGCGCCTTCGCGAAAGGCTGAGCGGCCAGCGTACAATGACGCCGGGCTGCGCAATGAACAGAAGCGCAGCCCGGCGTTCTGATTTTTGAAGCCCTGTTTTTCAACGGATAAAAGGTACTCCCATGCAATCCCAAGACACCCAATACTCTTACTTCTGCCCCTGCCCGCGTGGCCTGGAAGCGGCACTGGCAGAAGAACTCAACGAGATCGCCGCCCATGCCGGCCCCGCCGCCAATCTCAAGGTGCACAACCAGGTCCCGGGTGGCGTGCACTGCTCCGGCACGCTGCTGGCGGCCTACCAGATGAACCTGCATTCGCGCATCGCCAGCCGCGTGCTGCTGCGCATGGGTCACGGTTCCTACAAGAACGAAAACGACATCTACGACCTCACCCTGGCCCAGGCCTGGGAAGACTGGTTCAAGGTCTCGCACACCATCCGCGTGGACCTCACCGCCGTGAAGTCGCCGCTGCGCAGCCTGGAATTCAGCACGCTCAAGATCAAGGATGCCATCTGCGACCGCTTCCTCGACCAGTTCAAGCTGCGTCCCTCGGTCAATACCCGCACGCCCGACATGCGCATCGCCGGCTTCGTCGATGCCCACAACTTCACGGTCTACCTGGATACCTCCGGCGAAGCGCTGTTCAAGCGCGGCTGGCGCGAAGAGACCGGTGACGCCCCGCTGCGCGAGAACCTGGCGGCAGGTCTCTTGCGCACCTCCGGCTGGAAGCCGGGCGTGCCGCTGTTCGATCCCATGTGCGGCTCCGGCACCATCCTGGCCGAAGCCGCCCAGATGATTGCCGGCGTGCCGCCGGGCGCGCGTCGCCGCTTCGCCTTCGAGAAGTTCAGCAACTTCGACGCCGATGCCTGGTTCGCCATCAAGGGTGACTTCAAACCCAACCCGATCCCGACCACGCCGACGCTCTTCGGCAGCGACATCTCCGGCGACATGGTGGAACTGACCCGCAAGAACCTGCTGCGTGCCGGCGTGCATTTCGACGTACCGCTCAAGCAGATCGAGGCGCAGGAGATCAAGCCACCGCTGGACGCCGATGGCCAGCCGCTGGTCGGCATCATCCTCTCCAACCCGCCCTACGGCGAACGGATCGGCGTGCGTGGTGACCGTGCCCTGCCGACCGAAGAACTGTTCACGCAATTCTTCAGCGCCTTCTCCAGCACCCTGAAGCAGCGCTTTGCCGGCTGGAGCGTGTTCCTGTTCTCGGCCGACCTCGGCCTGCCCAAGCTGATGCGCCTGAAGGAATCGCGCAAGACCCCGTTCTTCAACGGTGCCCTGGAATGCCGCCTGTTCCGCTTCGACATGGTGGCCGGCTACAACCGCCGCGAAGAGGCCAAGCCGCATTCCCGCGACAGCGAGGACTGAAGCAGGACAGGCGGGACCGGATTGTCAACCACGCCAAGACAATCCATCCCGCCACGGCCGGTTTATCCGGCCCGCATTCTTCCCTACAGTGTGGACATGGCCCATCTCCATCACGCCCGCCAGAGAGCGAGCACGATAGCTGGCCTGCCTTCATCCACTCCACACTTCCCGGGATCATCATGAGCACCGTCACCGTCAATACCCGTGCCGACTACGCCGCCTTCCTGCTGCGCGTCACCATGGGCATCTTCTTCCTGGTCCACGCCGGACTGAAAATCTTCGTCTTCACCCCGGCAGGCACCGTGGGCTTCTTTGCCTCGCTGGGTGTACCCGGCTGGTTCGCCTATCCCGTCATGGCGCTGGAAGTGGTAGGCGGCATTGCGCTGGTGCTGGGCTACTACGGTCGTTGGCTGGCACTGCCCCTGGCGGCCGACCTGCTGGGCGCCATCGTGCTGGTCCACGGCAAGGCAGGATTCTTCTTCACCAACCCCAAGGGTGGCTGGGAATACCTGGCGCTGTGGATCGTCGGCCTGGTCGCCGTGTTCCTGCTGGGCGACGGCGCCTTTGCCCTCAAGCGTGAAGAGCGCAGTTGATCGCCCTGTTTGCCGAAATCATCCAGCCGGGCCACGCGCCCGGCAAAATTCATATAGATTCAGTTTGATCGTCGAGATCTTTTAGTTCAGTTCTTGCGTGCGGGAAATCAAGTTTTCCACAGGCGATTCAAGGAAACCATCATGTCCGATACCCTCCACCTGCCCTCGCTGTTCGTCTCGCACGGCTCGCCCATGCTGGCCGTGGAACCCGGCCGTACCGGTCCGCTGCTGGCCGGCATCGGCGCTACCCTGCCGCGCCCGCGTGGCATCGTGATGATGTCGCCACACTGGGAGACCTTCACCCCGCGCGTGGGCAACCAGGCCAGGCCGCGCGTGATCCACGATTTCGGCGGTTTCCCGCAGGCGCTCTATGCACTGGACTACCCGGCACCAGGCGCGCCCGCACTGGCCGAACATGTGGCCCAGCGGCTGCGCGATGGCGGCCTGCCGGCCAATACCGATGACGGCTGGGGGCTGGACCACGGTGCCTGGGTACCGCTGCGCTATCTTTATCCACAGGCCGATGTGCCGGTGATCCAGCTGTCGCTGCAATCGCAGCAACCGCCGGCCTATCATTTCCAGGTCGGCCAGTTGCTGGCACCGCTGGCCCGCGAAGGCATCCTGCTGGTCGGCTCGGGCAGCTTCACGCACAACCTGCGCGAACTGCGTCGCAACGATGCCGATGCCGGCGACGCCCCGCATACGCTGGAATTCCTGCAATGGTTCCTGGACCGCATGCAGGCCGGTGACCTCGAGGCGCTCTTCGGTTACCGGACCACGGCCCCGCACGCGGTGCGCACCCACCCCAGCGACGAACACCTGCTGAGCCTGTTCTTCGCCATGGGCGCGGCCGATGACTGGACCCGGCTGGTTCACCTGGACAGCGGTTCGACGTATCATAGCCTGCGCATGGACGCCTTCGCCTTCGGCACGGCCTCCAGCCTGCTGGCACAACTACCGGCTGCCGCCTGAGCCCCCGTCTCCCTGACGGCGCCGGCGCGGCGCCATCTGGGGGATAGACGGGTTGAACAAACTGCGTGAAATCGAATGCTTCATTGCCGTGGCCGAGCTGGGCAGTTTCGTCAAGGCCGCCGATGCGCTAGGCATCTCCAAGGCGGCCGTCTCGCGCACCGTACTGGAACTGGAAGCCCGCCTGGGCTCCCGCCTCATGCAACGGACCACGCGCCGGCTCTCGCTCACCGAAGCCGGCGGTCTCTACCTCGAACGCTGCAAGCAGATCGTGGCCGACCTGGAAGCCGCCGACGACCTGCTCTCGGCCGGCGCCGCCCGACCGGCCGGCCTGCTGCGCATCAACGCCCCGGTCACCTTCGGCGTGCTGCACCTGGCACCGCTATGGCCGATGTTCCTGGAGCGTTACCCGGAGGTGGAGCTGGACATCACCCTGTCGGACCGCATCGTCGACATCATCGATGAAGGCTACGACCTGGCCATCCGCATCGCCCGGCTGGCCGATTCCACGCTGATCCACCGCAAGCTCACCAGCACCAGCCTGCCGGTATGCGCCTCGCCCGCCTACCTGGAAAAACACGGCACGCCCGCCCATCCGCACGACCTGGCGCGGCACCAGGTCATCAGCTACAGCTACAACCAAGGCAAGGATGAATGGCAGTTCAGTGGCCCGGAAGGGCCAGTCAGCGTGCGCGTAAATTCGCGCATGCACGCCAACAACGGTGACAGCTGCGTGCAGGCGGCGTTGGGCGGCGTGGGCATCACGCGCCAGCCCACCTTCATGATCGACCAGTATCTGCGCAGCGGCCAGCTGGTTCCCATCCTCGCCGACTACGGCACGCCTTCGCTGGGCATCTACGCCGTCTATCCCAGCCGCGCCCATCTCCCGGCCAAGGTCAGGGCAATGCTGGACTTCCTCGCCGAGGCATTCGCCCAGGTCCACTGGGACCACTGACGGTGCCATGCCACGTCCCGCACCTGCACCCGGCCTCACCTTCCCATCCCCTGCAGCAGCGCTCCCGCCCGATGGCTTGAACGTCATCGGCGCATAAATTTCATCATTCCAGGCCAGGCCCTCTCGCTCGCGTTGCGTGCCTCAGCCTGCCTTTGCCTACCTGACGCTTGATCGATATCAAGGATGGTGACTCGCTTTTGTGGAAACGGAAGCGGGCCACTGTGCTGTTGACTTTCACTTTTTGATCACTCAAAGTGACCATATTGCAGACGCATTGTTCATATAATGGACAATAAAAGACAAATATTCCAACTGGAGACCTCATGAGCACTCTCATGCCGGCTGACTCGAAGATGCAGCCCTATCAATTCCCCAACCCCAAGGAAGCCCCGCTGGAAATCGTGGTCAACCCCGCTGTCCCCGAGGACGAGCGGGTCTGGGTACCGCAGGCCGACAACGTCTGGTTCCGCCCGCTCTGCCTCAATGTCTCGCAGGGCTACTGGACCAACCTGCTGCGCGTGCGCAAGTCCGGCGTGCTCTCGCGCCACCGCCATCCCGCGCCCGTCCACGGCATGGTGCTCAAGGGGAAATGGCGCTACCTGGAGCATGACTGGATCGCCGAACAGGGCAGCTATGTCTTCGAACCGCCCGGCGAGACCCATACCCTCTACGTACCGGAAGACGTGGAAGAAATGATCACCTACTTCCACATCACCGGCGTGATGTTCTACTGCGACCCCTGGGGCAAGTTCGAAGGCTATGAAGATGTCTTCACCAAGCTCGATATGTGCCGCAAGCATTACGAAGCGGTCGGGCTGGGCAGCGACTACGTCGACCGCTTCGTGCGCTAAGGGCGGAGCGCATGCATTACGACACTGCGAACTACGATTTCCCTGACTGCGTGGCCGTGGTCACCGGCGGCCATGGCGGTATCGGCGCGGCCATCGCGGCGCGTCTGGCCGAGGCCGGCGCACGCGTGGTGGTGTGGGACCTGCACCAGGCTGCCAGCTCCCCCTACCGGCAGCAACAGGTGGATATCACCGATGCAGGCTCGGTCGAGGATGCCGTCCATCAGTTGCTGGTGGAGACCGGCCGCATCGACTTCCTGATCAACAATGCCGGCTATGCCGGCCCCACCGTGCCGCTGGACGAATACGACGTGGCCGAATGGCATCGCATCGTGCAGGTCAATCTGCTGGGCGTCTTCCACGCCTGCCGCAGCGTGGTCCCGGCCATGCGCGCGGCCGGACGCGGGCGCATCGTCAACATCGCCTCGCTGGCCGGCAAGGAAGGCACGCCCAATGCCTCAGCCTACAGCGCCGCCAAGGCCGGCGTGCTGGCGCTGACCAAGTCGCTCGGCAAGGAACTGGCCGAGACCGGCATCCTGGTCAATGCCATCGCCCCGGCGGCGGTGAAAACCGCGCTGCTGGAACAGATGTCGCCGGCCCACGTCCAGACCATGATCGCCAAGAGTCCCATGCACCGTCTCGGCACCGTGGAAGAAGTGGCCGAACTGTGCGCCTGGCTGTGCTCGGGCTCGTGCAGCTTCAATACCGGTGCCGTATTCGACCTCTCCGGTGGCCGCGCCACCTACTGAGCAAAACAGGAAGGAGCAGGACCGCAGAATCATCCGGGCAAGCGAGGATCACGGCCAGGGGCGATGCAGACATCACCCCGGCCGTGCCGGAGCAGTAGCAGGGACGGCATCCACAACGTCCTCAAGACCGCGTCCTCGCATGACGCTTTCGCCATGTCACAGACACAGAGCACCGCAGCAGACGGCGCCGGCAGGAAGCACGCCAATGGCATCAACTCATTCACTCTGGAGACGTAACCCATGGAAGTCCAAAAGGAAAAGAGCCCCCGGCTCAAACGCATACAGGTCGTCGCACTGACCTTTCTGATGCTGGCAGGCATCGTCAACTATCTTGACCGCAGCACCCTGTCCATCGCCAATCATTCGGTGAGCCAGGAACTGAACCTGAGCGCCTCGCAGATGGGCCTGCTGCTGTCGGCCTTCTCGCTGGCCTACGCCTTCTCGCAATTGCCCATCGGCGCCATGCTGGACAAGTTCGGCGCCCGCGTGATGCTGGGCGCCGGCATGTTCGTCTGGTCGCTGGCGCAACTGGCCGGCGGCTTCGTCAACACCCTGCAGCAATTCCTGGTGGCCCGCGTGTTCCTGGGCCTGGGCGAGGCACCGCAATTCCCGGCCGGGGCCAAGGTGGTCTCGGAGTGGTTCGCCATGCGCGAACGCGGTGGACCGACCGGCATCTTCGTGGCCTCCTCCACCATCGGCCCCGCCCTGGCGCCGCCCATCCTCACCATCCTGATGCTGTCCTTCGGCTGGCGCATGATGTTCGTCATCATGGGCGTGCTGGGCATCGCGGTATCGGTGGGCTGGTATCTGTTCTACCGCAATCGCAACGAGGTCGAGCTGACCCCGTCCGAGGTGCTTTACCTGGCTGACGACCACGACACCGATCCCAATGCCAACGCCAAGCTGACCTGGAACGAGTGGAAGAGCCTCTTCAAGTACCGCACCACCTGGGGCATGCTGTTTGGCTTCATGGGCGTGATCTACATGGTCTGGCTGTACCTGACCTGGCTGCCGGCGTATCTGGAGCATGAGCGTCACCTGTCCATCGCACGTACCGGCTGGGTGGTGGTCATCCCCTACATCTTCGGCACCCTCGGCATGCTGTCCTCCGGCTATATCGCCGATGGCCTGATGAAACGCGGCATGCCCGCCATCCGCAGCCGCAAGTGGCCGATCTGCGCCGGTCTGATCGGCGCCGGTGCCTTCACCATCCCGGCCGCCTACACCCCCAGCACCACCCTGGCGATCGTCTACATCTCGCTGGCCATGGCTTTCGTGAACATGGCCTCGGGCGGTGCCTGGGCACTGGTGTCGGTAGCTATCCCGCGCCGTCTGGTGGCCTCGCTGGGCAGCATGCAGAACTTCGGCGGCTACCTCGGTGGCTCGCTGGCGCCGGTCATCACCGGGGTGGTGGTGGACCAGACCCACTCCTTCGTCAACGCCCTGCTGATCAGCGCGGCGGTGGCCTTTGCGGCGGCGCTGGTGTACATGTTCGTGGTCGACAAACCCATCGAATCGCACGCCTGATCCCGCTCTACGCAGTCGCCTGACCCGATGCCGCCGCCCGCGGGTAGCGGCATCCAGCCAGTCCCCTGCCACCCTCGCTATCCACAAGGAACACCATGAGCTTCATTCCCGATCTTCTGCAGGGCAAGACCGCCCTCGTCACCGGCGGTACCCAGGGCATAGGCGGCGCCGTCGCACGCCAGCTGGCAGCACTCGGCGCCCGCGTCATCGCAGCCGGATTGCCGCCCTTCGCCCACGAGGAATTCGCCGGCACCGACATCACCCTGGTGGAAATGAACGTGGCCAGCGAAGAGAGCGTGCGCACTGCCCTGGCCGGCCTCAAGCAACTGGACATCGTGGTCAACTGTGCCGGCATCATCAAGCGCGGCGCGGAACTGGAGACCGAAGTCTTCGAACAGGTGATCGCCGTCAATCTCACCGGCACCATGCGCGTGTGCGCGGCTTCCCGTGAATTGCTGCGACAGTCTGGCGGCTGCATCGTCAACACGGCCTCCATGCTCAGCTTCTTCGGTGGCGGCCTGGTCCCCGGCTATAGCGCCAGCAAGGGCGGCGTAGCGCAGCTGACCAAGTCACTGGCCATTGCATATGCGGCCGACGGCATCCGCGTCAATGCGGTGGCACCGGGCTGGATCGCCACCCCGCTCACCCAGGCCCTGCAGGACGACCCGACCCGCGCCGGCCCGATCCTGGCGCGCACTCCCTTGAACCGCTGGGGACGCCCGGAAGACATCGGCAATGTCGTGGCCTTCCTCTGCTCACCCGCCGCTTCTTTCATGACCGGCACCATCATCCCGGTCGACGGCGGTTATCTGATTGCCTGATCACCCCATGCCACGCATGCCTTTTCCCGCGTCCGCTGCTCCAGGCGGCGCGGGCTTTTTTGCGCTGGGACGCTACCAGGCTCCGCTATAATCTGCCCGCTCCCGCTCCCGATTCTGCTCCTGTCTCCTTAAGCCTGCGCCCATGCCAGACCACGACAAACATCCCGACGACCCGAACAAGATTGCCGGCACCGCCGCCTTCTCCAAGTTCGTCGCCGTGCTGCAATTGATCGCCGACCAGGACGCGCCACTGAACATCGCGCAGCTGGCGGCGCTGTCTGGCTATCCGCGCCCTACCGTCTATCGCATCCTGGCCGCCTTGATGGCCGAGGGCATGGTGGTGGAAAACCCGCGCAGCAAACAGTTCGAGGTGGGACCGCGCCTGATCAACCTGGCCAGCCGCGCCTGGGACCGCAGCGATATCCGCACCACTGCCATCGAACCGCTGCGCCAGTTGCGCGACATCACCCGCGAGACCATCCACCTGGCCGTGCCCAGCGACGTCAGCATGGTCTACATCGAGAAACTGGAAAGCCCGCAAGCCGTGCGCATGGCCTCGCGCATCGGCACCCGCGTGACGCTCTATTCGAGTTCGGTGGGCAAGGCCTATCTGGCCGGCCTGGAAGAATCGCGCCGCGAAAACCTGATGCGCACGCTGCAGATGGAGCCCTTCACCGAGCACACCCACACCGATCTGTCGGCTCTGCGCCAAGACCTGGAACAGACCCGCACCCGCGGCTATGCCGAAGACCGCGAAGAGAACGAAGCCCAGATCTTTTGCTACGGTGCCGCCATCGTCGGCGCCGACGGCTTGCCGGTGGCCTGCGTGAGCGTGAGCATCCCGCTGTTCCGGCGCCTGCCCGATCCACAGCAAGCCTATGTGGCGCCGCTGCTGCAAGCCTGCGCCACCATCTCGCGCAAGCTGGCCGGACCGGGCTGAAGCCGCTCCGGTCTTCAGCTCAAGGCCGCATCACGCACTGAACATCAGGCCTCGGGCGGCAGTTCAACCTTGTAGATTTCCTTGCCGTCGGTATTGTGCAGCGTCACGGTGAGCGTCTTCGATTTCGCATCGATCTTGCCGATACCGAAGAATTGCAGCAATTCAGCCGGCGATCGGTTCTGCTTCATGTCCGCCGGAATGCTCACGAAACGCACATCCGGACCGAAGGTGCGATCGATCTCGCCCGGACCGAAGGTACCGGCGTTGATCGGCCCTCCGACGAATTCCCAGAAGGGCTTGAAGTCGGTGAGCTGCGCGCGTTCGGGCGCATAGTGGGTGGCCGAGGCATAGTGCACATCGGCCGTCACCCACACCACGTTCTTGATGTCGTGCTGCTTGATGAAGCGCAGCAGCTCCGCCACCTCCAGCTCACGCCCCGACGGCTTGCCATTGTCGGCATTGGCCCAGGCCTCGAAGGTGCCGGGTGGCACATCGACATTAAGGTCCGGCACCACGATGGACAAGGGCATGTCGCTGGCGATCAGCTTCCAGGTCGAGCGTGAGCGCAGCAGCGCCTGCTTGATCCAGCGCATCTGCTCCGGCCCGAGAAACTCGGCATCGTGACCGCCGCGCTGGCGATTGGGTGAATTGCGGCCGCGATAGCTGCGCTCGTCCAGCATGAACACCTCCAGCAGCGGTCCGTGATTGAAGGCGCGATAGATGCGGAAGGGATCGGCCTGGTCGATGCGGAAGGGATTGTGTTCGAACATGGCCTGGCGCGCACGGGCCGCCAGCACATCGATGTTGCGCTCGTCGTAGCGCTTTTCCTGGGTGCCGATCACCTGGCCCGGGTACCAGTTGTTGCGCACCTCGTGGTCGTCCCACTGCACCAGGAACGGCACCTCGGCGGCGAAGCGGCGCTTGCTGGCATCCAGCATGTTGTATGCGAAGTTGCCGCGATAGTCGTCCAGCGTCTGCGCCACCTTGGACTTGGCCTCGGTCACCACATTGCGCCACAGGCTGCCATCGTCCAGCTTCACCTCGGCCTGGATCGGACCGTCCGCATAGATCTGGTCGCCCGAATGGATGAAGAAGTCGGGACGGAAGCGGCGCATGCTCTCGTACACCCGGTAGCCACCCCATTGCTCGTTGATGCCCCAGCCCTGGCCGGCTTCGTCCCCCGAGAAGGCGAAGGTGATGTCACGTGCCTGCCCGCGCGCCGCGGCCGGCACCATCAGACTGCCGGTGAGCGGCTCGCTCAGGGCCGACTCATGCACCAGGTCCTGGAAACGCACGCGGTAATACACCCGCTGCCCTGCCGGCAGACCCCGCAGGTCCACACGGGCGGTGTAGTCGTCCCGCGCCAGCGCGGTGGGGCCGGCGATGCGCACCGCATCGGCGAAGTTCTCGCTGGTGGAATACTCCACCAGCATGCGCGCATTGCGGTCGGCGCGCGCCCAGACGATGGCGCTGTCGCGGGTAACGTCGCCGCTCATGATCCCGCCCGGGAACTGCGGACGCAGACGCTCGGAGGTGACGATGGCCGGCGCGGCAGCCAGGCTGGCGGGGCTGGCGATCACGGCCACGCTGCCGGCGGCGGCGGCAGTGACGGCGCTGTCGCGCAGGAAGCGGCGACGACTGGGTTCGGCTGGCGAATTCTGGTCTGGCATGGCAACTCCTGAGGGTGAGGAAAAAAGAAGGGAGTTGCAATTTAGCAATCGTGTATGACCGTTCCATGAAAGCACGATGACCAATGCTGACCGGATCCCCCAAAACGGCTAAATGACGTGATTTTCAAAAAAATTCGAGCCGCCTGCCCTCGCACCAAAACAAACCACCCCACCGTGCCACCTGCCCACATCGCACAATTTCCGTGCGCATCACAAGCTGACAAGGACCTGACGCACCTGAAAAGTCCTTTTGAATCAAGCCACTGCAAAATAATCACCAAAATGGAACGAAAATTGCATCAGTCCGGGCTTTCGATTCTTTCCTTGCACAATTTTTGGGAGATTTTCTGGTGGACGATCACAAAAACGGCGCAGACGCCCTCTTCATCCTGCTGGGGGCGATCATGATCCTGGCCATGCATGCCGGCTTCGCCTTCCTGGAACTGGGGACGGTGCGCAAGAAGAACCAGGTCAATGCCCTGGTGAAGATCCTGGCCGACTTCGCGGTCTCGACCATTGTCTATTTCTTCATCGGCTACTACGTCGCCTATGGCGTGAGCTTCTTTGCCGGTGCCGAAACCCTGGCCGAGCGCAGTGGCTTCGAGCTGGTGAAGTTCTTCTTCCTGCTGACCTTCGCCGCCGCCATTCCGGCCATCATCTCGGGCGGCATCGCCGAACGCTCCAAATTCAACCCGCAGCTGCTGGCCACCGGCGTACTGGTCGGCCTGGTCTATCCCTTCTTCGAGGGCATCGCCTGGAACCAGCACTTCGGCGTACAGGCCTGGCTGGCGGCCACCTTCGGCGCCGAATTCCACGACTTCGCCGGTTCCATCGTGGTCCACGCCGTCGGCGGCTGGATCGCCTTGCCCGCCGTGCTGCTGCTGGGTGCGCGCCGCGGCCGCTACAGCAAGGAAGGCGCGGTCGCTGCCCATCCGCCCTCCAACATCCCCTTCCTGGCACTGGGCGCATGGATCCTGACGGTGGGCTGGTTCGGCTTCAACGTGATGAGCGCGCAGACCCTGGACAAGATGAACGGCCTGGTCGCGATGAACTCCCTCATGGCCATGGCCGGTGGCACCCTGGTCGCACTGCTGATGGGCCGCAACGACCCCGGCTTCGCCTACAACGGCCCGTTGGCCGGCCTGGTGGCGGTATGTGCCGGCTCCGACCTGATGCACCCGCTGGGCGCACTGGTCACCGGCGGCATGGCCGGCGCCATCTTCGTGTGGATGTTCACCCGCACCCAGAACAAATGGAAGATCGACGACGTGCTGGGTGTCTGGCCCCTGCATGGGCTATGCGGCCTGTGGGGCGGCCTGGCCGCCGGCATCTTCGGCTTGCAGGCGCTGGGGGGACGCGGCGGCGTGTCCTTCATGTCGCAACTGGTGGGCAGCGTGATGGGCATCGCCATCGCGGCAGTCGGCGGATGGGTCGTGTACGGCCTGCTGAAGAAGACGGTCGGCATCCGCCTTGATCCTGAACAGGAATTCGAAGGCGCCGATCTGGCGATCCACAAGATTTCGTCGACGGCGGAGCGGGAGACGAGTTGGTGAAGTAATAATTAACAATAAAGTCTGCATGAAAGTGCAAAGTCTGTAAAAGGATTTGAGACCCTGCTGATTTCTTTGTCGCAAGACAAGTGCTCCAAAAGCCAAAGCCACCTTCTCTGGTGGCTTTGGCTTTTGGAGCACTAATGATCATTCTAGCTAGTTCATATCTGCAATTGGCCGATTGCGGAAGTAGGCTACGCCGATAATTTGCTCTTCGGTAAATCGTTTCTTCATGCTGCCTCCGTATGGGGCAGACTCTACATCATTGCCGTACTAATCTCGGGGAGCAGGTCAACGCCAGCAGATCAGCAACAGGTATCCATCCTTGAGGATCCAAAACCAAACCTAAAACATCCGGTTTATGACGGAGCACCAAGCTGAGAAATTTGCTCAGTTCTACTAACGTAGTATTCATATCGTTGTTAAAAACAGGTTCGTAAATAGTATTGATCACGCCGAGTTCCGCACGGGTATCAATGAATAGATTGCCACTGGAATTTCCAGCTAAGTGATCAGGCACAGTCAACAATGGACTGCCCTCCCATCGTTCACCTACACCAGTATCAATGTATGCACCTGGCTGTCGTCATAGCCTATATCGATCAGCCGACCGGCCTGGTCGAACAGCAGAATATGATTGTTGTCGAGACGAACGCGGGCTGATTCGCCAGCCGCCAACGACAACTCTGCAAAGGTCATTCCCGTCCATACGTCCGCCACCACGCATCGCGAGCGGGCGTCATCGGAATGGCTGCGTACCAGCAGCAATCCCTGGGCGAGGCTGACTTCTGGTTTGTCTCGCGCGCTGTCCAGTGCGATCTCTACCGAAGCGGAGATATCACGGCTGTGCACCAACAACGACGAAAAAGGCGCATTCGACGGAAGTCGAAGCACCGTCGGCGTGTCGCGGGTGCTGTTCGGTAATAACTGCCAAACCTGCTCACCCGGACGAGGGAAGCTGTCACGTTGCAGGAGTCGGCGCGAAGGCAATTGATAACGCCATTGCTGTATTTCGTCAGCGCCGGATAGCAACAGTGTTTGCGTGCCCGACTCTTCTTGAAAGGCAAAAATCTGTCCCGGCAAGTCTGCGACTTGCCAACTCACCGCCAATTGCTCCTTGCTGGTGTCAATGGCGACCAGCCGATTGTCGATCACCGCATTCCAGATCAAGCCATCATAATCATCCGCCCAGAAACGCAGTGGCTGCACGATCCAATCCGCTACCTTGCCTGCCAGCAGGTCGATCCGACTGACTCGCCACATGCGGTCACGGGGCGCCAGGGCCAGCGCGCGTTGCCCTCCTGCGGCAATGACCAGGCGTGTTGCCGGAACGGGGAATTGCATCAGTTGGCGGCCATAGCGGTCGATGCGAACAACGCCCGCCTCGCCCAGTGCAAGCAGATAGTGACCATCTGACAAACAACGGGCATCGTGTATCGGCAGCAGACCACGCTCTGTCAGATGCACAGGCAATGTCTGTCTACGCGCCCCTAGCGTTTGTGGCGGCTCCGCGTTGGAAATGCTGAGCGGCGGCAAATCCGCTTTCAATACATGGTCCTCGGATAGCTTCAACAGTTGCGCGAACGACTTTTGGTCGAAGCTATTGCGCCCCGTCATCCGGTCCGCCAGCAACGGCCGCATCAGTTCTGCAGCCAGACGCCTGGTAGCAAACGAATGCTGCGCCATGGTCTTCAATTCCCTTCCCAAGCGGGCACGCTGTTGTGCACCCGGCTCACTCTGATCGTCGAGCAACTGCAGGATGCTGCTCTCACTGCTGGCCAGGCTGTCCGGCAACAGGGTCAGCTTTTTAAGCAGTGCAAGCAAGCCCAGCGTGCCGCCGGCGCGCTCCGCCTGCAACAGCCAAGTCAATGCCTGGTCACGCTGATCGGCAAGCGGCCAGATGACTTCAGCGGCTTCGCTCAGGTGAGCGCGCAAGGCAAGATCCTGCGCCCACAGCAGCCGCAGCGTGGCTGCCTGCGGACTCTGGCGGCGCTCCAGCAACTGCACCGCGGCAGCAAACGCCTGCCCGAGTTGAGCCAGTTGCAGCGCCCGCTCAATGTTGCCTTCCAGGCACCACAGTCGTACCGCAATCTCAGGCGCCAGCTCCATCGTTTCGGCCAGTTGCGCCGCTTGCTTGATGCGACCTTTGCGCTCAAGATAGTCGACCGCTTCGCCACCACATTTGAGCAATTCGGCCAGCACAAAGGTGGCTTCGTCGATATTGCCTTCCCGGTCCAGGCGTTCGAAGGTGCTACGGTATTTATTGCGTAAATAATTTTCCAGCTCGGCGCCCAGACCGATGGCGTTACTCACCGACTGCGGGCCGGTGATATCCAGGCCTGCACGCGGACGCGGCGTACCAAAAGCTGGTCGACTGACTTTCGACAATGCATCGAGGGGGATGGCATAGCGCAGAGCTTCCTGCATATCACCTTTTTCCAGCAATTCCATCATCTTGCGCAGATAGGCTGCCTGACGCCAACCAATAACTTTTGAGGCACGCGTGATGATCGCCAGTTTTTCCGCCATGGCGCGCAGAAGCTGCGCCAGTGTCGAAGCCCCTGCTGCGTTTGTGGAGCGCGGTGATGTTTGCTCCTGCCGCACAGTCTGTTGGGATCCACCACCGAGTAGCTTGCGCAGGATCAACGGGATGCCTCCCAGCAGCATAGCCGCCAGCCCAACCGTAGCTTGCGCCACGGCGGTCCCCGGCATTCTGTTGAGTCCCTTGCGCTGCACCTGCTCTACGCGTTTAAAAAAGTCCTCACGTTGGGCACTGGGCGAAGGGATCGCGCCAGCGAAGATGCTGCGCACCGGCGTCACCGTCAGCGGCTCCACACCAACCGCCTCACCTCGCGGCGGCAGCAACGGCACATGCAAGGTAATCGCGCTGAGATCCAACCAGGCTGCGGGATTGATACGTGGCGCTGCAACCAGACTGATCAGTTGTACTTGTGCCGCACGTACCAGCCAGATACTGGCGGTGGGCGTCGCGGCGCGTTCATCCGGCGCAAGTGGCGCGCTGCTGAGAATACCTGACTGCTCACACAAAGGCAGGCCGTCCAACATCGCACAATGGCCGTAGCGGGGTGCCGCCAGCATCAGCAAATAACCGTCTTGCACCAGATGCAGCCGCGCGCCCGGCGTCCAATGCTTCAACACCCGGCGCCGGGCTTCAGTCTCACCGAGAAGGGCCAGGTCAAACCACAGCGCATGCACCATCTGCATGCCCTCATACAGCGGGCGCCGGATTTTATGACTCATCCAGACCTCCATCGTGGGAAATTTGCAGCAGCGGCTGATCGTCGTCAATGGCACGCACGACGACGGTGCTGGTTTTTGCTGTAATCCACGCAATCCGGCTACTGGCAACGTCCATGCAGGCATGCTGGATGGGCTCGGCCGTAGCAGCCAGCTCATGGCGTGCTTGGCCGACGCGCAACTCTATCCGCCGCTTTGCGGGATGTAGAACCACCAACCCGGCTTGTGCATGTTTCTTGTTCAAAACAACTCCGAGCACGGTCACGCCCTCTTCGACTTCTATCGTTTCACCAACACCGGACTTACCCAGTGACCAACTGGTGGCGCTCCGTTGAATTGCCATCAGGCCGAAGTTGTAATTTCGATGCCGCTCTTTGCTTCCGCCATATAGCAGTTGCCTTCCGGCTTGCTCAAGTCGCCCTTGCTTAAGCGGTACGACATGTTGACTGCTCCAGGTATATAAATCGATGCCATCGCCGTCGGCTGAGGCAAAGAATAAAATGTTGTTGACCTGCTGAATACCGATCACATCGTTGGCGATGTGGAGAAATTGCGGCTCAGAATTGGCCTGATTTTTCATGCGTTTATCTGCACGCCAGCACACCAGCCGTTTTTTGGTATCAAGCACGACTACATCTTCGCTCGGATGAGCGTGGTCGCGCGAGAGCAGATAAAACGTCGGCAGCCAGCGCGCCATGCCCGGCGGCGCATGAAAATCATCCTGCGGTGGCCGCTCGCACATGGTCCGCTGACCTGAGAACAGCGGCCCGGGAAAGCCGTGAAAATCCAGCTTGCCGTCCACCGACGTGATGAAAGACAAATTCGGTTTGAAGACGCCTGCGGCAAGGATAGCGCCACTGGTCGGCGCGGCCTGGACGCGATGCTTGCCCGGTTTGGATTGTGCCGATTGCGGTACGTTGTAGACGATCGCGCCGCCGCCGACTTGCGCCACGCAGAGCCAGTTGCCGCCACTGGAAAAACGCGGCGCCTGGGCACGCGACGGCCGGCTGCCGCGATGATGAAAAACACCCAGTGGCGCAGCCGGCGTGAACGGTGCCCGCAGCAGACGCACCGCCGTTGACGTGTCGGGCAGCTCCAGCTGCAGCGCGCGACGATCGTGCCGCTGCTGCAAGCTGACCTGCAAAAAGTTGCCGCTCAAGGCGCGCCGGATAAGGATACGGTTGACGATTGGCAGCGGCGCTTCACCACCACCGACAAACCAGCAATCGGTCTGTTCTGCATCGAACACTGCTTGCCATTGTTCGCGCGCATCGGCCGGCGGCGCCAGCAAGCTACGCGACTTCAGCAATTTACGGATGCCACCTAGACCGGTATCGTCATGCAGGATTCCCGGTTGCTGCAGAATGCCCCAACTGAATTGCGCGTCGGCTTGTTCTGCACGGCGCGCCAGCAGGATAAACAAGGCCATCTGCGCCAAGCGCGGCTCCCCCAGCTGTGCCAGTCCGGCGTCGAACAAAGCAACGCTGCGCAAGGAGCGCTGGTGCAGCGCCGGCTCCGGACCGTTGAATAATAATTCGCCATTACCGGCGCGACGAATGAACTCGTCCGGCTCGGCATCCGCATAGACCCACTCGGTCATCAGCAGGCGCTCATAATTGCCGCGGCGGACAATATTGCCGATGCCGGCCGGTTCAATGCCGCGTACCGGAGTGGCGGTGCTGAGCTTGCCGACCAAAGGCTGCAGACGCAGCAAGAGCTCACCGACAGCAGGGATCAAGTCTGGCGCAAACAGCGTCAGCCAGGCTGCCCATGGCTCCAGTGGTGCGGGTAGCCGGGTCATGCCAACTGCCCTGCCAGCCAGTCCAGCAACTGCGGCGTCAGCGTTTGCGCAGCGGCAAGCGACAGTATTTGTTCCGGCCCATGCCATAGCAGCACCGGGCTGCTGCCGGCGCGCTCGATCAAATTCGATTGCAGCAGATCGACCGGCAACAAAGGTTCAAGATGAGTAGGCGTCCACAAGTTGGGCGCTTGCGGTGAAGGCGCGCAGTAGCGCGCCCCGTCAATCCAGGGCAGCGCCTGATTGACGCCCAGTACCACCAGCAAATCGCGCGTAGCGACCACCGACAATACTTGCAGTTGCTCGTCGCTGCATTGTCGCAACTGCGCCAATAGCGCCGGCAGCAACGCGCCGGCCGCCACCAGCCCGGCCGGCGTCAGCGCACTGGTGCGCGCTTGCCATGCCACTACTTGCATCAGACGCCACTCACGGCGGCAACCAGACGCTTGCGGCGTTCGCCCAGTTCTGGCGGCATTTGTTCCGGATCAAAGTTGGCATCAATCTCGCGTAGCAAGGCTTCGAACTTGGGACGCGCATCGCCAGAGCTGCCATCGGCCAGCAGCAGATCGGCGCTTTCCGCCAGACGTGACAGCCGCGCCAATGGTTGTTGGGCCACTTGCTCCACTACCGCGTGCAGCAAGGGATGACTGGCTTCGGCAAGCAGTTCACGCAAGACTTCGCGGGCGCTATGTTGGCCAGCGGCCGTCGGGATCACATACAACAGCGGCCACAGGTCGGCACGGCTGGCAGTCTCACGCCCTGCCAGCACCGTCGCCGCTGCGATCAGTTGCTGGGCTTTGACAATGCGCCGGTCCGACAAGGGGATATGGGCCTGACGCAATAGTCGGATCGCCTGTGCCAAGGGCATGTGCACGCTGTCCAAATCGACTTTCGACACCGCGCGATTAAGTACATCGAGACTGGACAATTCAGCGGCGGCCGTCACCTTGTTTTGGCCTGCCGCCCACCCGCCGGCCAGCAGATCTTCCAAACGATGGTCGGCTACCGGTTCGACAAACACGTGCAGCAGAAAACGGTCGGCAAACGCGGCCAGACCTTCGTCTTCCGGCAGGCTGTTGGCGGCGCCAACACAAACTCGCAATGGGCAAGCAATGCGTGTGTGGCCGCGACGGAATTGGCGTTCGTTCAACAAGCCCAGCAAGGTATTGAGAATAGCGGTCGAGCCGAGGAACACCTCATCGAGAAACGCGATCTCCGCCTCCGGCAACATGCCAGCGACATCCGTTTCGACCAGGCCTTCGCGCAACTTGCCGAGGTTGACTGGGCCGAACAGCTCTGAAGGCTCGGTAAAGCGGCCCAGCAAATATTCAAAATACTGTCCGCCCAGACTTTGCGCCACACGTCGCACTACGGCGCTTTTTGCGGTACCTGGAGGCCCTACCACCAGAAGATGTTCTTGTGCGACGGCAGCAAGAATCATCAGTTCGGCAAGCTGTTCGCGATCAACCAGCCCTGCTGTGGCTTCGCGGATGGCGACGCGCAGACTTCCGGCGGCTTGGTTCACAGTCAAGGTCATAGGTACTCGGATCGATGTCAGGAATGGTCCGGCATCTTAACAAAAAAAAACAATGGTGCGTCACGGAAACTGCCCCTGATCCGTCGGCAAAATCAAGATACGCAGCATCATTGTGATGGATGCTTCCCTATTTTTTTTTGCAGACAGAATAACAATCCCATGACGCACAGCAGTCATTTCGGCAATCACCGAGACGGCAATCTCAGCCGGCGTCTTGCTGCCTATATGCAAGCCGACCGGGCCGTGCAAACGCGCGACATCTTCCGCAGTGAGGTCGAATAAAGCCAGCCGCTCGCGGCGGCGCGCATTGTTGTCGCGCGAACCGATAGCGCCGACATAGAAGGCCGGCGAACGCAACGCTTCCATCAGGGCCAGGTCATCGAGCTTGGGATCATGTGTGAACGCTACCGCGGCAGTGCAAGCATCGGGTCGCATCTCGATGACGAGATCGTCCGGCATGGCATGCACTACCGGCACGCCGGGCACCTGCCACACGCTACGGAATTCATCACACGGATCGCGGATACCAAGGCGGATTCAACCGGTCGTCGCAACACCTTCAACCGAGAAGGTGTTTCATGGGGAAGAACGCAATACGGCTCCGGAAATTAACGGGGCGAGAAGAAATGCCATCGCCGGGTGGACCGGTGCTCCGAGGCGAGCTCGAACGTCGGTTCTGGGAGCAGATTGCTACGGGGATCACTAGCGAGAGTGCCGCAGCGGCTGTTGGAGTCTCTCGGGCTCAACCCAAGACAGGGATGCAGCAATTAAATAACATAAGACGGCGACTACATTTGTGATGGCCAACACCTTAGTACGCGGTTTATATGAACTAGCAATTTTTGTGTCTGACGGCATAACTAACCCTTTTTCTTTGCGTCGCGGAAGTCCGCAAATGGCCGAGAGCAGACATCCCTTGTTGAATAATTTAGTTCTAGTTGGCCAACTCGATTGAGTCGTCAAAGTCTTTGAGGATCGTGAGAACGCTATTGTTATTCCGGTATTTCTTGCCCAATCTACTCAAGCGACGATCTGTTCCAGTGCAATATTTTTTCGTCATTTTGAAGAGAAATCCTCTTCTCCCTTTCATTTCAGCCTCATCCCCAGGGTCCCAGGGTTCACTTCGAAAATGATCGCATGCTTTCCTTGTGTCGACGAAAGAACTAATGTCCTTAGGAATAGACTGCGCCCAGCTATTGATGCTGGAAATCAATGCCAAGACTAACAACGCGGTCTTTGATCCTATCAAGCCGACATCCTTTATAGATATGTTCGCTCCAGAATTTGCGCCACATCAACAGTATATTTCCACCAATCCGGCTGCATATTTCGCCTTCGTATTTTTGGCCCCTCAGAGCTCCATGCAGTTGACAGACATAAGCTATGCTTACATCGTACTGAGCGCAATTTTGATCCCATCAGACGCAGCTACGCCGAGCAGCACCTTCTTCAACGCGCTTGGAGCTTCCTCTTTCGAGTACCCTAACTATATGAGTGAGCAGGCTATCGCAGCAAGATTCAACATCATAAATTTGAGAAAAAAGATGGGCTACGAGTTGATTCAGAAGATCGAATGGACGACACCGTGAGAATGATCTTTCTAGATTAAATTAATCGCGCCCGCACCAGCGGACGTTTTTCTATACCTGCTTTTAATGACGCTCATGAAAGAAGAAAATGCGCAACAGTCGCCTGATTTTTGGAGTGAGGATTATCTCGAACGCAAATATATTGCACAGTATTTGACCAAGTTTCTTCAGTCGAGATACTCCAATCAAAAAACAGAAACTGGCTTTGTGATGGCAATCAACGCCGATTGGGGCTATGGAAAAACTTATCTGCTAACGAGGTGGGCTAAGGAGCTCAGTCACCTGGGATATCCAACTGTGTATTTTGACGCTTGGCAGAATGACTTCACGCCTGAACCACTAGTGGCGTTCATGGCTAAGATGGATGAAGCCCTGTCCGAACATTTTAAGTCCATTCCTGTGGCGCAAAGGCTGATGAAGGAAGCGGTTCAAAAAGCTGTACCTATGCTTCGTCCGGCAGGTATAGCTGTTTTGGGGGCTGCGGTAAAAATTGCAACAGGAATTTCGGCAGAGCGTCTAATCTCCACATTGAATGACCTTGATGATCCTGGGGAAATCGACGCTAATGATGAGCGAAAAAAAGGGCTTAAAACCCTGGAGCAATCCTTGAGCAAAGCGCTTAAATCTTCGCTGGATGAACACAAAACCAAGAGTAAAGCTATTACGGCCTTCAAGGGAAAATTGAAATTGCTGGTCGACGCGCTTGAAAAGAAAAGAGGAATACAGCTGCCGATTGTTTTCTTTGTTGATGAACTAGATCGATGCCGACCTGACTATGCCATTGAGCTCCTAGAAGGAATTAAACACCTTTTCGGTGTACGTGGAATCTACTTCGTCATCGGGACTAACATCGAACAGTTAAGCCATTCAGTGAAGGCTGTTTATGGCGAACAGTTCGACGGCAACAGATACCTTAAGAGATTTTTCGATTTCCAGTTTAATTTGCCAGAGCCACTACACGAGAACTTCACAAAGTACCATTTCAGCTTGGGCGCCATTCCTAGCGGGGTCAATCTGCTAGATGGATTAGATGTCGAACATTATCGAGAAGACGCCGAAATGCGTAATGCTATCGTGTTTGAAATCTATGCATCGGCTTTTGATTTAACGTTGCGCGACCGGGAGGCGGTAATGCGCATCTTGCAGGGTGCTTTTGCGGCCTTTAGTTCTGGGGATATACACGTTCACTTTCTCTATTTCTTAGCAATCTTATGTTTCCAAGATCCAACCGCGTTTCAACGCCTTAGAACTGGCGCAGTAAATGGGGAAATATTAGCGGGTGAGCACCTCAAAAATGCTAAAAAAATCCATGCCAGAAAACTTCGGAGCGGAGACTTTACCAGGTCCTTTATCAACACTGAAATAACTCCCCTCTCAGTTATTGCCGATTACTTCCGAATAGCAAAGAGCAGTGGGCAAAAGCTACTAGAAATGCAAATCGAGATGGAAACCTTTCCCGGGCGGCTCTTCCATCTGGTCCGACGAGAAGTCCTAAACTTACCGCCTCACCAACAGTCGGAGTATGTTAATTCGCTGGAAGGTTACATAGACATAATTCAATACGCGGGGAAATTTTCTTAGACAACGCGGCGCAAGTAGTTCCGGAGTGTCGGCTTAAAGCGCAGGCGTTTAGTTGTATTGAAACTACCCAGTTCAGCGCTCTTTTGAGCACGGGTATGGCACACTTTGGCTAAAAAAAGGTCTGCCCACATTAAATCTCAGGGGGAAATATGAACTTCTTTCAGCCTCTCGCAATTCTTCTGGTCTGCGTTTTGGCCGCTTGCGCGCCAATAACGCCAATGTCCAAGGCAATGAACGGTGATCCTTCCCAGGTAATCGCGTTGGTGCGGTCAGGGCAAGTTGGACCCAATCAAGCTATGGACAATGGATATGGTCACTACCTCACGCCGTTTTGTCTGATGGTGACAGTGGACGAGGTTTCCGAAGCGGAACTGCTAGCGCAGATACAGCGGGGCGCAGAATTGAATCAAAACTGTCTGGGGGTAACACCTCTCCAGCAAGTGGCACATGCATTATTCACCGCCACGAATGCCAATCAAACTGGTCGCATGCAACTGTATCTAAGTCGCACGAGATTTTTGCTGTCTCAGGGAGCAAAAATGAACGATGGCAGTTCATCTATGGATGGCGTCATGGCCTATGTTAAAAACACTCAGAAAGATCATGAATACATTCTGCGCCGCATCGAAGAAATGGACTCGGAAAATCAACGGCAAGCGGCAATAGACAACCCCCTGAGCATGCAAAACATTACGTCCGTGCTCTCAAGCGCCGCGGGCGTAGTTAACGCATATACCGCGACAAAATACGGCACTGTAGGCACCTCTACGTTAGCAAGGGTTCCGTCTTCGCCACCGAGCCCTCTCAATGCAGGCGCTGCACCACTGTCTGCATCCACATCCACAAATGTTTCACGAAAGAGCTTAGAGCCAACAACGAATCAAGATGTAACGCGGCTTGAACGCAAAGACATCAATGAACCTCGCCCTGATTTCGGCGGCCGTATGTGGATGGAAGGAGGTGGAGAAGCTTCCCGTCGACCAGTATCAACTCGTGGTGAAGCATGTCAGATGGCGGAAGAAGATCGGGAAAAAACGATCAATATAAATGCGAGAGATCGTCGCGATACAGGGGTTGAGCGCCGTTCTTCTTGCTCGTGCAGCTTTAGTGCAGGAGCCAATTCATGGTTCTGTCGAGTATGGTTCTTGCCAAAAAATAGCTCTCGCTCAGCAACATCAGATAAGTAAATCCCAGCTTTCTTATTTTCTTGCGACGCGAATGCGATCATTCGCATTGTCGTCAACAAAAGTCGCTCCGCAATTCGACAACGAGTGATGCAGGATAAGGCCCTCCGAGGCGATATCTATCCAAATTTCGGAGCAAAATGTGCCTAAGCGTCTGATTTTCATATTTTTTCACCCCGGACTTGTAATCAGGGGATGGCGAGTTCAAGTCCTGCAGCCAGCACCAGTATTTAAATGGCTCTCCGACCTGAACTGACCCCATAAAGTTGGACGGCTAATTCCCGATAAGCTCGTCCCGAAAAATCTCCGTGTGATCAAGCGATATCTACCTGGCGCGGGAGGACCTGTGCATACCTGCAACGAGCATCGCTGCTGCAGCTGTGGTGAAGGCAGCCAACAAGGCAGTCGCCTCCCACCTGCTGCTCATTGCAAGCGTCCCTGCCAAGGCAGTGCCCATGGCTCCCGCACCGTAATAGAAGAACAGATACGCCGAGTTCAGCACACCGGACCGCGATGGATCGATAGCGACGACGCCCGCCTGATTGGCAACTTGCGCGGTAAAACAGCCCGCATCGAACAGCGCCAGCGCTACCAGGGTCGAGGGAGCATGATCAAGTAGCATCGCCAAGGCTCCCGCCGCAATGGATGCGCAGAGGAGACCGCAGACAATCACGCGGCGATTCCCGAACCGGTCTGCCAGACTTCCGGCGATACGGCTCATGACCAGACCCAACAGCCCTGCAAGACTGTACAGCCCGATGTTCGCGGCGTTGAGCTTATATGGTGGCGCGGCCAGACGTACGGCCAGGCCTACCCAGATCAGGTTGAAGGCAAAGAACCACAGCATCCCTGCGCAGATACGAAGGCGCAGCTCTTTCGATTGCCTTACCAGGGCCGGCAGCGCACATAGGGTCGAAAAGTATCCCCTCTGTGCTGCAGGCCGTTGCGTGGGCAACAGCGGCAACACGCACAGGCCGCAGACGGCGGTGAACGCCGCCAACACCATCAGCGCTGCGCGCCATCCACACCATTGCACCAGCAACCCGCCCACGAACCGGCTCAGCAGAATGCCTGCGGAGATGCCGGCGGAGATCGCCGCCATACTCAGGGCGCGGCGTCGTGCATCGGCGAACTTGCCGACGACGGCGCTGCTTTGTGCAGCCACCGTGGTCGCAGCGCCTATCAGAACGAAGCATCCGATGAGGACGTCCGGGCTCGGTGCCCACGCCGCAAGCGCCAGTGAAAGTGCCAGCGCGAAGAATTGTCCCGGAATCAGGGCTCGTGGACTCAGCCTGTCCGCCAGGGGGACCAATAGCACCAGGCCGATCAGATAACCAATGATGGCACCGGATATCACAGCGGTCATCGGTGCCAATCCCACCCCAAAGTCGGCGGCGATGACCGAGAGCGCCGGTTGCATGGCGTAGTTGTTTGCAATGGCGCTCCCCGCTGCGACCGAGAGCATGAAGAGTGCACGGCCGGTGAGCCGGCCGTGCTGTGCGGTCATCGTCTTCACCTGCCGGCTCTGACGGCAATGGCTTCGACCTCCACCAGAATCGCATCATCCACGAACGGCAAGGCATGCACCAGGGAAAACGCCGGACGGATATCGCCGTAGACCTCGCCATGGGCGCGGGCTGCATCTTGCCAGTGCGCAAAGTCCGAAACGACCAGCCGGCTCTGTGCCACATCCGCCAACTGAAAACCGTTGTCCATAAGCACCTTCTCGATGGTGGCCAGTGCCTCCCTGGTCTGCGCATAGACGTCCGGGCCCTGTCCGGCCGTTCCTGAAATGAAGATCGTATCGTTCACGATCACTGCCCGCGAGTATCCGACCTTGGACTCCCAGGGTGAGCCTGTGCTGATGAGTTGACGCATGTTGATTATCCTTTCGTCAATTTTTAACTACTTGAGTAGTAGTTATTTGGATCGTATACTACTTCAGTAGTTAGTCAATCCCTCCGCACAGAAAAAAGAGCCAGGCATGACCGCTGAAAACGAATTGATCGCGTCCATGACGCGACTGGGATTCACCCAGTACGAGGCCCAGGCCTATACCGCCCTGGTCGGCCAGGCCGCACTGACCGGCGCCGAGGTGAGCCGCAGGGCATCGATGCCGCCATCGAAGGTGTACGAAACGCTGGCCCGGCTGGAAATGCGCGGCGCGGTCCTGGTGAATCGCTCCGAGCCGGTGCGTTACAGCGCTGTGCCGCATACCGCGCTGCTGGAGGAACTGCGCTCCCGCTTCGATGCCGACCTGGAAGCGGCAGCATCGGCACTGGATCAACTGCCGGTGGAGGAGGAAGCCGGGCTGGTCTGGTCGCTGAGCGGGAGAAAAGCGATCGTGCAGGCGTTTGCACGTTCGATTTCAAGCGCGCAGGAAAGTGTGTTTGCCGGAATCTGGGACGAGGAGCTCGACGAGCTCGGGCCGCTGCTTGAAGCGGCCAGCGCGCGCGGAATCGAAACCCACGTCGCTATCTATGGAAATGGAACTTTGCAAGGTCCGCATACCTACGACCTGGCAGAGTGCGGGGCAAGCGCAAGGTTGCGGCTTTCCGGGCGACGCCTGGCCGTGGTGGTTGCCGATGACAGCGCAGCCGTCGTGGCGGAGTTTGGAGACACGACGGCCGATCAGGCCACCTTGACAACCAATCCTGTCATCGCGCTGCTGGCAGTGGAATACATCAAGGCCGATGTCACCGGGCGCCTGATGATCAATGCGATGTCTCCAGCCACCTACAAGAAGCTGCTGACGACATCGGCAATGCGGGCCATGCTCAAGCCCGTAGATGCGAAGACTTGAACAGTGATGGCAGCCAGGCTGCCTGGCTTGCGCCCGCGTGGTCGCGCGTCACAGATTCCATCGCAGGCGCCGTCCTTCGCCCAGAAGCAAGAGACAGCGCCGAACAGGACCGTTCAAGCGTACGCCGGCTCACGAATGGTCAGAATGGTGATGAAGCACAGCACCGAGCAAACCGCCAGAAACACCCAGACATAACTCCAGCTGTAGTTGTCCAGCAAGAGACCGGCGATCAGCGGCGCACAGGCACCACCCAGTTGCCCGAGTGTATTGACCATCGCACTGGCCATCGGATAGACCTTGCGGGAGGTCATGCCCATCGGATAGACCATGTACGTGGAATAGCCGATGTTGAGCAGAATCCCCGTCAGCAGCAGCAGCGCGCCATACAGGAAGGGATCGGCCGGCGAGTTGATGAGGATGACCATCATGATGGTGGTGAAGAACGCCGAAATCAGCATGGCCGGCTTGCGACGCTTGTCGAGCAGGCGATCGGTCATCATGCCACCCAGGAGATTGCCGATCACCGCGCCCACCCAGGGGGCGGCAGCGACCATGCCCATGTTGGTGACGGAGTAGCCCTTGACGCTGATCAGGTAGGTCGGAATCCAGGCGAGCAGGACGTTCACGATCGCGGTCATGAAGAAATAGCCCAGCGCCGCGCCCATGATGTTCCATGAACGGAAGATGCCCTTGGTCGTGTCGACCGTGGCGACCTTGCTGGTGCGGATCAGGCGATCCAGCAGTGCGAAATCGCGCTTGCTGCTCGGGGCCTGGGCGGTGCCGCTGGCGACCCGATCGTCATTGATGTGCTGCAGCTCCTCCTCGGACACATGACGGCTTTCCGAGGGCCGGTTTTTCACCACCAGCAGCCACACCACCGACAGGACGATGCCGGGCAGCGCGAAGATATAGAAGATGTAGCGCCAGCCCCAGTAATGGATGATGACCGCACAGACCGGCGGCACCAGCACCGGGCCGAACTTGGCGGCGGCCAGGAAGATCCCCGTCATGGTGCCTTTTTCGCGCGCCGGAAACCAGTTGTTGATGGTCGAGGTGATCCCGATGGGCAGTGGGCCTTCCGCCAATCCCAGGCCGAAGCGGTAGATCTTCAGCATCAGCAGCGATGAGGCCGTGCCGATCAAGCCGGTGAACAGGGAGGTCGCCAGCATGGCGAGCGAAAACACGCGGGGAATGCCAAAGCGCGTGTAGGCCAGGCCGGAAGGCAGCTGTGCGAGGCTATAGGCGAACAGGAAAATACTGGCCAGTGCACCGGCTTCGGTGTTGGACATCACGAATTCCTTGCGCAGGAACGGCAAGGCGACGCCCAGGTTGGCACGGTCGGCGGCAGCCACCGTGTACACAATGAAAATCAGTGCGCCGATGACCCATCTGAAATGGCTCTTCGACTTCGTACGTTCCATGGCTACCGCTTCCATTCAAGTCTCCTTCAGCGATTGAAGCATTTTCTGTTTTTCATCTGCGCCGCCCGGCGCCAGCAGGCCAGGGGCAGGCAGGAAGATGGAGTCCGGTCTTGCGCCGGCTCTCCCTTTCGGCGGCTTACACCAGACCGTAATTCTTGAGGATGTCCTGCAACTTCATGAGCTCGACGGTGGAGGCGCCGTCCTCGATGGCGCGACGCATCTTTTCTTCCTTTTCTTCGCGCGCGATGCTGCTGGCGATGGTCGCTTCGACTTCATCTTTTGCTACCACTGCCAGACCGTCGCGGTCGCCCACGATGATGTCACCGGGATGGATGACGACATCGCCAATGACCACCGGAACGTTGACCCGGCCCGGCTGGTGCTTGCCGGTGCCCTTGATGGACAGGCCGCGGCAGAAGACCGGGAATCCCAGATCGATGATGGTGTTCGCATCGCGTACGCAGCCATTGACCACCAACCCGGCGATGCCGCGCTTCATTGCCAGCACGGTCAGCACGTCACCCCACGGACCGGCTTCCATGAAGGCCTTGACATCGACCACCAGCACATCGCCCGGTTTGGCCTGCAGGACCGCGTAGTGCAGCACCAGGTTGTCGCCGGGGCGGGCGTCCACGGTCAGGGCCGGACCGGCCAGGCGAGAGGTGGGATCGATCGGTTTCATGCCGTGGTCCAGGGCGCCCTTGGCACCCTGTGCTTCGTAGACCGTGGCCGAACCGAGCTCACGCAACTGGGTAATCTGTTCTTTGGTGGTCATGATGGATATGTCCTGGGTTGGAAGTTGAAGTCAGGTTGCGTCGCCAGCGGCGAGCAACCAGGTAAGAGCCTGTCCGACATCGGGGTTGTCCACGTCCACTGGACGTCGCTCCAGCAGCGCCGCGGTGGTATTGAAACGCTCCTCCACGCCCGGCAGCACCAGCGATGGCAGTCCCTGGCCGTCGAGTTCCCGGCGCGCATCGTGGACTTCATGGGCACGGCGTTTTGCATGGATCACGTGAGTGCGCACCAGCATGTCGATGAAGCTGCGCAGTGGGGTCTCGTCGATATCCTTCAACTGGTGATACAGCTCTTCGCGTACGCCCTGCTTCTCGGCGCTCATCAACAGCTCGACCGCCAGCGCTTCCATACCTTTGGTAAAGATGCTGCGCAGGATCTTCAGCGAAATCGCAGCGCCCGGGCTGGCGCCCTCGATGACCTGCACCCGGCCGTTGGCGGTGAGCAGCACCTCCCTGAAATCGGCAGCCTTGCGCCCGGCCGCCAGCAGTGGGGTCTTTTCCCAGTTGAGCGAAATGGCGCCCATGATGGCCACATCCACGTATTCGAATCCCGCAGCAAGGGCGGTGGCAAAGGCTTGCTTCTTGGTCTCCGGGCTGGCGGTGGTCAGATCGGCAAATCCGGTCCCCGGGTCCAGGAACGCTGCCACCTGTTCGACCACGGCCAGGGCCTGTGCCCCGGTCACGCAGGAAAACACCCAATGTACATTTTCGAAGCAGACGCCTGGCTGCTGGTGTAGCTCCAGGCGCCATTGGCTGGCCAGCTCCCGGGCCGCCGGGGAAGGAAAGGCTTCGCAGAGGATCAGTTCATGCCCTGCTGCATAGAGGGCTTTGGCATAGCAGCGACCAACTTCGCCCATGCCGACGATTGCAATGCGCATCGGTGTCTCCGGATTGAATATTTTTACGAAGAATACAAAAAAAGTACAATTAAGGCAAATAAGTTTCTTGCCAAGCTTAAAAAAACCACAAAAAGAACAATATTGGGACATTCAAGCCGAATGAGCCGCCCTGTTGGACGAGGTCGGGATGGCGCATATAGAATCCGCCATCGGCAATGGAAACGGGAGCATCGAAGGTGGAACGCGGCAAGGACAAGGTCTACGAAGTACTCCGTCAGCGGGTTGTCGGAGGACGATACAAGCCAGGCACCCAGCTCAAGGAAGAACCGCTTGCGCGTGAATTGGGAGTCAGCCGTACGCCTGTGCGGACCGCCCTGAGACGTCTTGTCGAGGAGGGCCTGGCCACTGCCGACGCCGGCCAGGGTATCCACGTGGCGGCCTGGAGCGAGTGGGATATCGAAGAAACCTTCCAGCTGCGCATGTTGCTGGAGCCCTACGCAGCCAGCCTGGCTGCCGAGCGTGGTGACGAGGAAATGCTGAAGATCCTGAAGGACAGCAATGATAGGATGGCCTCCGCCATCCGTGATGGCGGACCCAATTCAGTCGAAAAGATCCAGGCCGCCAACAGCACCTTCCATCGGACCATCCTGGATTATTCCGCTTCGCCGCGCTTGCGTGCGATGCTGGAGACCATCATCGACATGCCCATCATCGTCCGTTCCTTCCACCTCTATGAACGTGCGCAACTGGAGCAGAGCCTGCATCATCATCAGGACCTGGTCCTGGCAATGGAAGCCAAAGATGGCGAACTGGCACGCCAGGTCATGCGCCTGCACCTGCGAATGTCCTACCACCGCTTCATGAAGCGGCGCAGCGAGTATCAGGGGCTAGGCGCGCCCGGATGATTGCGCGCAGACAGGTCCGTGGCATGACACCCGGAAGGGCGTCCGCACGGATTGAGGAGGGAGTCCGAGCGATGCAGGTAGGGGGCTACGAGAAGGCGCCGGCCCGCAGACGGCCGGCCGCCCTGTTGTTCTTACATCGACGTCGCCGACCGCGCCGCCTGCTCATACAAGCCCGACAGCACGCGCAGGAACCGGGCCAGCTCTTCCAGTTCGTAGCTCTCGGTGTTGTCGCCGGTGAGGCTGGAGACCAGCAGCTGCTCCCTGATCTCGTAGTACCGCTTGCAAAGATCCTGCCCGGCCTCATTGGTCGAATACAGCACTTCCTTGCCGCGCCGCTCGGTGCTCACCAGGCCCAGGGCGTGCAGTTTCTTGAGCGAGTAGTTGACCACGTGCGTGTCCTCGATATTGAGGATGAAGGCGATATCGGCCAGCTTCTTCTCGCGTGCGCGGTGGTTGATATGGTGCAATACCAGGACGTCGGTGGCCGTCATGTCCTTCATGCCGGCCGCCGAGATGCAGCGGATCATCCATCGGTTGAAGGCATTGCTGGCGATGATCATGCCGAACTCGAATTCGCTCAACTCCTTGCTCCTTCCTGAAGCCAGATGCAGTGACGATACGATCGGCACCTTGCCTGGGGTGTTGGGCTGGGCGAAATTGGCTTTCGGGGTTTTCTTTTCGGTTGGCATAAAGGTCTTTGAAAAGCAGACAAGATCACTGACCGCCACAGGAAATAACGTCGAGAGATTTTCCCCGCCGCCGGCGGTCAGTCGAGAAACCCCGATTTTAAACCCCAATTTCCTCGGCAAGGTGAGCCAGATTGGGCTCTGTTGAATCTGCAGTCTACTTTTCCACCAGCAACTTCCTGTCCTCCGGCGTCCATGCCAATGGCGCCCCGGCATGCTCGCCTGACAATTCCCAGTCCGCCGCGCCAGGTTCGTGCGTCGTCTGGCTTGCCTGCGCACCCTGTGTCTTGAAGATCGATACCGCCCGCCCCAGCGCCAGCGAGCGGTCATGCATCTGCTGCGCAGCCGCGGCCGCCTGTTCCACCAGGGCCGAGTTCTGCTGCGTCATGTCATCGATCTGCTCGACCGCCTGATTGATCTGGCGGATGCCTTCGCTCTGTTCGTCGCTGGCGGCCGATATCTCGATCATGATGTCGGCCACGTGTTTCACGCTGGAGACGATCTCCTGCATGGTCTGCCCGGCCTGGTCCACCAGCGCGCCACCGGCATCGACCTTCTTCACCGAGCTCTGGATCAGCCCGGCGATCTCCTTGGCAGCGGCGGCGCTGCGCTGGGCCAGGGCGCGCACCTCGGCGGCGACCACGGCAAACCCGCGTCCCTGCTCACCGGCGCGGGCTGCCTCCACGGCAGCGTTCAACGCCAGGATATTGGTCTGGAAGGCGATGCCATCGATCACCCCGATGATGTCGACGATCTGGCGCGAGCTCTCCTTGATTTCCTTCATCGTGCTGACCACCTGGGTGACCACGTCGCCCCCTTGCGTGGCGACCTGCGACGCATTGAGCACCAGATGGTTGGCCTCGCGGGCGTTCTCGGCGTTCTGGTTGACGGCATTGGTCAGCTCGAGCATGGAACTGGCGGTTTCTTCCAGCGTGCTGGCCTGCAGTTCGGTACGGGCCGACAGGTTGGCATTGCCTTCGGCGATCTCGCGCGCCGCCACCGAAATGGCGTCGGACCCCTCGCGTACCTGCGTCACCGCGCCTACCAGGCCATCGCGCATGTGTTGCAGCGCCGCCAGCAGCTTGGCCGTTTCGTCCGAGCCGGTGGCCTCGACCTGGACCGCCAGATCACCACCGGCCACGCGCTCGGCAATATTGATGGCGGCATTGAGCGGCCGTGTGATGCCGCGCATGACGGAATAGCCCACCAGTGCCGCCAGCAGCGTGGCGATGCTGGCCATGGCAATCATCAGCATGCTGGCCGAGGTGGCCACCTGTTCGGCGTCGCGCCCGCCCTCTTCCATGCGGCTGCCCTGGTAGGCGATCAGATTGTCGAGGGCCTTGAAATAGGCGCTCTGATAGGGGGCGATCTCGGGCAGGATCAGATCCCGCGCCTGCTCGACCTGTCCATCCTTGACGGCAGCGATGAAATTGTTCAGCACCGGCGTGTACTGGGCACGTGCCGCATTGACCGCCTTGAGCATGCGCAGCCCGTCTTCCGAACTGGTATTGGCGGCAAACTGCTTGAGCGTGCTGTCGATGGTCTTGCCGGCACGATCGATGGTATCGAGCTCGCCCTTGATCTCGTCGACCGTGCTCATGAAGAGCAGGTTGCGCATGCTGCGCGCCGTCTCGTCCAGCGCACTCTTGACCGAGTTGGCCATCACGGTGCGCGGATAGTAATCCTTGGCGATCATGGCGATACTGCCGTTGATCTGGTTCAGGCGCAGTACGCCAATGGCCGTCAGCGCCAGCATCAGGAAGATCACAATGCCGAAACCTGCGCTCAGGCGTTGTCCGATGTTCAGATTCTTCAACTTCATGTGGATGCTCCTTGCAAGTCGAAATGCGGTAACGACGATGGTGTCAGCCTGCATCTCCTCCGCACCTGGCCGACGACTCCCCTCAAGACATGGAGCCGTCGGCAATCAGGCCCGGCGTCACGCACAGTAAGAAACTGCCTGCCCGGAAAACACGGGCACTACTTACCTTTCCCCCTCAAGACTGCATGCGCCGGAAAAAGCCGTTAAAACGTATGGCGGATGCCAAAGTTCCAGGCGCTGTTACCGGAGCCGGTTTCGATGGAGCTACCCACGGTGTAGGGTGCGCCATTCTTGTTGCTGATGTGTGCATACATCGCGTACAGGTCGGTGCGCTTGGACATGGAGTAGCGATACCCCAGCGCGACCTGGTTGGCGTCCTGGTTGCGGGCGGTCTTGTCGTTCTTGTGGATGTACGAGGCCAGCACGGTGTGCTGCACGCCGAACGGTACGGTCACGCCGATGAGCATGTCGGCGCTGTCGGTGGAAGCGAACACGGGACCGGTGCCATAGGAATTGACGGTGCTGCGCAGCGGCGAGCTGTTGACGCCCTTGTTGATGCCATAGGCGCCGTGCAGCTTGAGCACGCCAAAGTCGTACACCGCACCCAGCAAGGTGCTGCGTCCGCTGCTGGTCTCGGCGGTGGTGGTGTCGTTGTTGCGACCATGGAAGCCCAGGCGTACATTGAGCGGACCGTTGCTGTACTGCACGGCAGCGCCGACCTGGCTGGCGGCCTTGGTGGAGCCGGCCGTTTCGCCGAAACCGTAAGCCAGTTCACCGGTGAAACCAGCCACCTTGGGCGAGATGTACTTGACGGTGTTGTCCATGCGGCTGGAGCTGTTGCCGGTGTTGGGCATCAGGTTGGCTGCATCACCGGCATAACCGGTGCCGAACGGATCGACCATGGCCAGCGTCATGTATTGAGGCGTGTACTGACGTCCCACCAGCACCGAACCCATGCCGCCATTGAGGCCGACATAGCTTTGGCGACCGAACAGCAGACCGCCCTGGCCCAGTGCACCGGTGTCGTTCTGGAAGCCCGACTCCAGCAGGAACACCGCCGACATGCCGCCGCCGAGATCTTCCGTACCCTTGAAGCCGATGCGCGAACCGCCGCTGATACCGCTGGTCAGCTTGTTCACCTTGCCTGCCGCGCCACCGGTTTCGATGACATAACCGGTATCGATCAGACCGTAGATGGTCACCGACGATTGCGCCGATGCGGGCAGAGCGTAGATACCTGCCGCAGCCATGATCGACGCAGCCAAAATCCTTTGTTTCATTGTGATTCCCCGTAAATGATTTCCAAAAAATCGCGTATCGGCATGATCGTGCGCGCCCTTCCATGCCGATACGCGCCAGCCCGCCGCACACCGGAAGCAATTGGCCTTTTTGCCTCCAGCGCTTGAACGGGAACTGCAAAACCACTGCTATCACGACCCTCTTCGGGGTCCTCGTTCACGCCGGAGCGAACACGCCCTGCTCCGGCCTTTCAAATTTTTCGGACAGGAATTCCGTCACGAAGCCAAACGCCGGATTGCAGCGGGCCAGCGGCGCCAGCGCTTCGTCCAGCGCGGCCGGCCGCAACCACGGGTATGGCAGGAAGGACTGCAGCGTCGTCACCAGACCGCCCGCCCGGTCGGGCAGGCTATCCATGCGGTCGATGCGGATATGCATTTCAGAGATGCGCCAGCCTTCCCCCTCAGGGACGAATGACCAGCGATAGCTGCCGCGTCCGATGCGCAGCTTGGCCTGGACCTTGTCGCGCATGATGACCAGCCACGGCAGGTGATCGATCTGGGTACTCGCACCGGCTGGCACGTCGGCCAGGTAATAGGTGCGGCATTGCGAGAACTGACGACCAAAATCGGTCACCAGCGTCTGCGCGATCCCTTCGCTGCCCACCACCAGCGGCGGAAACGAAATGCCGTCATCGCACACGGCAATGGTCAACATGGCATTGGGCGCGAAGATGTCGTGGATCAGCCCGGGACTGCCTTTGTCTTTTGCATGGACGTACGCTTCCAGCAGGGATTTATGCGTCAACATAAAAGTCCTTGGTTCATGACGGCCACAGCCGTCGCTCGCGATGTGGAGGGAAGCGGCGTCCCGGGAACGGGACGCCGGATCGGTCCCGATGGGCTACTCGTCCAGGCGGTCTGTCACGGCTTTCCTCTCGGGCATGGGATGGGTCTGCATGTCACAGGCCGCCCAGATAGGCCTTCTTGATGTCCTCGTTGTGCAGCAGTTCGTCGCCGCTGCCTTCCATGACGATGCGCCCGGTCTGGATCACATAGCCGTAGTGGGCGATGTCCAGTGCCTTGTGCAGGTTCTGCTCCACCAGCAGGATGGACACGCCCTTGGCGTTGATCTGCTGGATGGTGTCCAACACCTTGGTCACGAACTTGGGTGCGATGCCCCAGGACGGCTCGTCCAACAGCAACAGCCTGGGCTTGGCCATCAGGCCGCGACCGATGGCCAGCATCTGCTGTTCGCCGCCGCTCATGGTGCCGGCCAGCTGATGGCGCCGTTCCTTGAGGATGGGGAAGGTGGCATACATCTCGTCCAGGGAGGCCGCCACTTCCGTGCTGTCGGTACGGGTGTACGCGCCCAGCTCCAGGTTGCGTTCCACCGTCAGGCGCGGGAACAGGCGACGCCCTTCCGGCACCAGCGACAGGCCCAGCTTGACGCGGTCGAAGGAAGGGATCTTGCCGATATCCTGGCGCTCGAAGCTGATCTGGCCGGCGTCGGGCTTATTCAGGCCGGCGATGGCGCGCAGCGTGGTGGACTTGCCGTTGCCGTTGCCACCGACCAGCGCCACGATGCTGCCGGCTTTGACTTCCAGGTCGACCTTGGACAAGGCCAGCACGCCGTCATAGCTGGCGCGCAGATTGGTTACTTGCAACATCATTCATCTCCCAGGTAGGCGGCAATCACGTGCGGGTCGTTGGAAACCTCGGTCGGGCTTCCATCGGCGATCTTCTTGCCGTAGTCCAGCACCACGATCTGATTGGCGATGGGCATGATGCCTTCCAGCACGTGTTCCACGATCAGGCAGGAGATGCCACGGTCGCGGATCTTCAGCACCACCTCCACGGTTTCCTTCACCTCGGTGGGATTGAGGCCGGCCATCACTTCATCCATCAGCAACAGCTTGGGCTTGACCGCCAGGGCACGGGCCACTGCCAGGCGACGTTGTTCGCTGATGGTCATGCTGCCGGCCGGCTTGTCGGCGAAGCGTCCGAGGTTGACGAACTCCAGCAACTGACGCGCCGTGTCCCGCACCTTGGCGACGCTATGCTCGTTGAGGAAGGCACCGACCATCACGTTCTCCAGCGCGGTCATGCTGGTGAAGGTGCGCGCCACCTGGAAAGTACGGCCGATGCCGATGCGGGCACACTGCTCCGGGTTCATGCCGGATATCTTCACGTCTTCCAGCCAGATGTCACCGGTGGTCGGCGGCGAATAGCCGGCGATGCAATTGAACATGGTGGTCTTGCCGGCGCCGTTGGGACCGATCAGGCCAACGATCTCGCCGACCTGGACATTGAAGGAGATATCCTGGTTGGCGGTCAGGCCGCCGAATTTCTTGTAGACGTTCTCGACACGAAGCAGGCTCATTTGCTGCCCTCCTGATGTTGCTTGTTGGCTTTGCGGCGGGCCAGATAGGTCCGCACGTAACCGACGATGCCGTTCGGGTAATAGACCGCGATGGCGATGATCAGCGCGGCGTAGATGATCAGGTCGGTACCGCGACCGGTGCCGCCGAAGAGGGTACGCGTGCCTTCCTCGATGGCCGTCAACAGCCCGGCACCGACGATGGGGCCGAACAGGGTGCCGATACCACCCAGGATGGAGACCAGCGCCATCTTGATCGAGATGCCGGTACCGAGTACCGACGCGGGATCGATATAGAGTTCCTTCTGGGCATACAGGCTGCCTCCCATGGCGGTGAAGAAGCTGCTCACGGCAAAGGCGATCTGCTTGTACTTGGACAGGCTCACCCCCAGGCTGCGGGCGGCATCCGGTTCATCCTTGATGGCCCGGAAGTAATAGCCCAGATAGCTGCGCTCGATCCAGGCATTGGCCAGCAAGGTCACCAGCAACAAGCCCAGCGCGATGTAGTAGTAGGGCTCCTTGCCGCTGAAGATCATCTTGGACCAGCCCTCCTCGCTCATGGGAATGGTCAGGCCCACGGCGGCGCCGGCGAAGTCCCAGTTGGTGAAGACGATCTGGATGATCTCGGCCACGGCAATGGTGGCCATCGCGAAGTAGTGACCTTTGAGGCGGAAGCAGGACCAGCCGATCACCAGGCTGGTGGCGGCGGCGATCAGTCCGCCGGCCAGCATGGCGATCCAGGGACTGATGCCCCAGATCGAGAACATGATGGCCGAGGTATAGGCGCCGATACCGTAGAACGCCACGTGACCCAGCGAGACCTGGCCGGCATAGCCGCCGACGATATTCCAGGACACGCCGATCTGGGCCGCCATCAGGATCAGGATCGCCAGGTTGAGGTGGGTGGGAGAGGTGACGAACGTGGGCAGGGCCACCGCCACCACCAGCAGGATCGCCAGGGCGATGCGCATCTTGTTGGCCAGCGCGCCCGACGGCGGCGCTGTGATGATCAGGCCGGAGGTATTCTTGGACATGGATTTTCCTTCTTGACTGTATCGGTGGCGTACTCAGGCTTTGCCCATCAGGCCCTGCGGACGGAACATCAGCATCCCCAGGAACAAGGCCAGCACGATCAGCATCTTGTATTGCGGTCCCAGGAGGAAACCGCCCATCACTTCAATCAGGCCTACCAGCACGCCGGCGATGAGGGCACCGACCACGCTGCCGAAGCCACCCAGGTTGACCACCACGAAGGCGATCAGGATGAAGTTGGCGCCCACTTCCGGGAAGATCGGGAAGAAGGTCGACAGCAGCACGCCGGCCACACCCGCGCAGGCCGCGCCGATACCCCAGGCCAGGGCAAACATCTTCTGCGAATCGATACCCATCAGCTGGGCGGCTTCCTTGTCGGCGGCAGTCGCCTCCAGGGCCGCGCCCAGGCGGGTACGGGTGAGGAAGGTATAGATCACGCCGGTGACGATGATGGCGCCCAGGCCTGCGGTCAGCTGGGGCGTGCCGATCTGGATGCCGGCGATGGACACCTGGCCGCTGACCATCGAGTTCTCGATGGTGCGGAAGTCGGCCTTCCAGAAGAATTGCGCGATACCACGGAACAGGATCATCAGACCGAAGGTCGTAAAGATCTGCGACACCATCGGTGCATTGGTGATCTTGCGGATCACCAGTTTGTAGAGCAGTGCACCCAGCGCAAAGAGGAACAACGCCGTCAGCGGCAGGGTGAAGATGGGGTCGAGCGCGAACAGGGCGAACAACCAGAAACTGGAGTACATCCCGAACATCAGGAATTCGCCATGCGAGAAGTTGACGATATCCATGACGCCAAAGATCAGGGTCAGGCCGATAGCAACGAGCGCATAGATCAGTCCGATCAGCAAACCGGACGCAAGGGTCTGCGCCAAAATATCCCAAGACATAATTTTTCCCTCCAACGAACTATTCACGCACCGTCTTATCAGCCGCCTGCGATGAAGATTTTTCCGCGGGGAGGCCGGCCCGGCCTACGTCGCCGGCCCGCCGCCCCGTGGCACCATGAGTGCTATCGCCTGCTTACTTGCGTTGATCCCACTTCGGCATCGGCCAGACCACGTCGCGGGTGGCCATGTCGAACGGCCACACGGTGTAGTACTTGCCGTTGATGATCTGCAGCAGGATGCCCGAGCTCAGGGTGTTCTGGCCGTGCTCGTCGAACTTGATGCCCTTCCACGGCATGATCAGCTTGTCGCCCGGGATGTTGGTCTCGGCCAGTGCCTTGCGGATGGCTTCGGCATCGGTCGAACCGGCGCGGTTGATGGCATCGGCCAGGGTCATGAGACCCGTGAAGGTGCGCGAGGAGTTGCCGGTGAAGTTGATCTTGTAGCGGTTGTAGAACAGATCGTTGACCTGCTTGATCAGCGGGTTCTTGGCAGCCAGGTCGAGCGACCAGACATCGCGGGTGATGATGTAGTCGGCGTCCTTGCCCAGGGTCTTGATGAACTCGGTGTCGATGAAGCCGGCGTCATTGGCCAGGATCATGTCGGGGTTGAAGCCCAGTTCCTTGTAGGTCTTCATCGACAGGATGGCGTCACCCAGGTAGGACGACTGCAGCACCACCTGCGGTGCGGCCGCCTTGAGCTGCTGCACTTCCGAGGTCAGCTGGGTGCTCTTGGCAGGGTAGACCACGGTCTTGACCAGGTCGAAGCCACGGTCCTTGGACAGCTTGGTCTCCAGCTTGGTGGTTTCGTTGCCCCACAGGGTGTTTTCGTTGAAGGCGCCGAGCTTGTTGACCTTGATGCCCTTCTTGGCTTCCAGCTCCTTGAAGAACTCATAGAAGTTGGTCACGAACAGGTCATCGTGGGCGGTAGTGCGGAAGAACCACTTGAAGCCGCGCTGGGTCAGCGACGCCGAGGACGATTCCGGGTTCAGGTAAGGCACCTTGTAGCGTTCTGCCACCTGGCTGGTAGTGGCGGTGACGTTGCTGAAATAGCTGCCGACCAGGGCCACGACCTTCTCCTGGCTGATCAGGCGTTCGGCTTCGGTAGCACCGACCTGCGGGTTGCCCTGGGAATCGGCGAACACCAGCTTGATCTTGGCGCCCTTCAGGTTGGGCAGGCCGCCACCGGCCGAAAACGGCAGGTTGGGAACACCCTTGGCACCGTTGTTGATGATGTCGGCAGCCAGTTCCAGCGCGTCCTTCATCTCGGCGCCGGTGGAGGCGGCAGCACCGCTCAGAGGATAGATGACACCGATCTTGATTTCTTGCTGTTGCGCGTGTGCCGCAAACGCGACCAGGGAAAACGAGACCGCTACCCCTGCCGTGCGGACCGCTTTGACGCTGTTGGAGATGAGACCTAGCATGATGAGACGCTCCTTGTTGTATTGAATGACACCCAAAATCCCCCACCGCATGAAGCCTTTAGCGGGAGCTACCCCAAATAACCGGCGCACATTGCACGCTCTTCCCTGAAGAAGCTTGCACGACGCCCTCCTCCCCGGCGGACCGGCAAGGCTTACTGCCATCTTCGGAACCTGCGCGACATGGCTGCCCTGGCGGAACAGCCCGGCCATCGCGGCCCAGGTGATGCGTTTCGTACTGTTGACTATCGACTGACGGATTCGGACTGCGGGAACGTCGCTGTGCTGGTTGACAGGACTCCCCGTCAACAAAGCGTCACTCCCCAAATGGCGACGTGCATTGATGCCACGTCCTTATTGCTTTGCTTCTTTTTCCATTTTTTGTCTCTGCTTGTTTTTTTTGTTGAATCCTATATTTTTCATCGATAATATGTCAATAAATTATTTTTAAATAAAAAACTAAATACCGACAATTTCTTCGTCGTGTTATTAGCAAAGCGCGTGCCAGAATTTGAAGTCGAGTGGGGACAAGGTGGAAAACACAGGCGCAGAAAGGGTTTCAGGCCTGTTCAGGATTTTCGGCGGGGAATCGGCCGGCTCAGCAAGCAGGACTTAATCGCACGTTTTGAGTGCACTATCTCAATAATTCATCAATAAACTGCACTAATAAAGTTAATTCAGAAAGGTTAGGCGTCCATGGAACAAGGTCAGAATTTGTTGGGGGAGCAGCGTTGGCAGTTTTGGATCGACCGCGGTGGCACCTTCACCGACATCGTCGCGCGCAAGCCGGATGGCACGCTGTTGACGCACAAGCTGCTGTCGGAAAATCCCGAGCAATACAAGGATGCGGCCGTGGCCGGCATCAAGCGCCTGCTGGGGCTGAAACCCGGTGAGGCGATTTCGCCACAGGTGGTCGAAGCGGTGAAGATGGGCACCACCGTCGCCACCAATGCCCTGCTCGAACGCAAGGGCGATCCGACCGTGCTGTTGATCACCCGGGGCTTCCGCGATGCCTTGCGCATCGCCTACCAGAACCGCCCGCGCCTGTTCGATCGCCACATCGTCCTGCCTGAACTGCTGTTTGAAAAAGTCGTGGAAGTCGACGAGCGCCTGGGCGCCCACGGCGAAGTGATCACGCCTCTGGACACCACCTCGGTGCGCCAGCAACTGGCGGCGTTGCACCAGGAGGGCTATCGCGCCGTGGCCATCGTGCTGATGCACGGCTATCGCTTCACCGAACACGAAAAGAAGCTGGCCGACATCGCCACCGAGCTGGGCTACACCCAGGTCTCGGTCTCCCATGAAGTGAGCCCCATGATGAAGCTGGTCTCGCGCGGCGACACCACCGTAGTCGATGCCTACCTCTCCCCCATCCTGCGCCGCTACGTGGACCAGGTCGCCAGCGAAATGGATGGCGTGCGCCTGCTCTTCATGCAGAGCAACGGCGGCCTGACCGACGCCCACCGCTTCCAGGGCAAGGACTCCATCCTCTCCGGCCCGGCCGGCGGCATCGTCGGCATGGTGCGTACCGCCGAGACGGCCGGCTTCAACAAGATCATCGGCTTCGACATGGGCGGCACCTCTACCGACGTGTCGCACTATGCCGGTGAATTCGAGCGCGAGTTCGAAACCCAGGTCGCCGGCGTACGCATGCGCGCCCCCATGATGAGCATCCACACCGTGGCTGCCGGCGGCGGCTCCATCCTGCATTTCGACGGCACCCGTTATCGCGTCGGCCCGGACAGTGCCGGTGCCAACCCCGGTCCGACCAGCTATCGCCGTGGCGGCCAGCTGGCGGTCACCGACTGCAACGTCATGCTGGGCAAGATCCAGCCGGCCTACTTCCCCAAGGTCTTTGGCCCCGCTGCCGACGAAGCCCTGGATCGCGACGCCGTGGTCGCTAGGTTCAGCGAACTGGCCGAACAGATCCATCAACAGACCGGCAATCGCCGTACGCCGGAAGAAGTGGCCGAAGGCTTCATCGAGATCGCCGTCGGCAACATGGCCAACGCCATCAAGTTCATCTCGGTGCAGCGCGGTCACGACGTCACCGACTACACCCTCACCACCTTCGGCGGCGCCGGTGGCCAGCACGCCTGCCTGGTGGCCGATGCGCTGGGCATGACGCGCGTCTTCGCGCACCCCTTCGCCGGCGTGCTGTCGGCCTACGGCATGGGTCTGGCCGACCAGACCGCCATGCGTGAACAGGCCATGGAACTGCCCCTGTCCGCGCAGTCGCTGGGTCAACTCGATGCCGAACTCGGCAAGCTCTCCGAAGAGGCCAGGACCGACCTCCTCACCCAGGGCGTGGCAGCACAGCAGATCAACGTCATCCAGCGCGCCCACCTGCGCTATGACGGCACCGATTCGGTGATCGTGGTCAACTTCGGCGACCTGGCCGGCATGGTCGAGCAGTTCGAGTCCGCCTACAAGAAGCGCTATTCCTTCCTGATGCCGGAAAAGACCATGATCGTCGAGGCCATCTCGGTGGAAGCCATCGGCATCTCCACCGACCGCGAAGAAAAGCCCGAACACCTGCCCCCGCGCCAGGGACCGTTGACCGTCACCGAAACGGTGCGCCTGTTCTCCGGCGGCCAGTGGCACGACACCGCCCTGTACCGTCGCGAAGACATGCGCCCCGGTGACATCGTCCACGGCCCGGCCATCGTGGCCGAGAAGAACGCGACCAACATCGTCGAACCCGGCTGGCTGGCCGAAGTCACGCCGCTGAACCATCTGATGATGCAACGCTACCAGGCGCGCCCGCAACGCAAGGCCATCGGCACCGATGCCGACCCGGTCATGCTGGAGGTGTTCAACAATCTCTTCATGAGCATTGCCGAACAGATGGGCCTGCGCCTGCAGAACACTGCCTTCTCGGTCAACATCAAGGAACGCCTGGACTTCTCCTGCGCCCTCTTCGATGCCCAGGGCAACCTCATCGCCAATGCGCCGCACATCCCGGTGCACCTGGGTTCCATGGGCGAGAGCATCCGCACCATCATCCGCGAGAACGCCGGCAAGATGCGGCCGGGCGATGTGTTCATGCTCAACGATCCCTACCACGGCGGCACCCACCTGCCCGACATCACCGTGATCACGCCGGCCTTCGACAAGGATGGCCGCGAGATCCTGTTCTATGTCGGCTCGCGCGGCCACCACTCCGACATCGGCGGCATCACCCCCGGCTCCATGCCGGCCAACAGCACCGTGGTGGAAGAAGAAGGCATCCTCATCAACAACTTCCAGCTGGTGCGCGGCGGCCGCTTCCTGGAACAGGAAACCGTGGCCCTGCTCGGCTCCGGCCCCTACCCGGCGCGCAACATCGCCCAGAATCTGGCCGACCTGCAAGCTCAGATCGCGGCCAACCAGAAGGGCGTGGAAGAACTGCTGAAGATGGTGGATCACTTCGGCCTGGACGTGGTGAAGGCCTACATGGATCACGTCCAGAACAACGCGGAAGAAGCGGTGCGGCGCGTCATCACCCTGTTGAAGGACGGCAGCTACGACTATCCGCTGGACAATGGCGCCGTGATCAAGGTCGCCATCCGCGTGAACCACGAGCAGCGTACCGCCGACATCGATTTCACCGGTACCTCGCCGCAGCTGAACAACAACTTCAACGCGCCCAGCGCCATCTGCATGGCCGCGGTGCTGTATGTCTTCCGTACGCTGGTGGATGACGAGATTCCGCTCAATGCCGGTTGCCTGAAGCCCCTGAACGTCATCATCCCGGAGGGCTCCATGCTCAATCCGCGCTATCCGGCGGCGGTGGTCTCGGGCAACGTGGAGACCTCCAGCTGCATCACCAATGCCCTGTATGGCGCACTTGGCGTACTGGCGTCGGCGCCGGGCACGATGAACAACTTCACCTTTGGTAACGGCCGTTATCAGTATTACGAAACCATTTCCGGTGGCTCGGGCGCCGGCAAGGGCTTCAACGGTACCGATGTGGTGCAGACCCACATGACCAACTCACGCCTGACCGATCCGGAAATCCTGGAATGGCGTTATCCGGTCCGTCTGGAGAGCTATGAGATCCGTGAAGGCTCCGGTGGTGCAGGTGCCTGGCATGGCGGCAACGGCGGCATCCGCAAGATCCGTTTCCTGGAGCCGATGACGGCATCGATCCTCTCCAACAACCGCATCGTGCCGCCTTTCGGTGCCGATGGTGGCGATCCTGGCAAATGCGGCCGCAACTATGTGATCCGTAACGATGGTCGGGAAGAGGATGTCGGCTTTGTCGCCAGCACCGAGATGCAGGCCGGCGAAGTGTTCGTCATCGAAACGCCGGGTGGCGGCGGTTATGGAAAGCCCGTCTGAGACTGCCCCGGGCGAGGAGAAGTAGAGAGTAGTGGGTTGTAAGTGCAGTAGCAGTACCGTGTAGTGCCGTAGCAAGTAGTACTTCTGGTGGTAGTGTGTCTCTTTGCGGCGTCCTCTTCGATATCGAAGGCGACGCCGCTTTTTTCTGAAGCGGCCGATCTGTGGGCTTCAGACTAGTTGCTGCCTAGCCATTCTTGTGGCTTTGCTGGCCGGCCTTGACGTGTTGCTCGTGTGAGCCACCGCGCGACGAATCGCCTTGCTGCTGACCCGAACCGCTGCTGCTCTGGTTCTGCTGGTCATTCTTGTGGCTCTGCTGGCCAGCCTGCGAGTGCTGCTCGCTCGAACCGCCCCGCGTGCCACCGCCTTGCTGCTGTCCCGCCTGGTTGCTGCTCTGATTCTGTTGATCGTTCTTGTGACTCTGCTGACCGGCTTGCACATGCTGCTCTTGGGAACCGCCGCGGGTTCCGCCTTGATTCTGGTTCGACATGTCTTCGCTCCTGGTTTGATGCTGCGCTCATGCGCAGTAGGTGCATCATCGATCTGCGGCCTCTTCGCGCGTATCGGCCAATGGCTTCTGCTGGCGTAGGCGCCCGCTGTCGGAGACGTCATCGAAATCCGCAGGCTTGCCCCAGTGCTACCGGCCACTGCGCGGCAGGCGAATGGCAAACGTCGTGCCCTCGCCAGCCGATGAGCTCGCCGTGGCAGAGCCGCCGTGTGCGATCGCCACCTCCCGCACGATGTAGAGACCCAGCCCCATGCTGCCGGGCCGGTCCCCCTCCTTGCTGTTGGAGGTCACCAGACGCACCAATGGCTCGAAGATGGCCTGGCGCTGCTCTTCCGGAATCACAGGTCCGCGGTTATTGACGGAAACGACCACCTCCTCATCGCCGGCGTCGATCGCGATGAGGATGCGTTCAGCAGGCAGACCGTGTTGTATGGCGTTGCCAAGCAGATTGGACAAGGCCTGTGCAATACGGCCAGCGTCCCAATGACCGTCCAGCCTTCCCGAACTCTTCAATACGATGTCCCGGTCCGGGTGGGCGCTGCCGATTTCGTCGATCACGCGTCTTGCGATCTCGCCCATGTTGGCGGACTTCACGTCCAGCGGCAGGCCGGCTCCGAGGTGGGTCCTGGTATAGTCGAGCAGGTCGCTGACGAGCTTGCTCATGCGATGACCGCTGTTGTAGATGCGCGCGGCAATCTTGCGGTGCTGATCGTTGATATCGTCCGCCAGCAGCAATATCTGCGCCCCCTGGATGGTCGCACCCAGCGGATTGCGCAGATCGTGGCCCAGGATGGCCAGGAACAGATTGCGCGACTGTTCGAACAGTCTGGTGTAGCGTGCCAGCGATTCGGCCAGCGCCTGATCGATGGCCTCGTTGAAGCGTGTGATGTCGTCCACATTGGTTTCATACCCCTCCTTCCATTCCCGCGCCCAGAGCCGCAAAACACTGGAGCGCAGGGCACGGTATTCGGAAGCCAGCTGCTCCACATTGAAGCCCGACAAGAGCCTGGCGATAGCGTGGGTCTCGGCCGCGGTGTCATCGGCGGCGCGTGGCGCACGCCCTTCCGATTTGACGATGCCCTCGGCCTCGGTCTGAGTATTGTCCAGGTCATCGGCAATGGCCCGCAGCATCACCGAGGCGTGGTTCCTCAGTGCTTTCGAATCCATGGTCAAGGCGGGCGGGGTGATCGTTCTGGCGAATTGCTCCCAGGCTTCCAGGATCAACTCCATGCGGGAGCGGATGAAGTCGGACAAGCGCAGCACAGGTCTGTTTGACATTTTTTTTCTTCCTCCGGATCAGACTTCCAGTTGTTGGAGCTTTAGGAAAATGAGAACGAAAAAGCCAATGGATTGTTCCTGATGAGCGGAAAGATTCCCCGCAGAAACCAGGGATCACGCGTCAAAGCCGCATGGTGGACAAACCGCTCCCCCATGCACCAGCTATCCGGACAGCCTGTTCCCTACAGGACGGCCTCAACGGTGGAGAGCAACAAGCTGAAGGCACAAGGCTTGGTGAGCAGGGCCGCAAAGTTTTCGCGTGCCTGCCAGGAGTTCTTCATCGGCGTGGCACTTAGCAGGACCACGGGAATCGCCGCGAATTGGGCCTCGGATTTAAGTTTGGTCGCCAGCTCCAACCCATCCATGACCGGCATGCGCAGGTCGGTAAGGACGACATCCACCCTCTGCTGTGGGTCGAGCAGCAGCTCATAGGCCTGTGCGCCGTTGGCAGCCTCCAGGACCTGATAGCCTTCGGTCCGTAGCACTTCGCAGAAAAGTGCGCGGACATCGGTGTTGTCTTCCACCACCAGAATGGTGCGGGCAATTTCCGTTCGTTGCATGGATGAGTCCGCTCTCTCGTACAGCGCCCGAGGTGGGCGTCAATATCGATTATGAGGCGCCCTGATCGCCACCGGGATCAGGGAATCACTCAAAACTCGCAAAAAATCGCCTACGTCGACGTAGGAAAAATCGCACAAAGCGCGACCATGGCACGGCCTGCCGTGCACAAGGATCAGAAACGCCAGTTCGCCGAGACGGCCGCCGTCAGCTCCGCATCACCGCCGCGCCAGAGCGTGCTGGACAAGGATGCGTCGACCACCATGTCCTGCCGCACCCGGTAGGAGGCGCCGGCCTGCAGGTCCAGGCTGTCGCGCTGGATCACTTCACTGCTTGCCGCAAATGCGACGTCGGGATACCCCGCCAGGCGCGCTGTCTGCGTGGTCGTGCGCGCCAGCATGTCGCGGCTCACGCCGGCACGCAGATTGGCACGGACCTGCCGCCCCGAGGCCAGCGACAGGTCGCTGCGCCATTCGCCCCCCAGGCGTGCACGCATGGAACGCAAGGAATTGCTGTCCAGTTGCAGGCCCGGCCCGTCCGTATTGTTTTCCGTGATCGCAGGCCGCGACAGCACCGTATAGTCGAGACCGGCCAGCGGCCCGGCGCTGCTGCCCTCGCCGATGCGCCAGCGCCAGCCACCACCCAGCGTGGCGCTGGCGACGGTGCCGGTCCAGGTGCCACGCGGCGCGCTCTGATATCCGTTGAAACCGATCTTGCGTTCCAGGCGCCCGTCTTCCACGCCCACGCGGGCCTGGGCGAAGGCATGCGGTCCGGCCAGGGGATCGGCGGCATAGGCCAGGTGTGCGCCCACGTCCAGCGCCGAGGTCTCGCCGGATGCCGGGGTGCGGCCATCGACCCGGGTCGACTGCCCACTGACCGCGCCATGCAGGCCCACCGTCCAGCCATCCATGGCCAGGCCACTGCGCTCCACCCCCAGCACCACACCATAGGTATTGCCGTTGGCGCCCACGGCGCGCTCAGACCGGTCGCGCCAGTAGGCACTACCGAAAGGCATGGCGAACGCCGTCCAGTCGCTGCCCGCCGGCACCTGTCCGTCCAGCATCGTTACAGCCGGTGCGCGGGCGGCCACCAGATCACCGATGTGCCGCTCACGCAGCAAGGCGCCGGAGAACATTTCGCCATAGGCCACCGGCGACAGCTGCCGCAATGCCGGCGCGATGGCACTGCCGTCGGCCGCCGAAAAGTCCAGCGCGGCCACCAGCGAACGCAGGTCGCCACGGGCATTGCCCGCTGCCACGTCGAGCGAACGCGCGACCTGCAGCGTCACGTCATCGTTGGCGTAGCGCGAATAGGCTGCATCGCGGCGCTGCACCGAAACGGTATAGCTCAGGCCGCCCGCTGCGCTGACGTCAGCCACCAGGGTGGGCGAAGCCAGCAGGGCGCTGGCCGACGCAAACGCGCCGCTGACGCTGCCGGCCTGCAGCCACTGATCACTGGTGAGCGCGAAACGGTTCGCGTACCAGCTGCGTTGCGGCGCGATGGTCAGGCTGCCATCCAGCGCCGCGTTGCCGCTGACAATCAGGGAACTGATGTTGCCGCTGCCGTCCACGCTGGTCTGCAACCGGCCGTCGGCCCCCTGCGCGTAATTGCCGACCACCGTGATGTTGCTGCCCAGCGTGGGGGCCAGCGTGCCATGGTTGGTGAACAGGCCGGCGCTATTCAAGGTATAGCGGCTGCTGCCACCCAGCAGGGCGCCCTGGGCGATATTGACCTGGTAGATCTGGTGGTCGCCGGTCAGGAAGGTGGTGCCGCCCTCGAACGCCAGCGACAGATTGTCGATGCCCACGATATTGCCGTCATAGCGCAATGCGAAGCCAGGATCGGCCGAAGCGGTGGCGCGGCCATCGCCGTCCGGCAGGTAACCGAAGCTCAGGGTGGTCAGGCGTGGCGCACTACCGTCGAGCTCGGCATAGTCGGAACGGATATCGCCCTGCAGCGAAGCGCCGCGCATGACGTTGATCTGGCCCACATACGCATTGCTGGAGATATAGATGGCCGCACTGCGGCCGGCCAGGCGCCCGGTCAGGTCGAAGCGGCTGACCAGCGGGCCATCCAGCTCCGCCAGCAGGGAGCCAGTGGCCTTCGATCCCCGGTAGATGTAGGAGCCACGGTAGTCGCTGTCATTGCCCAGGATATTGTTGCCGAAGTCGAAGCTCACTGCGATGCCGTCCTCGCCCAGGGCCTGTACGTCACCGCGCTGGGTGAGGGTGTGGTCCTTGCCATAGGTGAACATCACCCCGCGCCCATAGGCGCCATCGGCATAGACCCGGGTACCGGGCAGGATGATGATATGGTTGCCGGCGCCGTCGATGCGCATGCCCGCGCCACCTGCGCCAGCCGAGAGCAGGTCGGCGCGCTGGTAGATGGTATTGTTGCTGCCGTAGACATGCAGGCCCAGGCCCAGCGTGGCCAGGTTATAGGTATTGGGCAGGTAGGCGCTGCCTTCTGCATTGCGCTGGAAAAAACCGTCGTCGTTGAGGATCACCTGGCCGTCGGCGTAGACGGAACGCCCGAAGAAATTGCGACGGTCGATGTCATAGCCCAGGTCCTGCAGGATCGCCAGTTCGGCTTCCATGAAGGTGGTGTAGTTGCGGTAGCTCTGATGGCTCATCAGGCTGTTCTTGAGCTCCAGATGCGACATGAATGGCGGATCGGAATCGGTCTCGGTGCCGGTGCTGAGCGGTATGCCGCGCATGCCGGAGCCGGCCAGCACCTGCGCCACGTTCGGACCGATGAAATACCCCGAGTTCTTGCTGACGTCGAACACATCGGCACCGCTCACCTTGCTGCATGTCATGCACCAGATCACCTGGCCGGGCTGGGCCGCCTTGCCGTTGTCGTCGCGCAGGTGGGCGGTCCACTGGCTGATCCTGTCGCTGAAGTTATACACGGAGGGGCCGGAGGGCTGCTCGGTTTCTTTGACATCAGAGCCGATCCCCAGTGCATGTCCGATCTCGTGAAAAGCGACCGCCGGCAGATCCCAGCCCGTGACATTGCGCGGCAGTTGGGAAGGAATGTAGTCGTTGGTACTCACCGGCAGGTTGCCAATACCCACGAAGCCATGCGCACCCAGTGTCAACTTGCCGGCCTGCAGATTCTGCAGCGCTGCCTGCACCTGGGTCGGCGCGATGCGCAGGCCAGGCACCAACGGACTGTCGGCATGGGCGTTGTCGTCGCCATCCTCGCTACCGATATTGATCACCGCCGGGGACGTACCGGGGATCACCTTGATATAGTTGGCCCACTGTCGAAGCCCCGCCAGGGTCTGCTGCTTGAACATGTCCGAGAGCGCAAACGGCGAGGATTGGAACGTGTCCCCCTCTTTCTGGAAGTCACCGTCAGCAGGCCCGTAGAAGCGGGCCTCGAAGATCGGCACCTGATTGCGGTCCAGGATCGTGTGTGATTCATAGGTCTGCGCCTGTGTCTGCGCCTGTGTCTGCGCGCAGGCCAACATCGCCGCTGCGGCGACGGCCTTCAATACCAAGCCCTTCATGCTACCCCCCTGATGGCGCCGGCCGTTCCGGCCTCTGGCGCGTTTCTTAACGTTTTACGTGTTTTTGTTAAGGCGCCACCGTACAACAGCCAGAGAAGGGGCAAAGCCGGCAAATAGGACGGTTTTCCACCCCTGATTGCGCGGTTCACCACCGGCCTTGCCCCCAGCCCGATCTATTGGCTGCACGCAATTACTGCTGAGCATCATTTTTGCGACAGTGGCGATGAATGGCCAGCGGTCACGACTTCGCTTGCTTCCTTGTTACGTCGTTTTTACGTCCCGTGGACGTCGCTGTTACGCGTCTGTCACAGGTCTGTCATGCCGCGGTCATGTGCCTGTCACATGCCTGTCCCGGCAGGCGGGAACACGCTTCCAGCCAGACGAAAAGCGTTCTCATTGGCGCGCAACTTGCTTAGTGTCAATGGGGGTTTAAACGGGTAGTTCACAAGATCATGCATGACAATAAACAGACTGAAGAATTTTTGCGGCATATGCCTGCGGTCGTCGACTGCGAACGTTCGCTCAGGGAGCTCAGCGTTGCCTGGCGCCTGATCGAGTCGACTGCCAAGATGGTATGTCCCACCGAAGCCAAGAGCATCCTGCCCACCATCAAGGTGACGCGCGAGGGCTTCAACCAGTTGGAAAAGAGGCTCATCGCCAATCTGGTGCAACAGAACGTATCGAAAGTGGTGCAGGAGTTCGATTTCAAGGCCCGGGTCATCATCGACATCGTGGTCCGCAACCTGTTCGAGCGCACCGCCGATGTTGGCTTCCTGGCCATGGACGAGGCCATCCGCCAGTTCATCCTGGCCGGGCCAGACGGCGAGCGCCACCAGATCGTGGCGCGACTCAATGCCTACCGGCAAAAGTACACGGTCTATGACGAGATCTTCATTCTCGATCCACAGGGACAGGTGCTGGCCAATCTCGACCCTGCCAATACCGCGACGCATTCCCGCGACCCGCTGATAGCGCGCACCCTGGCCGCCAACGGTTATCTGGAGACCTTTGCCGTCACCGATCTGCGCGGCGGAAGCGAACGCTCCCTGATCTACTCCCACAAGATCGTCAACCCCGAGGATGGCAAGACCATCGGCGTGCTGTGCCTGTGCTTCCCGGTGGCGGTGGAGATGGACGACGTCTTCGGCGGACTGCGCAAGCCCAACGACCGCAGCGTCATGCTCATGCTGGACCAGGACGGACGCGTCATCGCCAGCAGCGATGTCGAACATGTGCCGGTCGGCCGCACCGTGCCGCTGGCGCTGGAAGGCCCCTACCAGTTGGTGACCCATGCCGGGCGCGACTACCTGGCGCGTACCTGCGCCGCGCGCAACTACCAGGGCTACAGTGGCCCCGGCTGGTACGGCCACGTGATGGTGGCCTGCGATGTGGCCTTCCGTCAGCCTGGCCAGGACATGCTCTCGCAATACGACGCGGACCTGCTGGCTGGCGTGATGTCACACGCCCGCTCCTTCTGCCCGCCCCTGCATGACGTCACGCTGCTGGCCGACTCCATCAACCACTCGCTGCGGCGCGTGGTGTGGAACGGCAAGATCATGGCCTCGGGCGACGCTGGCGACCTGCTGCGGCTCAAGGCCATCCTGCAGGAAATCAGCCAGACCGGTGACGAGACCAACGAGGTCTTCCGCGAATCCATTCTCGACCTGTATGCCACGGCGCTGTCGTCGAGCCTGCAGGACCTGCAGTACATCTCGCGCCTGATGGTCGACATCATGGACCGCAATCTCTACGAACGCGCCAACGATTGCCGCTGGTGGGCACTGACCCCGCGCCTGCGCCAGCTGCTGGCCCAGGAGACGCGGCGGCCCGCCGAACTGGCCGAGCTCCAGAAAATCCTGGCCTCCATCAATGCGCTCTATACCGTCTACACCAGGCTGGTGGTGTTCGACAGCCACGGCCACATCGTCGCGATGAGCAAGCCCCTCGCCGAAGCCAGCGAGGGCAGCAATCCCGGCGCCTCCGGCGGCAACCTGCGGGTGGACGAACAGCTGCTGCGCAATACCATGCGCCTGAGCGATCCAGGCCAATACTGCGTGTCGCCCTTCGAAGCGACGGCCCTCTACGATGGTGCGGCCACCTATCTCTACAGCGCAGCCATCTTCCCCCCTGAGCGCAGCGGTCCTCCGGTCGGCGGCATTGCCATCGTGTTCGACGCCACGCCCGAGTTCGCCAACATGCTGGGCTCTGCCCTGCCCGAGCAGGAAGGCGCCTTCGCCGCCTATACCGACCGCCAGGGACAGGTCATTTCCAGTACCCACCCGGATTACCCGCCCGGCAGCGTGCTGCCGCTAGGCGCGGCCACCAGCAGCAGCGCCAACGGCAGCAGCGCAGCTGAAATCCGCATCCATGACGGCCACTACATGGTGGTCGGCCACACCACCTCATTCGGCTATCGCGAGTACAAGAACAGCGACGATTACGTCAACGACGTGATTGCCATGGTCTTCACGCCCATCGGCCAACAGAGCGGCGCCGTGCGTGCGCTCGACGGCGCCGATATCGAAGTCGCCAGCAGCGGCGGCAAGCTGCGCGAATTCGCCACCGTCACCATCGACGGCGCTGTCTTCGCACTGCCGGCCGGCAACGTGATCGAAGCCATCGAAGCCTCGCGCATGCTTTCCACCTCCACCTTCAAACCGGTGCTGGCGGGTGCGCTGGACTATCACGAAGGAGGCGCGGCCAAATCGGTGTTCGTACCGGTGGTGGATATGCGCCAGCTGTTGCTGTCGACCGCATCGACCACCGCCGACAGCCGCGAGATCGTCATCGTGCGCCATGCCGGACGCCTGGTCGGACTGCTGGTCGATGGTCTGCATGACGTACTGGAATTCGGCGAAAGCCACATCGATGCGCCGCTGATCATGTTCGGCGGTGGCGTCAATTACATCGGCAACCTGATCCGGACCGCCAAGCCTGGCGACACCATCCAGGTGGTGGATGTGGAACGCATCGTCATGAATTTCTTCGGGCCGCGCAAGGAGGCCTACCTGGCCGCATCCTGAGGCGAGTGGTGGATAGCAGCGGGTGACCGACGGCGTCTGTCATCGGTCACCCGCCCTCAGTTACCTTCCTCAATTGCCCGCCCTCAGCCGTCACCGCCGGATAGACCCGTGGCATTCCTGACGGCTGTCATCTGCGCGAGGATGGAGACGGCGATTTCAGCCGGCCTGTGACTATCGATAGGCAGACCGATCGGCGCATGCAGCCGCGCAATCTGCGCCGCGCCGAGATCGAACAAGGCCAGCCGCTCGCGACGGCGCTGGCTGCTGGCACGCGAACCCAGGGCGCCGACATAGAAGGCCGAAGAAGTCAGCGCCTCCAGCAGGGCCATGTCATCCAGCTTGGGATCGTGGGTCAGTGCCACGATGGCGGTGTGGGAATCCGGCTTCATCTCCAGCACCACATCATCGGGCATGCCGGCGACCAGCCGGGTACCGGCGATATGCCAGCCCGCCGCATACTCCTCGCGCGGATCGCAGACCAGGACCTCGTAGTCGAGCATCATCGCCATCCTGGCCAGCGCCTGTGACAGCTGTCCGGCGCCGATGATCAAGAGGCGCCAGCGCGGCCCGTAGCATACGGTGAAGTCAGGCTGCGCCAGCACTGGCCCGGGCAAGGCACCGTCGGCATGGCCCAGCCGCGTGCAGCGGGACAGGCCGCTGGCCAGATCGAGCTGGCGCCGGATGCGCCCCTGCGCGGCGGTCACCTCCAGCACTTCGTCGAGCCAGCCGGAGCCCGGCAGCGATTCGCGTACCAGGACCAGGGTTCCTCCACAGGGCAAGCCAAACCGTGCGGCCTGCTCCCGCGTGGTGCCATATTCCAGAACGGCGGGGCGCACAGACGTCGCGCCCTCCTGACGCACGCGCTCGATGAGGTCATCCTCGACGCATCCGCCGGAGACCGATCCGACCACGCGACCATCGTCCCGGATGGCCAGCATCGCCCCGGGACTGCGGGGCGCGCTGCCCCAGGTGCGCGCCACCGTGAACAGGTGTACCTGGTGTCCTTGCCGCCGCCAGTCGCAGGCCGTGCGCAAGACCTCCAGATCCAGGCTTTCCATGTCTGCCCGCCCTGCCTCAGACCGCGGCCAGACGAAATACGCCCATCGACAGCTTCACCGCCCCGGCCTGCTCCACCAGCGACGCCGACGAGGCCGCAGCCTGCTCCACCAACGCCGCATTCTGCTGGGTAATGCGATCCAGCGAAGACAGTGCCGCCGCCACCTGCTGCACGCCCTCGCGCTGCTCGATGCTGGCGCGGGAGATCTCGTCGATCAGGCCGCTCACGCCACCGATGGATGAGACCACCTCCGTGATGGTGGTCGCCGAGGTCTTCACCTGCGACTGTCCCTGGCTCACGCTGCGTAGCGATGCGGTGATCAGCTCGGCGATTTCGCGTGCTGCCGTAGTGCTGCGCTGGGCCAGCGTACGCACCTCGCTGGCCACCACGGCGAAGCCGCGTCCGTTCTCGCCCGCACGGGCTGCCTCCACTGCGGCATTGAGCGCCAGGATATTGGTCTGGAAGGCGATGGCCTCGACCACCTTGACGATCTGTCCGATCTGCGCGGCATCGTCGGCCATCGCCTGCATGGTCTGGACGATGCGATCGAAGGCCTGCCCACCGCGTTGCGCCACATCCGCAGCTGCCATCGCATTGGCCGCCGCAGAGACGGCGTGATCGGCATTGTTCTGGATGGTGGCGGCCAGTTCCTCCATGCTGGAGGCAATCTCCTGCAGCGACGATGCCTGGCTCTCGGTGCGCTGCGACAGGTCCATGTTGCCGGCCGCGATGTCCGAGCATGCCCGTGTCACACCATGCACATCACGACCGACTTCGCCGATCAGGCTGACCAGGCTGCTCCTCATCAGCAGAAGCGCCCGCACCAGATCGGCGGCATGTGGCTGAGCGGTCTGATCAAGGGGGGCATCGAGATCACCGGCGGCCATCCGATATGCGAAGTCGGTGGCCTGCTCCAGCGGCTGCATCAACTGTCGTCGCTGCCAGAGACTGCCCAGCACCAGCGTGGCCAACGCCACCGCCAGCATGACCAGTGCCGGCACCCGGCTTGCTGCAGACCACAGCAGGCCGGCTGCCAGTGCGCTCGCCAACGGCAAGGCCTGCCACAGCACGATCCGCTTGAGCAACCCCGGTCGCCACAGCCGCTGCACCATCCCCGGCAGACCGGTGCGCAGGAACTGGCCACCGCGCACGGTCCAGCCACGGGCGCGCCGCTCCTTGAAGCGGCGCAACATGGCAGCGGCGAAACTGACCTGCTCCGCTGGCGCATGGGTGCGCACCGAGGTCGATCCGATCACACGCCCGCCTTCCCGCACCAGCGAGACATTGGTCATGGCCCAGATGCGCTGCCCATCGCTGCCCCGGATGCAGGTCAGTCCGGCCCACCGGCGTCCCTGCTCGATCGTGGTACGGCGCATGTCCTTGACGGCTTCGGCCGGCACGTCGGGATCGATCAGGCGCGTGTAGGGCATTCCCACCAACTCCTGCATGGGGATGCCTACCTCGTCGGCGAACGCCTGGTTGGCATAGGTGATGATGCCCTCCGAGCTGGTCCGGCTGATCAGATACTGTCCCGGCCGCAGTGCGCGACCATCTTGCTGCTGGCTCACCATCCCCCTCCTCAGCACCGTCCGGCCAACCCTCCGGCGGCGATAGTTTCCCGCGATTAATAACGAACATCATTCTGTTATTTTGCATCCTTCGATGTCAAGAAGAATTCCGCGATCGAGATCATCATCAGGTGGCGCAGCAGCGCTTCGAACTATCCGCGTCACGGCATCGGCAACGCAGCGTCGTACACGAACAACGACGGCGCGCAGAGGTGTGCGATAGCGAGCATTTCCTCACATCGCTCCACAATCCACTACGCATATGGCTTCCATGAGCATGAAGAATAAAAAACGCACCAAAAACGCGAATATGGACAGCTGAACTTCTTTTTTAAGTGCATGTGACGGGACGGCTGCACCATTTGTTTCCCCAGCCATCCTGCCCTGCCTTCCCCGGCAAGGACGCATGACGAAAAAACTTTCCCCTCACACGACAATAACGATTGACATTCATTTTATTGAGATTAAATAATGTCATTCATTATTTGACGCACATCAAAGCAGGCGCCGCGCCGCCCACTCGTTCAGATCCATTGCAGTCCGATTCATCCGTAGCGCCACCGCCAGCGGTGGTTTTCAACGCTGTCTTGATTGTTCAACCTGAAGGGGAAATAAAAGTGAAGAAACGTCTGTTAGCCGCCGTCTCCGCCGGCCTGTGCCTGGGGGGGCTGGGTACCGAAGCGATGGCCCAGAGCAGTGTCACCATCTACGGCATCATCGATACCGGGGTCGAATATCTCAATCACACCAATGCCGCCGGCCAGGGCAAGCTGCGTACGCTGCCGCTGACCGGACTGCTGCCCTCGCGCATCGGCTTCAAAGGGGTCGAGGACCTGGGTGGTGGCATGCGCGCCTTCTTCAATCTGGAAAGCGGCTTCGTGCCGACCACCGGCGGCATGGGCCAGGGCAACCGCCTGTTCGGACGACAATCCAATGTCGGCCTGATGGACCCGACCTGGGGTACCTTCACGCTGGGTCGCCAGTACAACATGACGGCCATCTCGCTGATCGCCGCCGACATCATGGGGCCGGCCAACCACGGCCTGTCCAACATGGACTCCTACCTGCCCAACACGCGCAGCGACAATGCGCTGGGCTACATGAACAAGATCGGCAACACCACCGTGGGCGCCACCTATAGCTTCGGTCGCGACACCTCCACGGCCGGCGGGCCTGCGGCCACCAATTGCGCTGGCGAGAACGCCGCCGATGCGCAAGCCTGTCGCCAGTGGACGGCGTTGATCAAGTACGACACTGCCACCTGGGGCGTGGCCACCGCCTACGACACCCTGCGCGGCGGCGCCGGGGCGGGCAACCTGCTCACCAGCAGCAACTACAAGGACAACCGCGCCTCCTTCAATGGCTGGTTCAAGGTCGGCGATCTGAAGATCGGTGGTGGCCTGATTGCCCGCCACCTGCAACGTGCAGTCGACATCAACTACAACCTCTGGTATCTCGGCGCCAGCTACGCGCTCACGCCACAGTGGCAGGTCGAAGGCCAGGTGGCCCATCTGGATACCCGCAACTCACCCGACGACAGCACGCTGGGCACGGCACGGGCGATCTACTTCCTGTCCAAGCGCACCAGCCTCTACGCGTCGTATGCGTACATCAAGAATCGCGGCAACGCCGCCATTGCCGTCAGCTCCGGCAGCACGGTCGGTGTCGGCCAGAACCAGTCCAGCGTGATGGCCGGCATCCGGCATACCTTCTGAAGCAGCTTTACTCCTGAGGATCCCTTTGTAGGACTTGGCGGAACGCATCGAGGCGTTCCGTTTTTTTTGGGCGTCCCGGAGGGGCCGGAGAGGGACGAAAAAAAGGCGCCGTCGCGACGGCGCCTGCTCTTCCATCTGGCCAGCCTCAGAAGGGAGGCAGTCTTGCCTCGCCCTGACGCATCTCGGGATGATGCAGTACGTCCAGCACATGTGCCGGTGTAAACGGCTGCTGCCATACACCCTGCCCAAGGGGACGCAAGGCGTCGTTGACGGCGCACCAGATGGCGCCAATGGCCCCCACCGTCCCGGCCTCGCCCACCCCCTTGGCACCAAGACTGGTTTCGCGCTCGGGCGTGGTCACATGGCCCACATGGATCTGGGGCATCTCGGAGGCCATCGGAATCAGATAGTCCGCCAGCGAGGCATTGCTCATCTGCCCGTTCTCGGAATAGATGCACTGCTCGAACAGGGCCGCGCCTATCCCCTGCACCACGCCACCTCGGATCTGCTCATCGGTCAGCAGAGGGTTGACGATACGTCCGCAATCTTCCACCACCCATACGTCCAGCACGCGGATCATGCCGGTCTCGATATCGACCTCGACCTGCGCCGCCTGCACCCCATTGGCGGCGAAGTAGGGCTTGCCGGTCGGCGCATAGCTGCGCTCCACCGTCAGTTCCGGGATGACGTCCAGCTTGATGGCGGTCGAATCGTAATGCGCCTTGAGCGCCACCTCCGCCAGGCTCATCAAGGCCTCGCCGTCACGGCCGATGATCATGCCATCGACGATATCGAGCCCGTCCTGCGATTGCTCGCCAAGGGCCGCTGCGATCGACAGGATATTGGCGCGCAGCTGCGCTGCGGCCAGCAGGGCCGCTTCCCCCGCCAGGGAGATGCCGCGCGAGGCCCAGGCACCGCCCCCCAGTGGATCGCGGGAGGTATCGCCGGCCGCCACCGCCACCGTCTCCAGCGGACTACCCATGGCCTGGGCCACGATCTGGGTCAGGCCGGTGCGCGTGCCCTGCCCCTGGTCGGTCGCGCTCGTTCGGCACTGGATGTGACCGGAGGGCAGCAGGCTCAGGCGCACTCCCTCCTTGCCGGCCACCCTGACCTGATTGGGTCCATAAAGGCCCGCACCCACGCCGGTCAGCTCGACAAAGGTGCACAAGCCGATGCCACGATAGACGCCGCGCTGGCGCAGCGCATCCTGCGTGGCACGCAGCTGGCGATAATCCATGTTCTCCAGCAACTGATCCATGCAGGCGTCCAATGACAGCGGGCCCAGCGGGATGCCGCCGGCAGCAGGCAGCATCGGCGCCTCGGCCGGACGCGCCGGCAGATGATTGCGGCGGCGCATGGTGACCGGATCCATGCCGATGGCCGCCGCCGCGTCATCGATCAGTTGTTCGATGACGGCGCAGGCGATGGGCTGGCCCACGGCACGATAGGCACCGGTCGGTACCTTGTTGACGAAAGCCCCGCGCACCCGCCCGCGGAAGGCGTCGATGCGGTAGGCCGAGCCGCACAGGTCCAGTGCCTGCAAGGCTTCGCCGATACTGGAACGCGGGTAGGCCGACACCGCCCCGAAGCAGAACAGCAGATCCACGTCCAGCCCCAGCAGGTGTCCTTCGGCATCCACCGCCAGTTGCGCCTCGACGCTGGCGTCCCGGGCGTGGACATCGGAGACGAAGGATTCCAGGCGGTCCGCCTGGAATTTGACGGGCCGGCCCAGCAGCATCGCAATGGCGACCACCGCGATCTCGTCGGCATAGGCGTGCAGCTTGATGCCGAAAGCGCCCCCCACGTCGGGGCTGGCGACCCTGACCCGCTCCAGCGGCAGGCCCAGCAGGCTGGCGTAGATCTCCTGCATCTGGAAGGGCGCCTGATGGGATTGCTGGATGTCCAGCTCACCGGTGCGCCGGTCGAAGCTGGCCAGGATGCCACGTGGCTCCAGCGGCACACCGGTCTGGCGACCGAAGCTGAAACGGCGGCGTACCACCTGGGCAGCGCCGGCAAATGCGGCGGCCACATCACCCTTGCCGATCTTGCGCTCCAGCGCCAGGTTGTGCTCGATGGCCGGGTGGCAGGGTGGACAGCCGGGTTCCAGTGCGGTGGTCGGGTCGACCACGGGCTCGCCCTCCTCCCAGTCGATCTCGATCAGTTCGAGCGCGTCCTCGGCCTGCGCGCGCGTAGCGGCCACCACCGCCGCCACCGCTTCGCCCTGCCAGAACACTTCGTCGATGGCCAGCGGATTCTGCGGTGCCGAGACATGCTCCGGCCACATGGCAAAGCGGGTGGTCCAGCCAGCGCAGACGGTCGCCAGGTCGGCGCCGGTGACGACCGCACTCACCCCGGGCATGGCCGCAGCAGCGTCGACATTGATCGTGTGCATACGCGCACGCGCGAACGGACTGCGATAGAACACCACATGCTGCATATCGGCCAGCACCAGGTCGTCGAGATAGCGTCCGCGTCCGGCCACGAAACGCTCGGCATCCGCGCGGGCGACGCTACGGCCGATCAGGCCAGCGGCCGCGGTCTGGGCGGCGGCGCTCATGCATCCTCCCCGGCGGCCATTTCGATGGCATCGACGATGGCCTGGTAACCGGTGCAACGGCAGTAATTGCCCGAGATGGCATCGCGGATCTCCAGGCGGCTGGGGCAGGCCTTGGCCTGCAGCAGTTCGTTGGCCGTCATCAGCATGCCCGGCGTACAGAATCCGCATTGCATGGCATTGCGCGTCACGAAGGCGCGTTGCAGGGCGGCGATCTCGCCGCTTTCGGCCAGCCCCTCCAGGGTCTCCACGCTCAGGCCGTCGACCTGCACCGCCAGCATCAGGCAGCCGCGCACCACCGCGCCATCGACGCGCACATTGCAGGCACCGCAGACGCCGACCTCGCAGCCGACGTGAGCTGCCGTCAATCCCATGTCCTGGCGCAGGAAGTCCACCAGGTTGCGGCGCACCGGCACCAGGCAATTGACGTCCTTGCCGTTGAGGGTGAATTGGATGTTGGCGTGTTCCACGCAACGGACGGACAGGTCATCCATGGCTGGCTCCGTAAGGAATGGTTGAATCGGCCGGCGCGCCGAAGGTCGCCGCCAGAACGCGACGTATCAGGGCGGCCGCCTGCAGGCGCTTGACCTCGGGGCTGCCGAAGTGGTTGTGATCGGGATTGAGCTCGGCCACGGCAGCCCTGGCGATCTCCTCACCCAGCGCAACGGACCACGCTTGCCCCTGCGCCAGTGCAGCGGCCGCGGTGGACAGGATGGGCATGGGATCGGTGCCGAAGGTGGTCAACCGCAGGTCGCTGATGATGCCCTCGGCATAGCAGGCCCGCAGCGCGACGCCGACCATCGCGAAGTCCCCATGGCGGCGCGCCAGCTCGTCGAAACCGAAGACCTCCTGCGGCTGGCAGGCCGGATAGAGTGCTTCGATCAGGATTTCGTCATCCTGGCGGGCCGTCTCGTACAGACCGAAAAAATAATCCACTGCCGGCACCTCGCGCACGCCGCCGTCACGGCTCTGCAGCACCAGCAAGGCATCCAGGGTGATGGCGCAGGCCGGCATCTCCGCCGACGGATCGGCCAGCGCCAGACTGCCGCAGGTGGTACCGCGGTTGCGCACCGCCGGATGGGCCACATGGCGCATGGCCATGTGCAGCAAGGGCAGATGTTGTTCCACCAGCGGTGAGCTGGCGGTCTCGGCATGACGCACCAGGGCACCGATGCGCACATGGCTGGCATCCTCGGCCAGCACGATGCCCTTGAGCTCCTCGATGCGATTGATGTCGATGAGCAGGCTCGGCGCCGACAGGCGCAGATTGAGGGTGGCGAACATGCTCTGGCCGCCGGCCAGGATGCGCGCATCGCTGCCGTGTTCAGCCAGAAGCGCGCACGCCTCTTCCAGCGAACTCGGGCGGGCGTATTGGAAACCTGATGCCTTCATGCAATATCCGATAAGTTGTGACAGGCCGGGTGGGCGCAGCCGGGATGCACACGCTCACACGCCCATGTAACGATGCACCAGGGATGGGTCCTGCTGCAACTGGTGTGAGCTTCCACTCCAGGCGATACGTCCCTTCTCGACCACATAATGGCGGTCAGCCAGTCCCATGAGCGACTGGATGTTCTTGTCGATGACGATCATCGACAACCCTTCTTTCTTCAGTTCGTGCAGGGCGCGCCAGATATCAGCACGCGCCACCGGCGCCAGGCCTTCGGTGGCCTCGTCCAGCACCAGCAGGGAGGGATTGGTCATCAGCGCACGCGAGATGGCCAGCATCTGCTGCTCGCCGCCGGACAACTGCGAACCCATGTTCTGACGCCGCTCCGCCAGCCGTGGAAAGAATTCATAGGCGCGTCGCAAGGTCCAGGGCCGACTGTCGGCCTGCCCTGCACGCGCCGGGCGTGCGGTGGCGATCAGGTTTTCTTCCACGGTCAGGTCGGCGAAGATCTGGCGCCCTTCGGGCACCAGCCCCAGGCCACGGCGCGCCACTTCGTGACAAGGCAGGGTATCGATGCGCTGGCCGCCAAAGCTGATGCTGCCGGCACTCGGACGCAGCAGACCGAACAGGCATTTGACGGTGGTGGATCGGCCCATGCCATTGCGACCGAGCAAGGTGATCACCTCACCGCGCTGCAGGTCCAGCGAGATGTCGAACAGGGCCTGCGCCCGACCGTAGGAGGCCTGCAGCCCGCGGATGGATAACTGTTCAGCCATGAGCGGCTCCGGAAAAAGTCCCTGCCTCATCACCCAGGTAGATGGCGCGGACCTCGGGGTGATTGCGAATTTCATCGGGCGTGCCACAGAAGGCGGCACGACCCGACACCAGCACCGTGATGCGATCAGCCAGGGCGAAGACCGCATCCATATCGTGTTCGATGAGCAGCATCGAGTAACGACCCTTAAGGGATTGCAAGAGTTGTACCACCGATGCCGATTCTTCGATGCTCATGCCGGCCATGGGCTCGTCGAGCAACAGCAGGCGCGGCTGCGCGGCCAAGGCCATGGCCAGCTCAAGCTGGCGTCGCTCGCCATAGCCCAGTTCTCCTGCCAGCGTATCGCGGCGGGCTTCCAGGCGGGTGGCAAGCAGCGCCTGCTGCGCGTCCTGGCAAGCCTGCTCACGGGCCATCATCGGACGCCAGAAACCGTAGCCGCCAGTGGCGCCGACCGCCGCCAGCACGGCGTTTTCCATCACGGTGAACTCTTCGAAGATGGAGGTGATCTGGTAGGAGCGCAGCAAGCCCCGGCAGGCGCGCTGATGCAGCGGCAGCGTGGTCACCTCCTCATCGCCGAACCAGACCTGGCCGCTGTCGGGCCGCAGCTCTCCGGACAGCTGGTTGATCAGGGTGGTCTTGCCGGCACCATTGGGGCCGATGATGGCGTGCAGTTCGCCGGGACGGATGTCCAGGCTGACGTCGTCGGTCACCAGCAGGCCACCGAAGCGCTTGGTCAATCCCTGGGTACGCAGGCCGTTCATTGCTTGGCTCCATTGGCGACGATGGCAGTCGCATCGATACGGCCGGATGCGCCGCGTTGGCAGCACCGCACATCCAGCCAGTGCAAGGCACCCATGAGTCCGTCACGACCGGTGAGCGCAATGAGGATGATCATCGGCCCGAAGATGAGCATCCAGTGCTCGGTATAGGACTTCATCACTTCCTCCAGGCAGATAAACGCCAGTGCACCCAGCAACGGACCGAATACGCTGCCCATGCCGCCCAGCACGACCATGACGATCAGCTCGCCGGACACCTGCCAGCTCATCAGCCCCGGCGAGGCATAGGCATTCAGATTGGCCAGCAGGAAACCGGCCAGGCCGCACAGGATGGCGGAGAGCACATAGGCGATCAGTTGCAGACGGCGGGCCGGGAAGCCCAGTGCGCTGATGCGCGCGAGGTTCTGGCGCGAGCCGCGCAGGGCCATGCCGAAGGGCGCGTGCCGCAACCGGTGCATCCACAGCAGGGTCACCGCCAGTACGCCCCAGGCGGCATAGAACAAGGGCAGCACCGAGCCGAGGTCGATCCCCGCGCCCAGCCGGCTGGTGGCGATAATGGACATGCCATCGTCACCCCCATACTGCTTGAGGCTGACGAAGACGAAATAGCCCATCTGGGAAAACGCCAGGGTGATCATGATGAAGCCGATGCCACGGGTGCGCAGGCTGATGGCACCGGTGAGCGCCCCGATGCAGCCGCACGAAACCAGCACCAGCAGCAGCTGCGGCCACGCCGATTCCAGCCCGGCCAGCGAGGACAGGGAGACGCAATACGCCCCCAGGCCAATGAAGAGTGCATGTCCGAAGCCGATCAGGCCGGCATAGCCCAGCACCAGGTTGAGCGCACTGGCGGCCAGCGCATAGATCAGCACACGCGCCAGAAAGCCCACGTAGAACTGCGCACCCAGTGCAGCGGCCACTGGTGGCACGGCCAGCAGCGCCAGCAACAGCAGCAGGGGAATGCCCAGGCTGGGACGGAACAGGGAGGAAGTCGTCTTCATCGTCTTGCCACGAAAAGGCCTTGCGGACGCAGCGCCAGGACGGCCGCCATCAGCAGGTAGATCAATAGGGAAGCCAGTGCCGGACCAGCCGCATCGGCCAGCTGGCGGCTGACCATCTCACGCAACAGCATGGGCAGGAAGGCCCGTCCCATGGTATCGACGACACCGACGATCAGGGCCGAATAGAACGCGCCCTTGACCGAGCCGATGCCGCCGATGACGATCACCACGAAGGTGGCGATCAGGACCGGCTCACCCATGCCGGCCTGGACCGACAGGATGGGGCCGGCCACGGCACCCGCCAGTCCGGCCAGGGCGGCACCGACGGCAAACAGCAGGGCGTTGAGGAAACGGATGTTGATCCCCAGCGCGCCCACCATGGCCGCATTGTTGGCGCCGGCACGGATGAGCATGCCCAGGCGGGTGCGGTGGATCATCCAGTAGCACCCGACGGCCACGGCCAGACCGACCACGATGACCGCAAAGCGATACAGCGGATAGGGCAGGCCGAACAGGTTGATGACACCATCCAGCATCGGTGGCACCGAGACGAACAGGGGCTGCTTGCCCCACAACATCGAGGCCAGTTCATTGAAGAACATGATCATGCCGAACGTGGCCAGGACATGATTCAGGTGGTTCTTGTCGTACAGCCGCGCCACCGCCACCCGCTCCAGCAGCACACCGATGGCCAGACAGCCCAGCAGCGCGGCCAGCAGCCCCAGCAGGAAGCTGCCGGTGGCATTGGCGACCGAGGCCGCAATGTAGGCCCCCATCATGTACAGCGAACCGTGCGCCAGGTTGACGAAGCTCATGATGCCGAACACCAGGGTCAGGCCGGCCGCCAGCAGGAACAGCAAGACCCCGTACTGGAGACCGTTGAGCAGTTGCGCAAACAGTAGCATGATGGCCTCGCTCACTTCAGGGGACAGGCCGCCACGTAGGCATCCTTGTGGTCCACCAGCGGGGTGGCGACCAGCTTGCCCTTGATCTGGTCACCTTCCTTGACGATCTCGAAGGCATAGTAGTTCTGGATCGGCATGTTGTTGGTGTTGAAGCGGAAGGGACCGCGTACCGATTTGAACTCCGCACCGGCTGCCTTGACCGCAGCGGCGAAGGCCACCTTGTTGGAGGTGTCGCCCTTGAGCTTGCGCACTGCCGTATCGAGCAGGAAGGCCGCGTCATAGGCATTGGCGGCATAGGTACTCGGAACACGCTTGTAGCGGGATTCGAAGGCTTTGACGAACTTCTGGTTTTCCGGATTCTCCAGCGCCGGATTCCAGGTATTGCCGCTGATCACGCCCACGGCGGCCTCGCGCAGGGCCGGCAGATTGGTACCATCGACGGTGAAGGTGGAATACACCGGTACCTTGCCGATCACCCCGGCCTGCTTGAGCTGCTTGGTAAAGTTCACGCCCATGCTGCCGGGGTAGAACATGAAGACCGCATCCATCTTGCTCAGCTGCAGCTGGGTGATCTCGGCCGAATAGTCGGTCTGGTTGATCTGCGTATAGACCTCGGCGGCCACGCCTCCCTTGTACCAGCGCTTGAAACCGGCCAGCATGTCCTTGCCGGCCTGGTAGTTGGGAGCCATCAGATAGACATTCTTGTAGCCTTTGTCCTGCACCAGCTTGCCGATGGCTTCGCCCGAACCGTCATTGGGGTAGGCGATGGAAAACACATTGGCGCCGCACTCCGCACCGGCCATCGGCGAGGGGCCGCCGGCCACGGCGATGGAAACCACACCGGATTCCTTGAGTCGTCGCAGATTGGCCATGATGATGTTGGAGTAGCCCAGGCCGACGATGGCATCGACCTTGTCCAGCTCGATGAGCTTGCGCATGACCTGCGAGCCCACATCCGGCTTCATCTGGTCATCACCCTGCAGCACCTGCACCTTCTGTCCGCCAAGCTGGTTGCCAAGCTGCTCCAGGGCCAGGCCGAAACCGTCGATATATTCCTGGCCGTCGGCAGCCATCGGTCCGGAGAAGGGGCCGGACAGGCCAATCTTGATATCGGCCATGGCCTGCTGCGGAAACGCCAGCACTGCCAGCCCCGCCAACGCCCCCAGGGCACTCACCATCGACTTCACTACCGCAGATCTTTTCATTTTCATTCCTGTTCGTGGCTAAGGTTGAACTACGAATGCTGCTTGCTGCGTGCGGGAAAACTTGAACGTGGGCGACCGTGCTGCCCCACTAGCGTGCTACGCGTGACCACATGCTGCGCAGGGCGCCCTGACGCGGCTGCTCCTGCGCCGGCTGATCGCCCGGGCCATCGGCCGCGGGTGCGGCGGCGGCCTCCGGTTCGAACAGCTTGACGAAGCGTGCAAAGAAATCATCGGCCATCTTGCGGGCCGAACTGTCGATCAGGCGTGCACCGAGCTGCGCCAGCTTGCCGCCGACCTGGGCCTGTACCTCGTATTGCAACAGCGTGCCCTCGCCTTCTTCCGGTGCCACCAGCCGCACTGCGGCGCTGCCCTTGGCAAAGCCGGCCATGCCGCCCTGGCCTTCGAAGGTAATCGCATAGGACTGCGGCGCCACGATGTCGGTCAGGCTCATGCGTCCCTTGAACTTGGCCGAGACCGGGCCGATCTTGATCGACATGCCCACTTCGTACTCATGCTCGCCGACCTGCTCCAGCCGGTCGCAGCCGGCGATGCAATCGCGCAGGCTGGCCGGATCGTTGAGGGCTTCCCATACCGCCTGCCGGGAGGCGGGTACCAGACGTTCGCTGATCATTTCCATGCTTGATTCGCTCCTCTTTCAATTGCCTGTCATTCGTATAGTCCGCCCGCTCCGTGGGCGCTGCGCTGCGTGCGGCGTGCTACTGACTGCTGGCGGCCTTCAATGCGCCAGCAGCAGCGCCTGTATCGCGGCCGCATCCGGCAATGGCGACTGCGCCAGGATCAGCATGAGCAGGATGCGCAGTTTGGGGGCGGCCAGATCGCCTCCCGCCAACACCCCGTCACGTTGCAGGAAGGCCTGCGGCGGTACCACGCCACGCGCAGCGCGTGCGGCCTGCACCACCACCACACCCTGCGCCACTGCACGCTGCAGGGCTGCGCGTTCACCATTGGCCGGGCGGCCGGGCGCCAGTCCGATGCTGATGATTCCTCGTGCGCCTGCCGCCAGCACGCCATCGATGGCCGCACCGTCGGCACCGGCATAGGACACCACCATATCCACGCGTGGCAAGGTCCGGCTCGACGACATGTCGAGCGCCGGCAGCATGCTGTGCGATATCGATGAAGTCACGCGGCGGCGCAGCACCACGCTGCCATCAGCGTCCACCCGACCGAGCGGGCCATAGGGCGTGGCCTCGAATGCGTGCAGCTCGAAACTGGCGGCCTTGCTGACATCGCGTGCCGCAAAAACCATGCCATCCATCACCACCAGAACGCCCTGCCCCTGGGCCTGTGGGGCAGCCGCCACCGCCAGTGCTGCGCGCAGATTGGCCATGGCATCGCTGCCCGACGTGTTCAGCGGACGCTGTGCTCCGGTGAGCACGATAGGTTGGCGGATATCGGTGGCCAGCTGCAGAAACCATGCGGTCTCTTCCATCGTCGCCGTGCCATGGGTGACGACGATGCCGGTCAGGCCGGGGTCGTCCTGCACCGTGCGCCTGATCAGCTGCGCCAGCTCCATCCAGTCCTGCGGCAGGATGCCGGTGCTGCCGATCATGCGGAAGGACTGCGGCAGGATCTCGAGATCCAGGTCGACCTGGTCCAGTTGTTCCACCAGATCGTCGATGGGATGCACCACGCCGCTCTCGCTGTACTCGACCCAGTCGAAGGCATGCCGCGCATGCATGGCGAAGGTGCCTCCGGTGCCGATGACGGCAACCCGTGGCTTACCCGATGCGCGGGACAGGCCGCTCATGAAGCCACCAGACGCAGGTACAGCACACCCTCTTCGAGACGGATCTCGTGGCTGCGTACATCACGTGTCAAGGGCGCCGACAAGGCCTTGCCGGAACGGATGTCGAACAGTCCGGCATGCAGGGGGCATTCGACCTCGAAGCCGTCGATCTCGCCTTCCGACAAGCGCGCATTGCCATGACTGCAGATGTCGTCGATGGCATACACCTCGCCATCCACCAGGAACAGGCCGACCTGCACACCGCTCAGCTTCAGCGAGCGACAGGCACGATCACCAAACACCTCGGCCAGCGGCCCCAGCGTCAGCCAGCCCTGGGCATCGGGCGACGGCGGGGACGCCTGGGCGTCTGCCGCCACGATAGGCAGGATGCCATTCACAGGCCGGCCCTCGCTTCCAGCAATTTGGCCTCATGCACCTTCATCGCGCCGATCAGGTCGCGGATGCGGGTGATGCCGCGACGTACACAATAGGCCTGGAGGTCGTCGATGACGCGCGGCATGGCGCTGGTGCTGATGAAATTGGCCGTGCCCACCTGTACTGCCGTGCAACCGGCCAGCAGGTATTCAATGGCGTCCTCGGCGGTGGCGATGCCGCCGCAACCGATGACCGGAATGCTGACCGCCTGCGCCGCCTGGTAAGCCATGCGCAACAGGATGGGCTTGGTGGCGCTGCCGGTGATCCCGCCCATCAGGTTGGCGACCTTGGGTTGATGACTTTCGATATCGATGGCCATGGCCAGGATGGCGTTGGAACTGACCAGGGCGTCTGCGCCCCCCTGCTCGGCGGCACGGGCGATCACGGCGATGCTGCCGACATTGGGCGAGAGCTTGGCCCAGACCTGCAGGTCGGTATTGCGCTTCATCGCCTTGATCACCGCTTCGGTGGCCTGTGGGTCCATGCCGAAGGCCTGGCCATCCTTCTTCAGGTTGGGGCAGGAGATATTGGCCTCGATGGCGGCCACGCCCGGCACGCTCAGGCGTGCGGCCAGCTCGCCGAACTCTTCCACGGTATTGGCTGAAATGCTGGCCACCAGAGGGGGGGTGTAATTCCGGTAGAACGGCACCAGCTCTTCCAGATAGTGCTCCGGCCCCTTGCTGGGAATACCGATGGAGAACAAGGTCGAATTGCGCAGCTCGGCCACGCGTGGCGGGGTGTTGCCCTCGCGCAGGTCGCTGGTGATGGTCTTGGTGACGATGGCACCCAGACGATTGAGATCAATCACCTTGGCCATGCCCTCGGCAAAGGTCCCGGAGCCTGGCATGACCGGATTCTGCAAGGTCAGCTTACCGATGGATACGCTCATGTCTACCATGTCACTGTCTCCTGCGCGTCGAACACCGGGCCATCCCAGCACACGCGTCTGTAACTCATCGTTTCCGAACCAGGGCTCTTGCGGAATGGCCGCACGCAGGCAAAGCACATGCCCAGCGCACATCCCATCAATTGCTCCAGCGCCACCTGGGCCGGCACGTCCAGCTCCTGGCCCAGTCGCTGCAACGCCAGCAGGAAGCGGTTGGAGCCGCAGGTGGTCAGCAGGTCGAAGGGCAGCTGCGCATGCCGTTCACGTACCAATTTTTCGATGTGGGCGATGTCGCTGCTGCCATCCTGGTCATGCACCACGATGACATCTGCCCCCACCGAGCGCAGGTATTGCTCCGACATCACCAGGGCCGGCGAACGCGCCGAGAGGATGGCCGTCACCCTTGCTCCGCGCTGCACCGCGTGCTGGGCCAGCGGGGCCATGGTGGCCAGGCCCACGCCGCGCGCCAGCACCAGCACATGGCGGGCCTGCGGCGGCAGAGTGAAGCCCTGGCCGACCGGCCCGAAGGCGTCCAGCGTGGCGCCCGGCTCCAGGGTGGCCAGGCCACGGGTACCGGCGCCCTGTACCTTGTAGAGGAATTCGATGGTGCAGTCCTGCGGCGAAACGCGGTACAGGCTCATCGGCCGGCGCAGGTAAGGCACGTCGTTGCCGGAGGGCGGGCAGTTGAGGTGGAAGAACTGACCCGGCAGCACCGCCAGCGCAATTGGCGGCGCCTTCAGGACCAGGTGCTTGTACTCGGCGTTGACCCACTCATTGCTCAGTACCTGGCACAGGTTCTCGGCGATGGTGAAATCTGCGCAGTGGCCGCCGCAGGACGAGGCCGCTGTACTCGGCGCTGGCTGCAGCGGGATAGGGACGCTGTTGGTCATGATCTCTAGAGGTGGGTGGAAGAGGATGCACGCACGGCGGCATCGGTAATCTGCTCGAAGGACGTCACCAGCGGGAAGGCTCCTGCATCGATGGGCAGCATCTGGGTCTGCTCGAAGCGCATGCGTGAACAGAGCCACTGCCCCTGCAGGTCGCGGGCATATTCTTCGTAGGTCAGCGCGCCCAGCAGCACCGCCTTCTTGGTCTGCTCACGCAGCGCGATCTGCCACAGTCGCCAGCGTGCCGAGGCGACGTCGCCTTCCACGCTGATCTCCGGGCTGCCGTAGTAATGCAGCGCATAGCACCAGGGCGAGCGCATGAACCACTGCCCCAGTGCATCGCGCCCGACCAGGCTGGCACCAAACTCGGCGCCGCCTTCCCAGATGGCGTCCTCGGTAAAACAGGCGGCCTGGGCAAGCGCGATCTTTTCCATGCGCAGCGGCGGCTGCCGCTGATAGTTGGTCGTGTATTTCTGATCGGCCAGGCTGGCATAGCGTGCCTTGAGCTGGCGGATCGCTTCGGCTGCTTCCAGTGCGGCCACACGTTGTTCCAGGTTGCTCATGAGCGCACCAGTTCCTTGAGCGAAATGGCAGGATCGCGCAGCACCGCTGCATCGATGGTGGAGCCGCGGCGTACCAGTTCTTCAAGCTGGCGGCGCTCCCGGCCACTGTCGACCAGCATGCCGCCGGCCACCCTGCCTTCATGCAGCCAGAGCAGCACGCCGGCCCTCTCCCCTGGCGGAATGCGCGATATCACCAGGTCGCCCGGCGTATAGATGCCGACCACCTGGATATTGCGATCGAGCTGATCGGTCCACATCCACGGTACTTCGATATACGGCTCCGGCCGGCCGACGATGGCGGCCGAAACCGCACGCGCCTGATTCTCGGCATTGCGCCAGGTCTCCTGGCGCAATGCCCGCCCGTACAAGGGGCTGAAGCTGTTGGCCACGTCGCCCACGGCATAGCACCACGGCGCATCCGGATTGCGGCACCAGGCATCGGTCAGCACGCCGTTATCCAGGCGTACCGGGCTGCCTTCCAGGAAGTCCGTGTTGAGCGAAATGCCCACCGCCACCAGCACCAGGTCGGCCTCCAGCGCCATTTCCTGTCCGGCGCACTGGGCGTCGATGCGCAATCCTTCGGCCGTCTTCGCGATGCCCGATACGCTCACGCCGGTCAGCACCTTGATGCCGCGCTGTTCGTGCAGCGCCTGCAGCCACTGCGACCCTTCCGGCGGCAGGCAACGCGCCATCACCCGGGCGCCGCCTTCGACCACGGTCACTTCCATGCCCAGGGCGGCCGCCGAGGACGCCGCCTCCATGCCGATCACGCCACCACCGATCACCAGCAGACGACGCTGCTGGGCCATGGCCGGGCGCAACGCAAGGCAGTCTTCGATGGTGCGCAGGACCCTGACTTCGGGCAGATCCGCACCGGGGATCGTCAGACCACGAGCCTGACCACCGGATGCCACGACCAGAATGTCGAAGGGGATGACCTCGCCGCTCTCCAGATGGGCCTGACGCAAGTCGTCGATACGGGCGACAACGCCCTGGCGATGCTCGACCATGGCGGGGTCCTCCCAGAAGCTGCGTGGCCCCAGCATCAGTTCGTCCACGGTCTTGCTGCCCAGCAGCAGTTCCTTGGACAGGGCCGGGCGTTCATAGGGGGTGTGCGGCTCCGCACCCAGCAGCAGGATGCGGCCACCGAACCCATCCGAGCGCAGGGCTTGCGCCACGCGCCCACCGGCATGCCCGGCGCCGACGATCAACACACGCTGATCCTGCGGTGCGCCCTGCGCTTGCGGCTGATGGTGGTTCATGACAGCGACTCCTCGACCGGCGGCAGCTGGTCCAGGCGCGTGATGACGCGATAGAGCGCGCCTCGCTCACTCTGACAGGTCCAGCGCCGCGGCTCCTTAGGTGGAATGATGATGCCCTCGCCGGGGGACAGCTCGTAGCGCTCGCCAGCGGCTTCAACCAGGAACATGCCCTCCAGTACGGTTGCCACTTCCTCCCCTTGCGGTTGCGGCGGCACTTCGCTGTGCTGGCCACGACGAAAGACGCCGATGCCGATGTTCAGGTGCTGGCCATAGACGGTATGCATGCCGGGCGCTGCCTGCGGATTCTGCCAGTCGGTTTGCAACGGCTGGCAATGCGGATCGGTCGGGTTCGACAGGCTGGACATCTCAGCGGCTCCTGTTCTTGAGGGGGTAATACGGCGTCGAATCCTCCGGGCCGTACTCCTTGCGCGCCGGGGTCACCACGTTCAGGCGCAACGACACGCCCTCGGCACCGAAGCGGTTGCTGCCGTAATGCAAAACCCCGGCAGGAATGATGAGCGCATCACCGCTATCCATCACCGATTCGAGGTCGGTCTCTTCGCTGTCACTGCTTTCGAAAACAGAGCAGCCGCCCAGCAGCTGCAAGGACGCTTCCTCGCCGTGGCTATGCGACTTGGCAGGCAGGTCATGCCCCTGCGCGGCGACGAACTTGACCACCGCCACGCTGACGGACGCGCCGAACATGTGCTTGCCATACAAGCCATCGGCCACGATCTCCTTGAGGTTATCGTCGATGGCGAACACTCTGCATTTGGGCATGAAAGCTCCTTGGTTGATGACAGCGTCGGCTCAGATCGGCGGACGCATGACGAACTTCTCATCGGCCACGAAGCGCGAAAACTCGTAGCCATCGATCACGCCCGGCTGCTGGTAGGCCTCCACTGCCGGCGCCACCTCGGCCAGGGACAGCAGCATGTACATCAGCGCTGCTTCCGGCGGCGGCATGGCATCCAGTTCGAAGCCGTTGAGGTAGGCGACGATGGCATCGACATCGGCCAGCATGGCGTCCTTGAAGGCCACGATGTCGGCGAACGCGCTGGTATTGCGCATGCGGGTGCGCTCGGTCTCGGTGGCCAGGCTCCAATGGCTGAACGGCATCAGATGGGCAAAGCCGGCCGGAAGGGTGATGGCACTTTGCGGACTTGCTGGTTGCGGCGAATTCATGGCGGGCGTCTCCTCAGGCCTTGGTTTCTTCATTGACGATGCGATCGACCACGTGGGCGCCGTGGCGCACCAGCAGCTCGTAGTCCTGCAGGATCATTTCCTTCTTCACGCCGGTCTGCACCGCGCTCTGGGTGCGTTCCAAGGTGCTCAAGTCTTCCAGCAGGACATCGCGCAGGGCGACCTTCATGTATTCGAGATAGAAGCGACCGCCGGCAGTCTTCATTTCCGGGTAGTACACGCGCGCCTCCAGCAGGGTCTTGCCCTGGGAGATCGGCCGGAAGTTGTAGGCCTGGAAGTAGTTCGGACGCAGCGACAGGTAGAAGTCCGGAAACACGACATTGATGTCGAAGAGCCAGTTCTCGTGGCCGGTCCAGTTCATGCCCTTGGGCAGGTCTTCCTTGCGGAAGTGGTAGCTGGCCGCCCCCATGCCGGCGCGCAGTGCGGCGGCAGCAATGGGCTTCTTCACGGCCGAGTCGGCGATGGCCTTGCTGGCCTCCGCGCCACCGGCGGTCACCGCATTGGGATTGCCGTAGACCGACTTGGGATTGCCGGCGATGGACAGGCGTCGATGGAATTGTCCGCACAGTGCATCCAGGGGCGGCATGGCGCCGTCTTCGGCGGTATCGATGGCATCGGCGATCGAATGGCCGTGCACATAGGCCACGTGGTAGGCCTCCTGGAATGCGTCCAGCGCCAGCTTCCAGTTGCAATTGACCACCGTGGTCCACTGGAAGCCGGTGGTGATCTTATCGAAGGGATAGCCTTCGATATCACCGAACATGGGTTGCAGGAACTGCGCCAGCGACAGTTCCGGGGTGGGATCGAGGTTGATGAAGATGAAGCCTTGCCAGACTTCGCAGGCCACGCGCGACAGACCGTGGTCGCACTTGTCCAGATCGAAGAAGGAGCCCTCTTCCGGCACGCCGGTCAGGTTGCCCTGCAGATCATAGGCCCAGCCGTGGAACTTGCAGAAGAACTTGCGCGCCTGGCCGCGTTTCTCATAGACGATCTGGTTCATGCGGTGCGAGCAGACGTTATGCATGGCATTGATTGCGCCCTGCTTGTCGCGTACCACGATGATGGAAGCTTCGCAGGCTTCCAGGTCCTTGACGAAGTAGTCGCCGGCGGCGGGAATCTCTTCCACGCGCCCCACGTGCAGCCAGGTCTTCTTGAAGATCCTGGCCTGCTCCTTGTCGTAGTAGGCGGTGGAGATGTATGGCTCGACAGGAACAGGCCCCTTGCCCAGTTCCGGATAGCGATCGTGCAGATGCAGCTTGATGACCTTGTTCATGAGCTCCCTCACTCGTGGATGGCAGGCCCGATCAGAGAGGGGCCTGAGAACCGATGCGTCCTAATAACGAATGTCATTCTGTATTCCGCAAAAATGAATGTCAAGCGTTTTTGATCGATTTCAAGGACAGGTGAAAAAGGGCCTGGCGACACGTCTTCAGCATGCTGCACCACAACACGACAGCGGGCTGCAGCGACGCACGCCGGGGTAGCGGATTCGCCCTCTTAGCGCACCGGCATCGCACCTATACCGCACCAATATCGCGCTCAAAAGCGAATATTGTTTAAAGGATTCACCGTTGTGGGGAAGAGAGAAGATCGGGGGGCAGGGACAGCAGGAAAGGGCTTGCGTGCTAGAATCCACGCCATTCATTACCAGCACGCAAGAGGAATCGTGGCGCAAATCAAGAAGAGCGGCATGCGCGAGGCCATTCTGGAGTCGGCCTTCGATCTGTTTTCCCGCAAGGGCTATACGCCGACCACCATGGCCGAGATCGCACGGGCGTCGAACATGACCGTGGCCAATCTCTATGTGTACTTCGATTCCAAGCTGGCCATCCTCTATGAGATCTACCAGCCCTGGCTGGAACAGCAGCTGCAGGCGCTGGCCGAGTCGGTCCGCAAGTTCCGCACGCCGCGCTCACGCCTGCGCCGGGTCTTCACGGGGATCTGGGGCGACATACCAGCCAGCGATCATTCCTTCGCCAACGCGCTGATCGAAGCCCTGGCCGTGTCGCCCCAGGGCATGACCAAGCCCAATACGCTGCTGATGGATGTGGAAACCTTCCTGACGGCCCTCATCAGCGAGTCGCTCCCCCCGGAGCGTGCTCACCTGGTGCGCAACGACCTGCTGGCCCATGTCATCTGGATGGCATTCGATGGCTTCACCATCAACCAGCATCTCGGCGACGTGCGCGATGTCAGTGCCATCGCCGACATCATGACCAATCTGCTGCTGGGCGAGACAGAGGCACCGGCAGCGGCCCCGGAAACTCCGGCCGCCCCCAAGCGAACCGCCCGCAAGGCGCGGGCGGAATAACAAAACAAAGCAGAATGCGCGCCCCACGGGCGCGCACACCCGGCGTTCAGGCGACCAGCACCACCTTGCGGCATTCCTCGCGCTTTTCATTGAAGATACGGTAGCCCTCGGCCGCCTGTTCCAGCGGGAGGCGATGGGTGATCAGCGCTTCCGGGCGCAGCCAGCCATCCTCGATGCTGTTGAGCAATTCCGGCATGTACTGTTGTACGTGGGTCTGGCCGGTCTTGACGGTGACACCCTTCTCGAAGATGTCGCCAAACAGGAAGCCATGGATGAAGCCGGCGTAGACGCCCGGCACGCTCAGCGTCCCGCCCCGTCGTACCGAAGCAATACACTGCCGCAGGGCCTGGCCGCTGCTGCCTTCCAGCTTGAGCGTGGTCAACGCCGTCTCCAGCACACTGCCCTTGGCCTCGAAACCGACCGCGTCGATCACCCCGTCGACCCCACGCCCGGCGGTATTGGCGATGATGTATTCGCCAGGATCGACATGATCGAAGTTCACCGGAATGACGTCGTACTGCTCCACCGCGAAGCGCAGACGATAGTCATGATGGTCCACCATGAAAATCTTTTCCGCCCCCAGCATGCGCGCACACGCGGCGGCCATCTGGCCGACCGGGCCGGCGCCGTAGATGGCCACGCTGCTGCCCTCGCGCACGCCGGCATTCTTCACCGCCTGATAACCGGTGGGCAGGATATCGCTCAGGAAGAGCACCTGCTCATCGGCCAGGGCGGAGTCGATGCGGATCGGGCCGACATCGGCCTTCGGTACCCGCACATATTCCGCCTGTCCGCCCGGCATGCCGCCATACAGATGGCTGTAGCCGAACAGGGCAGCTCCCGGGCGTATGCCCTTGGCATTCATGATGGCGCCACGGTCGGGGTTGGTGGTCTCGCAGGCGGCGTAGAGATGCTGGTCGCAGAAAAAACATTGTCCGCAGGCGATCACGAAGGGCACCACCACGCGGTCGCCCTTCTTGAGTCGCTGCACGGCCGGCCCCGCTTCCATCACCACGCCCATGAATTCATGGCCGAGGATGTCGCCGGACTTCATGGCCGGTATCTTGCCGCGATAGAGGTGCAGGTCGGAGCCGCAGATGGCGGTGGCAGTGACCTTGAGGATGATGTCATCGGCTTCCTGGATGATGGGATCGGCGACCGTCTCCACTCGTACGTCGTGGGCCGCGTGATAAAGCAATGCGCGCATGGAATCTCCTTGTTCTGGTGGGCTGATCTGGAACGGGCTCAGCGCGGTGCGCGGACGTCGTCCTGCACGATGTCGAACTCGGGCTTGGCGATTTCCTTGTTGGCGTTGTCGGTGCTGGTCTCGCGATTCTCGATGTGATCGCCACGCGCCGGCTGCGCAGTGGCCTGGTCACTGGATTGGGCGGGGCTGGGGTTGGCGCGGGTGGGCAATTTCGATTCGATGGCCATGGCGTTCTCCTCAAGAGTGATGGGGGGATGGTCCCTGCTATCTCGACTAATGGTCTGCCGGACTGAAACCCAGACTAGGCCAAGCCACTCGAACCGGGCCATCAGTGCGACCCGCCAAGGCTTGTGGGCGGCTGCTGTCGGACATGTCGGTCGGACTTGATGAGTCGGCTGGGGGGAGCAGCACCCTCGCTGATTCCGTCGCGCCTGTCGGCGCGAGGGTGCGCATAATCGCGGCGTGCGCCGACATACGCCGCGGCGTGGCTCGGCTAGGATCAATATTCCTCAAAGCAGCTAAAGCAGGCAGCGCAGCCCGCCTGCACCGACATCCGCAAAGGAAAAGGAGACGCATCATGACCGACGCCCTGAACAAGCACCACCATCCGGCCGACACCTCTGGTCCCAAGGATCTGGAGCAGAAAGGCAATCCCCCTACCGGGACCAACGAGCGCGACATGCTCGACGGTGGCGAGCGCCACGTGCCGGGGGACAGCGACAAATACGGCTCCAAAAATAAACCGGAGGGCGGCAATTATTCCGACCAGGACATGCGGGAAAACAGCCCGCAACTGTAATCTGGCAAGTCAGCCGATGAGTCGAGGCCACCGTGGCGTCGCGCTGTGAGCGGCGGAGCCCGCATTACAGGCATTACAGGCATTACAGCGCGGACAGGTCGGGACGGGACGGTGCGCAGTCGTCCCGATCAAATTCCGCCAGCACCATTTCCACCTGCAGGCACTGCAGCTTGAGATCCTTGATCGCCCGCCGGTAACGGCGAAAATCCTTCCGGTCGGGGAGCTCATCCCCGCCTTTGCTCATCCTTACCGCATCATGCACGATGCCCTGGAGGATACCCGCCGCCTGCTCGTGCGAGGCCTTGAGCCGATTCACGCTTTCGATCAGTGCCTGTCTTTTCTTCATTTCGTGTTCCCGTTACTTGCTTGTACTTGCTAGCGCTTGCTCGTCGTCCGTGCAGGTTTCCCCTGACTGGACAGGCAATGGAGTTTGCCGTCCGTCAGTTTGTTCCACGAAGGTCCAAGCCAATGCCCATCCATAGTGGATCGCGCCGCCTTGGCGGCCTGCTACTACGGCCCATTGGCGCTACGGCCGGGCATCTGCTCTTCTTCAATTCCGCTGGCATTACTGACAGTCCATACCGACCTCTCTTCGTCCGGTACGCCGATATCACCGATAAAGCCCTCGACCTAAGATGAGGACTCGTAGGGAAGCAAAGCCCTGCGATTCATCCCCCTCATCATCATAAGGAGATACATCATGGCAAATCAGAACCAAGGATCGACCAGCAACCGTGGCTTCGCTTCGATGGATGAAAGCAAGCAGCGCGAGATCGCCAGCCAGGGCGGCAAGGCTGCCCATGAAAAGGGAACCGCGCACGAATTCAGTTCCGATGAAGCACGCGAAGCGGGCCGCAAGGGTGGTCAGAACAGCCACAGCGGCGGTAACCAGAGCAACAACCGTTAGTCGTAGCGACTCCCGGGAGTCATACGACTGCGGCTGTGCTCGCTAGTACCGCCAGGGCAGTACCAGCAGCATAGGCAGCGGGCCTTCCTCGGGCCCGCTCTCCTGCCTTGCTGCCTTGCTGTCTTGCCTTGCCTTCCCGCCGGGGTCACGCAATGCTCGCTTTCCCCTACCTTCAACCAGGAGACCAGCATGACCGTCAAGACCTTGAAAGACCTCTTCATCCACAGCCTCTCCGACGTCTATAGCGCGGAAAAGCAATTGACCCGCGCGCTCCCCCGGCTGGCCCGGGCAGCTACTACGCCCGAGCTGCGCCAGGCCTTCGAACAACATCTGGAAGAGACTCAGGGACAGATCGAACGTATCGACAGGCTAGTGGAAAACAGCGAATTGCGGCTCAAGCGCGTGAAGTGCGTGGCCATGGAAGGGCTGGTGGAAGAAGGTCGCGAGCAGATCGATGAAATCGAAAAAGGAGCAGTGCTCGACGCCGCTCTGATCGGCGCTGCGCAAAAAGTGGAGCATTACGAGATTGCCACCTATGGGACCTTGTGCGCCCTGGCCAAGCAACTCGGGCTGGACGAGGCCGCCAAGTTGCTCGACGAAACCCTGCAGGAAGAAAAGGCGACCGACCAGAAGCTCAGCAAGCTCGCGCTGCAGCAGGTCAACGAGAAACTGGCCGCGTGATCAACCCATAAGGGGTCCGCCGGGGTCACCTCCCGGCCCGGAGCGCGGACCGCCTTCCGAGCCGATTTAACAGGTCGCTTCCGAAAGGGAGCGACCTGTTTTTCTGTGCGCCCAGATCAGGGCGCCTTGACGGTAATGTTGATTCCATGGGCCATCATGTGACCGTAGGAATGGTCTTTTCCATCGGCGAACTGAGCGGTGAGCTTGTATTTGCCGGGCGGGAGGGTGAGCATGGTTTCGCTCTGCCCCTGGTCCAGATGCAGATGGGTGTCGTCATGCGGGATGGTCTCGCCCTTGCCGATGGGCGAATGGTTGATCAGGATGTGGTGATGACCGGTACCCTCGACCAGCTTGCCGGCCGGACGGGTGGTCATCGAGTGGGCTGCCAGGCGGACGCGGAAAGGACTGGTCACCGTCTGACCGCTCTTGGGTTCGAGAATGCTGAGGGTAGGTTCATCGGCGTGGGCCATCTCGCCCCCGAGCGAAAACAGGAGAAGGGCCAGGCAGGGAGCAGTGAAGAACCGGCCTTTGTGGTGCGGGGATTTACGTACAGATAGGAACATAGCGGACTCCTTGATGAGTTGAAATTGTCGAGTTCGGGACGAGCCGTTGCTCACCGTAGCCGTACTGCACAGCTCACAGCGAGAGCGGCCCGCGCTCGGCCGCCGGCAGACCGGCGTGCAGCTTTCCGAGCAGGATGCGCAGTTGCGCACGATAGTCGAGCACCACATTGCGACGGCAATACGGCGCCCATGCCGGGTCGGGTGGCGCCTCCCTTCTGGCCGGCTGCGATTGCGGCATGCGCATCTGGGTGGCCTGGGTCAGGCTGGCGCGCAGTTCCAGCAAGGTCATCGCCACCGTGCGATAGGTATGGCGGGCTTCTAGCTGAACGCCACAGGCCGCGCAGACCAATGCCAGCCTGCGCTGGACATCCTGCCCTGCATGCGGCGCGTCCCCCTCGCGCCAGGCCGCCCCGAAGAGCAGCGAACCGGCGTAGTCGAGATAGGCCTCCAGGCAGAAGGACAACATCACCAGCGCCGAGAGGAACACCCAGCGCGAGCCGGCGACCTCTTCACCGGCTTTCCGGATCAGGAGGTCGGCGCCGTTCCAGAGTTCGACGTAGGTCAAGGTCTGCGCATCCTGCGGCAGCGGGGGCAGTCTGGCATCGGCAGGATCCCGGGAAGCGTTCATGGCTGGCCTGTTCAAGAAAGCGCGGTGTCCATCACCATCATCAGCACGAAACCGACGAGCAGGCAGCAGGTCGCCGGCAAGGCGTCATGACGTCGATGCGGATCGGGAATCACCTCGTGCGCCAGTACGAACAGCATGGCCCCTGCCGCGCCGCCCAACGCCCAGGGCAGCATTACCGAAGACCAGGCCACCACCGCCGCGCCAGCGACCGCCGCGAGCGGTTCCACCAGCCCCGAGAGGATGCCGCAACCGATAGCGTCGGCGCGGGAATAACCAATGCCGCGCAGGGCGGTCGCAACGATCATGCCCTCCGGAATATCCTGTAGTGCAATGCCGAAGGTCAGCACTGACGCCTGCTCCGGCGCGACACCACCGTAGGCCACGCCAACCGCCAGACCTTCCGGCAGGTTGTGCAGCCCGACGGTGAGCACGAACAGCCACACCCGACGCAGCGCCGCCTGCCGCGCCAACTCGTCATGTCCCTGCCCGGCTCGTTGCAGTGCCAGCACCAGCACGGCGCCGGCCAACACGCTGGCACCGATCACCAGGCTGCCGGTGGACTTGCCCACCCCACCCTGCTCCAGCGCTTGCATGGCGGGCAGGATCAGCGAAAACACCGACGCTGCCAGCATGACACCGGCACCGAATCCGGTGCAGCAGTCCGCCACACGGGCAGAAAAGCGGCGCGAGAAAAGCAGCGGCAAGGTGCCGGCAGCGGTTGCAGCGGCGGCAGCCATGCCACCGCAATACGCAAGCCAGACGCGCTCATCCCGTGCGCTCCACCAGCCCAGGGCACCGGCCACCACGATGACGCCCACCATCACCAACGGCCAGCTCAGGCGCATGGGTTGTGGCTGCGCGGGCAGGTCGCATGACGCAGGCGACGCTGACTGCAGCGCTGCCTGAGGATCAGGCGCGGGGGTCAGGGAATACTCCACTTTCTTGAGCATGCATGTCCTTCTGTTTCCGTAATGCGAGGATGCCGGTCCTGCGGCGGGATGAGCTGACTGCCTGAGGTCATGGTGATCAGCGTGATCACGGTGATCAGGAGGTGACGCGACATCGGCAGTGCGTCACGATCAGGGAAGTCTATCGGGTGCGCACGATCCTCCCCATCGGACGAACACTGAATCGGGGCGCTGTGCTCGTCCGACGCCCGCCTGAAAATTCCGGCTGATCAGCCTGGGGGCTGCTGTTGCGCTAAGGATGTCCGACACCGGTCGGCGTGACCGATCACCGCATGTTTTCCGCTATCGCCGATGGTATGGCTGAGCACCCGCAACTTAGGATCAAGGCTCTGTCTATCGCTAAATGCGATTGACCGATCAAGTCCGTGTGCTTTGTTTTCAACCCTCGCTTCGACCCTGAAACCGCCAAGGAGACCCTCACCATGTTTGCCCACAACAAACGACTGCAATACACCGTACGCGTTGCCGGCCCCAATCCCGGGCTGGCCAACCTGATGCTGGAACAGTTCGGCGGCCCGCAAGGCGAACTCGCCGCTGCCTGCCGCTACTTCACCCAGGCCATCGCCGAGGATGATCCCGGCCGCAAGGACATGCTGTTCGACATCGCCACCGAAGAACTGAGCCACCTCGAAGTGATCGGCAATATCGTGGTGATGCTCAACAAGGGCGCCAAGGGCAAGCTGGCCGAAGGCGTGGAAGAAGAAGGGACGCTCTACAAGGAGATCACCGGGGCCGGTAACGACAGCCACATCACCCAGGTGTTGTATGGCGCCGGCGCGCCGCTGGTCAATTCGGCCGGGGTACCTTGGACGTCCGCTTATGTGGACACCATCGGCGAACCTACGGCCGACCTGCGTTCCAACATCGCGGCCGAAGCACGGGCCAAGATCGTGTATGAACGGCTCATCAATCTGACCGATGATCCAGGCGTGAAGGAAGCGCTGGGCTTCCTGATGACGCGTGAAATCGCGCACCAGAAATCCTTTGAAAAGGCGCTCTATTCCATTCGCCCAAACTTCCCGCCCGGAAAGCTGCCTGGCGATCCGCGTTTCTCCAAGGTCTACGTCAATCTTTCGCAGGGCTTGGGTGAGCAGACCGGACCGTGGAACGATGGCGAGCAGTGGGAGCGACTCGATGGCGCCGACGCCCTCACGCCGGTCGACGGTGGCGACGGACAGGCGAGCGTGGAACTGAGCGACGACGATCAGGCCGTGCTGGATCAACTGGCGGCGCGTACCGCATCCGCGCAGGATGGCGAGCCGCTGACCGGGGCTGAAATCGGTTCTGCCGATGCTGACCTGAAGGCCAAGCGTCCCTGAGGACTGACTTTCTACTTCATGACGATCTGCCTCGCACCGGCCGGCTGCCGGCTGCGAGGCAGTTTCGTCTGCAAAGAGGATATTCCATGACTAGCGTACAGCCGACCGTGGCAGTCTTTCCCTTCCCCAGCCTGACGATGGCGCAGCGCGCCTATGATGCCCTGCGCGATCGGGGCGTGACGCCGCAACAGATGGAGCTACGGGTGATGGATGATGAGGCGGGGCCCTCCAGCGGCAACTTCATCCTTGAGTACAAGGAGACTGATGTCCACTTCGATAGCAGCTGGATGGACATGCTCAGCAACCGGGATGATCCCAATGTGGGTGCCGGCCGGCAGGAAGTGTTCTGGTCCTGCGAAGCGCTGCTGCTGGTGACCACCGAGGACGCGCACCTGCTCAATGCCTTGCGTGAAGTCTATCGCGCCAGCGGCATGGACTTCGATGCCCTGCACTGATTGCAGTGAGCTTGCCCAGGCAGGCGGCTAGGTCGCCTGCGACTGCAGCCAGGCCTGGACCTGATCGCTGGCCAGCGGCATGGCGAACAGGTAGCCCTGGCCGTGCGTGGCACCCAGTTCGCGCAGGCGTTGCAGATGCTGCGGGGTTTCCACCCCCTCCACCACGCAGGCCAGCTCCATGTCGTGGGTCAGCGCCAGCAAGGACTTGACGATCTTGTAGCTGACTTCGTTGTGTTCGATATCGGCCACGAAGCTCTTGTCGATCTTGATGCGGGTCAGCGGCAGGGCATGCAGGTGACTGAGGCTGGCATAGCCGGTACCGAAATCATCCAGGGTGATGCCACAGCCGAGCTCGCGCAGGGCTGAGACCAGCTGGCGGGATTTCTCCAGGTCCTGCAGCACGGCGGTCTCGGTGATTTCCAGGTCCAGGCGCGAGGGGCTGAAGCCTGAACTGGTGATGACCTTGACGACCTCGGCCATCCCCTCGCTGGTGTTGATGTCGTTGGCCGACAGGTTGAACGACAGGCGCAGCGACGGCGGCCACGATGCAGCCGCCTGCAATGCCTTCTTCAGCAGAATCACGCTCAGCTGGTTGATGATGCCCATGCGCTCGGCAGCGGGAATGAATTCGATCGGCGCAACGGCGCCCTTGGTGGCGCTGTGCCAGCGTGCAAGGGCTTCGAAGCCGATGGGCTGGCAATCATCCAGGCGTACGATGGGTTGGAAGAACACCGACAGCTCGCGCTCGAAATCAGCCAGCCGCAAGGCCTGTTCGATATTGGCGTTGCGCTGGATCTGTGCCTTGTCGCGCTCGGAGAACAGCGTGATGGTGCCGCGTCGCTCGCGCTTGCCCTGGTAGAGCGCATAGTCCGCATGCTCGTAGAGGGAGGTGGCATCGACCGCCATGTCCGGAAAGGTGGCCACGCCTACAGAGGCTGCAATCTGCACGGTGGCCTTGTAGAGCATGAAAGGCCGGCGCAAGGCGGCGCAGATGCGCGTGCCGAAGGCCTGCAGGGCGGCGTCGCCGAGGTCGTCATCGATGATGACGGCGAATTCGTCGCCGCCCAGGCGCGCCAGGTGGAAACGCTCGTCCTGGCACAGCGCCCAGAGGCGTTGCCCCACCTCCCTCAACAACTGGTCACCATGGGTATGGCCGTACAGATCGTTGACCGCCTTGAAGCCGTCGAGGTCCAGGATGACCACCGCGAAACGCTGGCCGGAGGCGGTGGCGCGGCTACAGATGTGGTCCAGCTGGGAGAAGAACTTGCGGCGGTTGGGGATGTCGGTGAGTGAATCCAGATTGGCCAGGCGCAGGTTTTCGTCGCTCAGCAATGCGGTCTTGACCTGGGCATCGATGAGGCGGGTGAAGTCGCTGTAGTGGCTGTTGACGATGGCCAGCATGCCGATGGTCACCAGCACCACGTTGAGGGCCGCCGCCACGAACACGGGCACATGGGTGGAGATGAAAAAGACGGTGAAGATGCCGTTGACGATCAGGGCCACCGACAGCGCCGCCGAACGCAGATACATCAGGCAGAAGATGCAGCAGATGACAGTGATGCCCATGTAGAACGCCACATGCGCCTGGGCATAGCTGTCGCCGTAGGGGAACAGCATCACCGACCACAAGGAAAAGCCCAGGGCGATGGGAGCCGCCAGGAAATTGGTACGTTTGAGCGCCCGGGCGGCCATGCCCGGTGTCGGGTCGACGTGGCGGCCACGCCACCAGAAGCTCAGCCGGGTGGCGCACAGCACCGTCAGCAGGGCCGGGAAATAAAGCCCCAGCCAGTGCGGTGCCAGATCCAGATAGGTATAGGCCAGCGCCCAGCTGTTGATCAGCAGGATCAGGTACATCATGGGCATCTTCCCGGAGAAGGCCCGGTACTGCGCGATCAGCAGTTCCGGCTGATCGTAGTTCACGCGCCAATAGCGGCGCACCATGCTCATCAATGCGGAGGGAGCCATCCTGTACCCCGTGCCGTGTCATCGTGCGCATCAGCCCGCACAGCGGGCGGGATGGGTAGCGAGATGGCGGCCATCGTTATGTTGTCATTCGGTCAGCTATTATAGCCGCGACCGGTCACCGCCAAGATCAGGAAATGCCTGATACCGTGCGGCTTTCCGGCTTACAACAATACCCGCAGGAAAGCCTGTTGCCGCGTCCTGGTGCCGTCATCCATGCAGCAGCGCAAGTTATCCCGGCACCAGCGTCGAGCTGCAAGTTGCGGGGTTGTCCTACATCGTTCGGCCAAAGGCTCATCTACAATCTGGCGTAACCAGAAATCAAGGTGTGCCATGTCCATGCTCCCCTCCCATGCCGCTCCACACACGCCCATTGCCCGATCGCCGGTACCGTCGGCCGCCGTGCCGGCGGCGTTTCTGGCGGTCGACGCGCAGTGGCGGGTGGTCTTCATGGACGAAGCCGCCATGACATTGCTGGCGGCGCCGGCAGGGACGGTGACGGGGGAGTTGATCTGGCAGGTCTGCCCGGCGCTGGTGGGCAGCGCACTGGAAGCGCCATTGCGCGCTAGCCTGGCCGATGGCCAGAGCCGGCAATTCCTGTTCACCCCACCGGGCCAGGCGCAATCCTACGAAGTGATCTGCAGTGCCGGCACGCAGGGCCTGTCAGTGAGCCTGCGTGCCGGTGCCCGCCAGCAACAGCAACAACAGCAGCAACAATCCGAGCGCCGCCTGCATGAGAGCGAGACCCGCTTCCAGCTGATGACCAGCGCCATCCCGCAGATCGTGTGGATCACCAATGCCCTGGGCGATCTGGAATTCGTCAATGACCAGTGGCACGCCCATGTCGGCAACACGGCGGCCGAGGACAGCCTGGGCAGCTTCGATGCGTTGGTGGCACGCCACGTCCATCCCGATGATCGCGTACTGACCGCGCAGGCCTGGCAGCACGCCCGTCATACCTGCTGCGAACTGTCGGTGGAACACCGCATCGGCAATGCGCAGGGCCAGTATCGCTGGTTCCTCACACGCGGCAAGCCGCAGCTGGCCGCTGACGGTACGACCATCCTGCACTGGTATGGCACCTCCACCGATATCCACGCGCAGAAGGAAGCGGTGGCCGAACTGGCGCGCCTGACCGATGATTCCGAACGACGCCGGCGCTTCTACGAAAGCTTCCTGTCCACCACGCCCGACCTGGCCTATGCCTGGGACCTGAATCACCGCTTCACCTACGCCAACCGGGTGCTGTTGCAGATGTGGGGCAAGAGCTGGGACGAGGCCATCGGCAAGACCTGCCTGGAGCTGGGCTACGAGCCATGGCATGCCGAGATGCACAGCCGCGAGATCGAGCAGGTGCGCGCCACCAAGCGCCCGGTGCGCGGCGATGTGCCCTTCAACGGCACCTTCGGACGCCGCATCTACGACTACATCATCTTCCCCGTGCTGGGTCCGGATGGCGAAGTCGAGGCCGTGGCCGGCACCACCCGCGACGTCACCGACCGCAAGAACAGCGAAGCCCGCCAGCATGCGCTGTTCCGCCTGGCCGAAGCGATCCGCGCTGCCGAATCACCGTCGGCCATCGCTACGGCTGCCGCCCACATCATCGGAGAGACGCTCAGCGCCCGCTGGGTCAGCTACCGTTCGCTGGGGCCGCAACAGCAAGCCCAGGTCGAAGGCGACTGGTGCTTCCAGGGACGTGCCGACAATTGCGAGGCGCTGGCCCTGCATGACCAGCAGCGCATCAGCCACGCCCTGCGCAGCGGCAGCGTGGTGCTGGTGGGCGACGTCGCCCGTGACGCGCGCACCGCCGCCATCGCGCAGCAGCACCTGGCGCTAGGGGTGGCGGCCTTCATGGATGTCCCCATCATCGAACAGGGCGAGCTGGTGGGCATCGTCTACGTCAGCAGTCATGTGCCGCGCACCTGGACCGACAACGAGCTGGCCATCGTGCGCGAAGTCAGCCAGCAGACCCGCGCCGCCTTCGAACGCATCCACAACCAGCAGGCCCTGGCGGCCAGCGAGGCACGCCTGCGCGAGATCAATGAATCGCTGGAAGCCCAGGTCAGCGCCCGTACCCAGGAACTGATGGCGACCGAGGAGGCGCTGCGCCACTCGCAGAAGATCGAGGCCATCGGGCAGCTCACCGGCGGCCTGGCCCACGATTTCAACAACCTGCTGGGTGGCATCACCGGCAGCCTGGACCTGATGCGCGTGCGCCTGGTGCAGGGGCGTGGTGATGAATTGTTCCGCTACATCGACCTGGCGGCGCGCAGCGCACAACGCGCCGCTTCGCTGACGCAACGCTTGCTGGCGTTCGCGCGTCGGCAGACGCTGGCGCCACGGCCCACCAACGTCAATACCCTGGTGGCGGGGATGGAAGACCTGATCCGCCGCACCATCGGCCCGGCCATCACGCTGGAAGTGGTCGGCGCAGTCGGCCTGTGGCCGACCTTCGTCGATGGCCCGCAACTGGAAAGCGCGCTACTGAACCTGTGCATCAATGCACGCGACGCCATGCCCGGCGGTGGACGCCTGACCATCGAGACTGCCAACAAGTGGCTGGAGGACAAATGGGCGCAGGAACGTGACCTGCCGCCGGGCCAGTATGTCTGCATCTCGGTGACCGACACCGGAACCGGCATGCCGCCGGATGTGCTGGCGCGGGCTTTCGATCCCTTCTTCACCACCAAACCCATCGGCGAGGGTACCGGCCTGGGGCTGTCGATGGTGTATGGCTTTGCGCGCCAGTCGGGCGGGCAGGTGCGTCTGTACTCGGAAGTGGGCCAGGGCAGCACGGTCTCGCTCTACCTGCCGCGCCATGATCTGGAAGCCGAGGGCGAAGAGCCTGAGACCAGCGAGGCGCACCAGGCCGCAGGCAGTGGCGAGGTGGTGCTGGTGGTGGATGACGAGGCCTCGATCCGCATGCTCACGGCCGAAGTCCTCAATGACGCCGGCTATGCCACGCTGCAGGCCGAGGATGGTCCGGCGGCACTGCGTATCCTGCAGTCATCGGCCCGCATCGACCTGCTGATCACCGACGTCGGCTTGCCGGGCGGTCTCAACGGTCGCCAGGTGGCCGATGCGGCGCGGGAAGCACGCCCTGGCCTGCAGGTGCTGTTCATCACCGGTTATGCGGAAAATGCGGCCTTCGGCAACGGCCATCTGCAGCCGGGCATGCAGTTGCTGACCAAGCCCTTCAAGCTGGAAACGCTGGCGCGGCGGGTCGAGGCCATCCTGGAAAACCGCAGCACCAGCTCCTGAAAGCTGCCGGCTTCAACGGCCGGGCACCGCCCCTGCTCCGGTGTCGATCGCACCCAGGCGCCACGACACCCGGCGCGCCGAGGCCGCCAGCAGTTGCCCCACTTCGCCTGCAAAGTCCGTATCGTAGCTGCCGCTGCTGCCCATCACCGCCATCACCAGCGCCAGTTGGCCGGCATGGTTGAAGACTGGTGCGGCCAGTGTATTGATGCCCGGCACCGGGCGCCCCAGTGCCTGGTCCATGCCGTCCGCCCGGATCTGGCGCAGGCGCGCTGCGTAGTCATGACGCAGTGCGCCGTCGCCATGGAGGACGGTGTCGGCCTGCACGCCTTCCATGCGGATCGCATCCATCGCCAGCGCGCCGGCCAGCGTGTCGGCTGGCTGATGGGCTGCGCAGACGCGACCGATGGCGGTATGCACCATCGATAGCACGGTACCGATACGCAGGCTGACGTGCTGCGGGCGCGAGGATTCTTCCAGCCGCACCACGGTCGGCCCCAGCGGGCCGAATACCGCCAGCGCCACCGACAGGCCGGTCGCCTCGACCAGCGGCGCCACTTCGGCCTCGGCCTCGCGCAACGGTGAGAGTCGCTGCAGGGCCGCCAGTCCCAGTTCCAGGCTCAATGGCCCGGGGAAGAAATTGCCCTGGGCATCACGCGCCAGCAGGCCGATCTTCTGCAGGCTCACCAGATGCGGGAAGGCCTTGGCCGCGGGCATGCCGGCCAGTCGCGCCAGGTCGCCCAGTGGCAGCGGATGGGCCGCTTCCAGCAGGGCTTCCAGCAGGGCGCCGGTGCTGTCCAGCGACTGGATGCCGCGCTGCGCCTGCGCTTTGGCGCCGTCATCGGCTTCATCGGCTTCGTGGGGCATGTCGTGCAGGCGCGTCATGCGGTGCACTCCCCGCCGGCACCGGCCAGCGTGTGACCGATGGCCTCGATGCAGATGCGCAACTGACGCGCCACGGCACCACGCCAGCCGGCATCGATGACGCCGCTTGTGCCGATCACGGTCACCAGCAGCTGCAATTGGCCGGCGGCATCCAGCAAGGGCATGCACAGGCTGGTCACGCCCGGACTGGGGACATCGACGGCGCGTTCCATGCCGCGCTTGCGGATGGCATCCAGCGTTTCAAGGAATTGCTTCAATTGCGACCTGGGCGCGCCGGGGTGCTGGGCCTCCCATTGCGCCTGCCATGCGGTCGCCGGCCGGAAGGCACAGCAGGTGCGGCCGGTGGCGGTATCGGCCAGCGCCATCACGGTCCCCACATGCAGGTTCACGTGCAGCGGCTTGCCGGCATGGGCGTAGTGGACGATGGTCGGGCCTTCCGGCGTAGGCAGGGTGAGCGCCACGCTCAGGCCGGTGTCTTCGCTCAGTTGCTGCACCTGCGGCAAGGCCAGCTGGTAGGCCGGCTCCTGAGCCAGGCGCGCCATGCCCAGACGCAGCGCCAGCGGGCCGGCCTCGTAACGACCATCTGCCGGGGTGCGCTTGATCAAGCCGAGCCGCAACAGGCTGACCAGGTAGGTATGGGCTTGTGCCGAGGACAGCGCAGCCGCACTCGCCAGTTCGACCAGCGGCATGGGCTGGCGGGTCTGGGCCAGGGCCTGCAACAGCCGACCGGCCACTTCCACGCTCTGGATGCCGCGCTGGGGCTTGACGGGGCTTGCACTCATCGGGGATTCCGTTGGGTCATGGAGAAAATCGAACACTGAAAATGCACAAGGGCACAGCGGCAGGCAAGCCCAGTTCGGACCGGACATCAGCGCCCATGCCACACTGCGCCAGGTCGGGATTCTAATCCATGTCGCCATGGCAAGAACGCGGGATGTCGGCGAGCAAACAAAACTGGCATTAGTACATAACAAGCAGATTTGACATTGACTAATCATATTCTGCTGACTAAGATGCCATCACCCTGCTCACTCCAGGCAACAACAAGAACGTTTGACCCCCATTGACCCATGACGGCGTGGACGGAGACATCCCCTGATGGCGCAAGCCATGTCCATGTACGTCCCACCTATTTGAACGAGGCAGACATGGCCAAGGCATTTGCATCCCAGGCGGATCTTGACGCCAAGAAAATCACCTTTGAACGCATCTCGGAAAACGCCTACGCGTACACCGCCGAGGGCGATCCCAACTCCGGCGTCATCATCGGCGACGACAGCGTCATGGTCATCGACACCACCGCCACGCCGGCCATGGCGCAGGACCTGATCGCGCGCATCCGCAGCATCACCGACCTGCCCATCAAGTACGTGGTGCTGTCGCACTACCACGCGGTGCGGGTGCTGGGCGCGTCGGCCTATCTGAAGGAAGGTTGCGAGCAGGTCATCGCCAGCCGCGGCACCTTCGAAATGATCTCCGAACGCGGCGAGGCCGACATGAAGTCCGAGATCGAACGCTTCCCGCGCCTGTTCGCCGGGGTGGAGACGGTACCCGGCCTGACCTGGCCGACCATGGTGTTCGAACGCGAGATGACCCTCTTCATGGGCAAGCTGGAAGTGAAGATCGCCCACCTGGGCGCGGGCCATACCAAGGGCGATACGGTGGTCTGGATTCCCGGGCAGAAGGTGTTGTTCTCGGGCGACCTGGTGGAGTACGACGCCGCCTGCTATTGCGGCGACGCCCAGCTGGAACAATGGCCGGCCACCCTCGATGCCCTCTCGGCGCTACAGGCCGAGGCACTGGTGCCGGGACGCGGACCCGCACTGCGCGGGCGTGAACAGGTCGAGCAGGGCATCGCCTATACCCGCGACTTCGTCTCCACCCTGCTGCGCGCCGGGCGCGAGGCAGTGGCCGCGAAGATGGGCCTGAAGGAAGCCATGGCCCATGCCCGCACGCTGATGGACCCCAAGTTCGCCCAGGTCTTCATCTACGAACACTGCCTGCCCTTCGATGTCACCCGGGCCTATGACGAAGCCTCCGGCATCCATCACCCGCGCATCTGGACCGCCGCGCGCGACAAGGAGATGTGGACGGCGCTGCAGGCCTGAGCAAAGGGAGAGAGGAGACCGACATGAACAATATCTCTAGCATCGACACTGCGGCCATCGACTACCAGCAACAACGCTTCCCCTATCAACCCTGCGCCGAACAGACCCGGCCCGGCCATGCTCCTATCCATCCGGTGGTGGTCGTGGGAGCCGGCCCGGTCGGCCTGGTCACCGCAATCGATCTGGCCCGCCAGGGCATCAAGGTGGTGCTGGTGGACGACGACAATACCCTGTCCACCGGCTCGCGGGCGATCTGCTTCGCCCAGCGTACGCTGGATATCTTCGACCGCCTCGGCTGCGGCCAGCGCATGGTGGACAAGGGCGTAGGCTGGAATCGCGGCAAGGTCTTCCTGCGCGACCAGCCGGTCTATGAGTTCGACCTGCTGCCCGAACGCGGCCACGCCCGCCCGGCCTTCATCAACCTGCAGCAGTATTACGTCGAGGGCTATCTGCTGGAACAGGCACAAACCCTGCCCGACATCGACATCCGCTGGAGCAGCAAGGTCAGCGCCATCGAACACCATGCCGACCACGAAACGCTGACCGTGGACAGCCCAGAGGGCAGCTACCGCCTCAAGGCGCGCTACGTGGTGGCCGCCGATGGCGCACGCAGCCCATTGCGCAGGATGATGGGCCTGGAGAGCGTGGGCCATACCTTCCGCGACCGCTTCCTGATCGCCGACGTCCGGATGGACGCGCCCTTCCCGGCCGAACGCTGGTTCTGGTTCGACCCACCCTTCCATCCCAACCAGTCGGTATTGCTGCACCGCCAGCCGGATGAGGTCTGGCGTATCGACTTCCAGCTCGGCTGGGATGCCGACCCGGTGCTGGAGAAGACACCGGAAAAGGTGATCCCCCGGGTGCGTGCCCTGCTGGGGCCGGAGGTGCAGTTCTCGCTGGAATGGGTGAGCGTCTACACCTTTGCCTGCGTGCGCATGGCGCGCTTTCGCCATGGTCGCGTGCTGTTCGTGGGCGACGCCGCGCATTGCGTCTCGCCCTTCGGCGCGCGTGGTGCCAACAGCGGCATCCAGGATGCCGAGAACCTGGCCTGGAAGCTGGCCTGCGTGCTGCAGGGCCAGGCGCCGGAGAGCCTGCTGGACAGCTATGCCGACGAACGTGAATTCGCGGCCGATGAAAACCTGCTCAACTCCACCCGCTCCACCGATTTCATCACGCCCAAGAGCGGTGTCAGCCGGTGCTTCCGAGACGCCGTGCTGGACCTGGCGCGCGAGCACGACTTTGCGCGCAGGCTGGTCAACAGCGGCCGGCTGTCGCTGCCGGCCACGCTACACGCCTCGCCGCTCAACACCGGTGACCACGCATCCTTCAGCGCCGGCATGCAGCCCGGGGCAGCCTGCTGTGATGCGCCGCTGGGTGGCACCAATGGAACCAATGGAACCAGTGGTACCGACAGCAACGACGGCCGCGACTGGCTGTTGCGGCATCTGGGTGACAGCTTCGTGTTGATGATCTTCGCCCCTGCTGCCAACCTGGCGCCTTCACAGTTGCAGGAACTGGCCGGCATGACGCAGGCCCGACTGCCGCTGCGCTTGTTGTTCATCAGCGCAACACCGGCCACGCCGTCGGATTGCCAGGCCCTCGACAGCATGGGTGCGGTGGCCACCCAGGTCCACGACATCGAAGGTCTGGCCGCCCGGCGCTACGACATGCCCGCGCATGCCAGCGCGCCCGGCTGCTACCTGATCCGCCCCGACCAGCATGTCTGCGCGCGCTGGCGTGACATCGATGTGCTCGCCATCCTGCAGGCCCTGTGGCGGGCGACCGGCCATGCCGGCAGAGGCGATGCCATCGCCGTCAAGGATGCCGCCTGAGAGTCCACAACCCCCGATCCCCCCCGAGACCTTTGATCCCAACCCCGAGCCTACATCGACCAAGGAAAACACCATGATCCTGAATACCTCGCCCAACCTGGCGCGACCGGACGATTTCTATGAAGCCCTGATCGCCATGCACCGTGACCTAGATGACGACACCAGCCAGGCCGTCAATGCCCGCCTGATCCTGCTGTTGTGCAATCACATCGGCGGCCACGACGTCCTGCTGGAAGCCATGCAGCGCGCCCGCGCCAGCGTGACCCCGGCCACCGTCGCGGCAGCCTGAGCACTCACCCCTTCCACATCCCCAAGAGCGCCGGCACAGGCGCCTGACAACGGAGACAACCATGATCCACCCATCCCAGGGCGCCGGCACGCTGGCCGCCCAGCCCGCCTACGACCTCGGCGGCGCAGCCGAAGATGCCGTCTACCGCAAGGTCTGGCTACGCATCATTCCCTTCCTGTTCATCTGCTATGTCGTTTCCTTCCTGGACCGCATCAACATCGGCTTCGCGCAATTGCAGATGAAGCAGGACCTGGGCTTCAGCGACGCCATGTATGGCCTGGGCGCGGCCGTGTTCTACGTCGGCTACGTGCTGTGCGAAGTCCCCAGCAACATGGCGCTGGCGCGCTTCGGCGCACGGCGCACCTTCAGCCGCATCATGATCCTGTGGGGGCTGGCCTCGGTGGGCATGATGGCGGTCACCGATGCCAGCCACTTCTATGCGCTGCGCTTCCTGCTGGGCGTGTTCGAGGCCGGCTTCTTCCCGGGCATCGTGCTGTACCTGAGCTACTGGTTTCCGGCGCGGCGACGCGCGGCGGTGATGGCGATCTTCTTTGCCGGAGTGGCGGTGGCCGGGGTACTGGGCGGGCTGGTCTCGGGCTGGATCATGCGCGACATGGCTGGCGTCATGGGCCTGTATGGCTGGCAGTGGATGTTTGCCATCGAGGGGGCACCGGCGGTGGTGCTGGGCCTGCTAGCCATCTTCTGGCTGGCCGACGGCCCGGCGCAGGCGGCCTGGCTCAGTGTGGAAGAACGCCGCTTCCTGCTGGCCCGGCACAGCCAGGAAGTGCATCGCGGCCAGCACGTCAGTGCCCATTCGCTGCTGGCATTGCGGCAGGCGCTGGCGCACCCGCCGACCTACCTGTTCGCCTTCATCTACTTCGCCCTGACCTGCGGCTCGCTGACGCTGAACTTCTGGATGCCGCTGATGATCCGCGACTTCGGCATCAAGGACGTGGTGCAGGTCTCGCTCTACAGCGTGATTCCCAATGCCATCGGCGCGGTCGGCCTGCTGTTGATCGCGCGCCACTCGGACCGGAGCAACGAGCGGCACGGCCACTTCCTGATCTGCACCACCGGCGGCGCGCTGGCACTGGTGGCGCTGACACTGCATCCGTCCAGCCTGGCGGTCTCGCTGGCGCTGCTGTCGCTGGCGGCGGTCCTGATCTTCGCGGCCCTGCCGATCTTCTGGTCGCTACCCCCGGGCCTGTTGCCGGCGCAAGCCATCGCCCCGGGCATTGCCTTCATCTCCAGCGTGGGCATCACCAGCGGCATCGTCAGCCCCTGGCTGATCGGCCTGGTCAAGACCCGGACCGGCAACATGGATATCGCCCTCTATATCCTGGCGGGCTTGCTGCTGCTCAGCGGATTGACGATGTGGAGCCTGATTCCGAGAAAGCCGGCAGCCGCAGAGCCTGCTTGAGGTGCAGGCCGATATCGCCTGACGGCAATCATCGGAAGATGTGGCAGGAACCGGCGCCGGGGCTGATCTCCGGCGCCGGTTGTCGTTTGTGGATGTGAGCATTTGCACAATCGCGGGCAAGCTGGTCAAGAAACTGTCAGACTCCTTTGCTAAAGTGGCGCCGCCCGTCCTGGGGGCGTTTGATCGAATCTGATCGCGCACGACCGGCATCCGCGAACCCGACCACTCCTTGCAGCGCTATTGCACCTCATCGCCATGAAAATGAAGACCACCTCGCCGCAACTGACGGCCTATGAAGAAGTCAAGCCTGGCTTCGGCTGGATCGATGCGCTGGTGCTGGCGGTGCTGTTCGGGCTGTTGTGGAGCGCCTTGCACTTCGGCAAGGGGATGCTGGTGCATTTCGACCCGTCCGACCAGCTGGAAGTCGACAGCTCGCCGGCCATGATCCCCTATTACGCCGGCCGCACCCTGTTGCGCATGTGGATCGCCTTCGCCTTTTCCCTGTTCTTCGCCATCGGCACCGGCTACCTGGCCGCCAAGAGCCGCCGGGCGCGGGCGTTGATCCTGCCGGCGCTGGACATCCTGCAGTCGGTGCCGGTGCTGGGCTTCCTCTCGGCCACGGTGGCCGGCTTCATGGCGCTGTTCCCGGGCAGCCTGATGGGGGTGGAGTGCGCTGCCATCTTCGCCATCTTCACCGGCCAGGTATGGAACATGGCCTTCGGCTTCTACCATTCCATGGTCACCATCCCGACCGACATGCAGGAAGCCGCCACCACCTACCGCCTCACCGCCTGGCAGCGCTTTCGCACCGTGGAGTTGCCGGCCTCGGCCCACAGCCTGATCTGGAACTCGATGATGTCCTTCGGCG